>Ga0208744_1000101_pt1 | contig 40418 bp, 39 predicted proteins | sample CryBogCBH24Aug09_FD_184620 | JGI IMG/M metagenome (GOLD analysis project Ga0208744, IMG submission 184620) | Freshwater microbial communities from Crystal Bog, Wisconsin, USA - CBH24Aug09 (SPAdes) (version 2) | ecosystem: Environmental > Aquatic > Freshwater > Lake | place: Crystal Bog...
GTCAAAGTTACCTTATGAGCTATAAACATCTCAGCCAAACTGAACGTTATCAGATTTATGCACTTATGAAAGCAGGACAGAACCTCAAGACGATTGCCCGGATACTGGGTCGACATCAGTCGACAGTCAGTCGGGAGGTTCTGCGTAACTCTGGTTTGCGAGGTTATCGACCCCGACAGGCTGAAATTATTTGCAGGCAACGAGCCCAAGCGAGCCGCAACGCCCTGCAGATTGATACAGTGACCCGACAGCTGGTCGCTGAGCGATTGAGTCTGCAATGGAGTCCTGAGCAGATTGCAGCTTCGCTGCCAGTGAGTCATGAAACGATCTACCAACACGTATACGCTGATAAGGCACAAGGCGGATCGCTTTGGAAACACCTTCGTTGCCAGAAAAAAAGGCGCAAGCGCTACGCCAGCGGCAAGAGTCGTCGCGGGCAGATCATTGGTAGGCGCCCCATTGCCGAACGTCCTGCTTCTGTTGATACGCGCAGTCAGGTTGGTCACTGGGAAGGCGACACCGTGATTGGTGCGGGCCACAAACAAGCAATTGTCACGCTCGTGGAGCGCAAAAGCGGGTTTGCAGTCCTCTCGCATGTCACCCGCAAAACTTCCGACCTGTTCAGCCAGGCCATCATTACAAGCCTTGCTCCTCTGGCGCAGCGCGTCAGAACAGTAACTTATGACAACGGAAAAGAGTTTGCGGATCATGCTGTTGTGGATGAGGCGTTGAAATCGACGGCTTACTTTGCTGATCCGTTTGCCAGCTGGCAACGCGGTTCAAATGAAAACTTTAATGGCTTACTGCGCCAATACATTCCTAAAAAACGACCCTTATCGACCGTGACCGCGGATGAACTTAAAATAATCCAAGATCGTATTAACCACCGACCACGTAAACGATTAGGTTTTAAAACTCCGTACGAAGTGTTTCACCAGTCTTTAAACCGTGTTGCACTTCGTACTTGAAACCGCCTATTTATATTGGTTCTCATTTAGGTATTTATGTTTGTGTCTGGTTTGCTATTGACTCATTAACAGGAGAGTTCAGTGAAAGGTTTATTGAAATCCATCGTGGTCGCCTCGACGGCTGTTTGTCTGGGTTTGGGGTTGAGCGCCAACGCGCTGGCCAAGACTGACATTTCGTTTTATTTCCCCATTGCCGTGGGTGGCCCCATCACTAAAATCATTGATCAGTACGCCAGTGATTTCAACAAAGATAATCCAGAGCTCAACATCGTGCCGGTTTATGCAGGCACCTACCAGGAGACCATTGTCAAAGTCCTGACAGCCCACAAGGCTGGCAAACCGCCCGCAGCTGGCATTTTGTTGTCGACTGACACCTTTACGCTGGTTGATGAAGATGCGATCGTCCCTGTCGATGACTTCGTTAAAACGGATGCTGATCGCGCCTGGATGAAAGGGTTTTTTCCGGCTTTTATGCTGAACGGCCAGATCAACAACAAGACCTGGGGGATTCCTTTCCAGCGTTCAACTGTTGTGATGTTCTGGAACAAAAACCTCTTCAAGGCAGCTGGCCTCGATCCAGAGAAAGCACCCAAGACCTGGCAAGAGACCATCGAGATGGGTAAAAAGCTTACTCAAAAAGATGCAAGCGGTAACGTCACGCAGTGGGGTATTCAAGTCCCCTCGAGCGGCTTCCCTTACTGGCTCTATCAAGGGTTCAGCACTCAGAATGACTCCATTCTGGCTAATCAAGATGGCACCGCGGTCAAGTTTGATGACGCAAACGCCATCGCAGCTTTGCAGTACTGGGTCGACTTGTCTAAAAAACACAATATCTCGCCCGCTGGCGTGGTCGAGTGGGGCACTACGCCACGTGACTTTTTAGAAGGCAAAGCAGCCATGATCTGGACGACAACAGGTAACCTGACGAATATCCGTAGCAATGCCAAGTTCGATTTCGGTGTTGCCATGTTGCCCGAAGGTAAACGTCGCGGTTCACCAACTGGTGGCGGTAACTTCTTTATCTTTAAAAAGACCAGCCCAGCCGAGCAAGAGGGTGCATATAAGTTTGCGAAGTGGTTGACGCAACCTGAACGTGCCGCGCAATGGAGCATAGACACAGGTTATGTTGCCGTATCACCCGCTGCCTATGACACCCCTGCTTTGAAAAAATACACGACTGATTTCCCACCTGCTTTGGTGGCTCGCGATCAATTGCCCTTTGCCGTGGCTGAGTTCTCGACACACGACAATCAACGTGTGACGAAAGCGCTTAATGATGGTCTGCAGGCTGCGCTTACCGGTGCCAAGACACCCGAGCAAGCCATGAAAGACGCGCAAGTCGAAGCAACCCGTTTGTTACGTAGTTACAAGTAAAGGCGGGGGCGGGCAGTGAAACAGATTCATGCGTATCTGCTTTTGTTGCCCGCGTTGTTCTTCTTGTTCGTCTTTACGCATTACCCTGCGGTTACCACGCTGATTGATAGTTTCATGTCCACACCCAAAGCAGGCCGCAGCGCCGTTTTTGTGGGGATGGAGAACTATCAGCTCATGAGCGAAGACCCCGTCTTCTGGCGGTCACTTTTTAACAACTTGTGGTTTGCCGCGCTGACCATCCCCTTGTCGATAAGTTTGTCGTTGCTGATGGCCCTGTGGGTCAATCAAAAAATGATTGGCCAGTGGTTTTTACGGACGTCGTTTTTTCTGCCAACGATTTTGCCCATGATTGCCGTGGCAAACATCTGGATATTTTTCTACACCCCGGGTTACGGACTTTTTAATCAGGTCTTGCAGAGCCTCGGTTTTGCCGGACAGAATTGGCTCGGCGACCCGCGCTTTGCGCTCGGTGCAGTCATCGTTGTGGCGATCTGGAAACAAGCTGGCTTTTTTATGATTTTCTATCTGGCTGCTTTGCAGAGCCTGAGCCCAAGCTTTAGAGAGGCAGCTGATATCGAAGGGGCAAGCAGCTGGTATTTTTTTAGACGGATTCAATGGCCGCTTTTGATGCCGACCACTATTTTTGTATTGATCAACGCGGTCATTGATGCTTTCAGAATGGTCGATCACATCATTGTGATGACGCATGGCGGGCCTGATAATGCATCGACAGTGCTACTGTATTTTCTGTATCAAATCGGCTTTCAATTCTGGGATCAGGGCTATGCGTCGGCGTTGACGATGGTGCTGCTCGTGACGCTTGCAGTGATCGGGTTAATTCAATTCTTCACCCTTGATCGCAAGGCGCATTATCAATGAAGGTATTGACCGATCGTACCGGGATGCTGAGCCTGTCAAGACTGGGGGCCTGGGTACTGGCGCTGTTATGGATCTGCCCCTTGCTCTACGCGGTTTGGGCTGCTGTTCATCCCAGCGAGTTTGCGACCCGGCTGGTGCTGTCAGCACCGTTGACGTTTGATAATTTTATTGCCGCCTGGCAGGCAGCACCGTTTGCGCGTTACTTCTTGAACACCTTTATGCTGGTCACCTTGATCCTGGTGATTCAATTGATCATCTGCACGCTAGCGGCCTATGCGTTTGCCCGCTATGAGTTTGTCGGTAAAAACGTGCTGTTCGTGCTTGTGCTGGTGCAGTTAACGGTTATGCCCGAGATCCTGATTGTTAAAAATTACCAGACGCTTACCGCTGTAGGATTGGTGGATACCCTCTTTGGGATTGGTCTGCCTTATTTTGCGTCGGCATTTGCGATCTTTCTGTTGCGCCAGACTTTTAAAAGTATCCCCAGAGAACTCGTCGAGGCGGCAGAGATGGAGGGGGCGAACGCCATGCAAGTGCTCAGGCATGTCTATATCCCACTCGCGAAACCCACTTTTATCGCCTTCGCGCTGATCTCTGTCAGTTATCACTGGAACAACTTCCTCTGGCCGCTTGTGGTCAGCAACTCGGTGACCTCAAGACCCTTAACCGTCGGTTTGCAAGTGTTCTCTTCTTCGGATCAAGGCATTGACTGGTCTATCATCACTGCTGCGACACTGATGTCGTGCGCGCCCCTACTCATCGGATTTTTGATCTTTCAGCGACAGTTCGTGCAATCATTTATGCGGGCTGGCATTAAATAGCCTTGGATTGCTTCAGGTAGCCTGAGGTAGCCCTCCGGTAGCCATATTTAGCCTTGGGTGGCATATAAATTGCTTGGTCTGAAAGGTTTTTTAATCCACTCTGGAGACTTCTCATGAAATCAACCGCTATCACCAAGCCCATGACCCGCGAAGATGTAACAGACCTCATTTACTCAGCCAAAGTACAAAAAGGACTGAAGTGGTCTGACATTGCCACCAAACTCAAATTATCCAAAGAGTGGGTCACCGCTTGCTGCCTCGGCCAAATGACTTGCACCAAACAACAAGCCACGATCCTGGGCAAACTCTTTGATTTGCCGCCAGAGGCCGTCAAAATCCTGCAGGTGGTGCCCTATAAAGGTTCTTTGCCTACCCAGGTACCGACAGATCCCTTGATCTATCGCTGGTATGAGATCGTCAGCGTTTATGGCACCACCATCAAAGAACTTATCCACGAAGAGTTTGGTGACGGCATCATGAGCGCCATTGATTTCTCGATGGACATTACCCGCGAGCCCGATCCTAAAGGTGATCGTGTCAACGTCGTGTTGTCCGGTAAATTCTTGCCCTATAAAACCTATTGATGACGGGCACGCTTGCGCGCAGAACAAATCAATACTAAGGTAAGGGGGCTGGGTTTGAATGGTGCCCCTGATGAGACGGTTGAAACAATTATCTCGCCTTCTGGTATTGATTTATCTGTGCGCAGTGGCGCACGGTGCAAGTGCGCAAAGCTGGATGCAGTTGCAGAAGGTAGCAGGCGATTTAAACAACGTTCTCAATAATCCGCCTGTTGACGTTTTGTATTCGCCGAATATCGATCGCAAGGGCGATCTGGCAACCGTGTCTATCTTGAATAATGTGTTCCCTTACAAAGAGGGGGCCTCAGCAATTGTTGATGTCGAGTTCAATTGCAAAGAAAGTACCTTTTCGTTCAAACACCTGACGGTTTATCCGAATAGCTATGCCAAGGGCAGGCCAGAGTCAGTGCCTGACCGCCAATTTGCGAGTGTCACCAATTTAGCTGCGATCGACGATGATCCAGACCTGGAGATGGCCGAGAACATCTCAGGTGCTCATTTTGGGGCTTTAAAGCGTATCGCGTGTGACGGTGCAACGCCAGCCGATTACTTAAAAGAAGCGACCGGCATTGCTGTACCCACAGCACCCAACTCACTAGGTCGGTCCATCCGGCCGGATTTTGAATATTCAGGGCAAGCAACCTGGGTCAAGCTCGGTGCAAATCCGAGAACGGGATCGCTTTTTTACGATACCCAGGTGTTCAAGAAAGAAGCCACTTTGATTGTGAAGCTCTTAGTCAATCCCGTACAAGTGGATGCGACTGACAGAGAATCGGCCTTTGTGTCTCTGGATGGCAAAGTCGCAGGCCAATCGCTGGTACAAAGTTTTGAACTCAACTGTGCCGATAAGACCTGGCGAAGAGGGTGGGTGGCAGTTTATAGCCAGCCTAATGCTCAAGGCCCCATGGTTGATACCGAAGTGATGCAAGTGCAAAATGCGCAGCCCTATCAAGACGCTTTCGAGAAAGCAGAAGGGGCGTTTGCCTGGGCCGGTATCAACGGGCGCCCTTACATGGAGGTCAACTCGGGCCGCTTACTCAATATCGTTTGCTTTCGAGCACCTGCATCGACTTACGCTACACCCAGTGCCATGGCGGATCAACCACCAGACACCCGCAAAACTGGGGGGAAATCTGTGGCGGCTTCTACGACCGAGCAAACGGTTAAAGGGGCTAACGTTGTGTCAGTGGTCTACGGCACTGGTCGTATTGATTACGCAGGCGAACAAAACGGCAAACGGATGTGGTTAGAGACCTGGACGAACGGCACCAAATACAGTTTGCGTGAGGATAGTGCCGACGAATGGTCTGTGTACTTGTTCGACGCCGAGCGAGCAGCCCACGTGCAACTGGATCTTTACCGCAAAGTGATGGTCTACGACGATGGCTTGATCCCAAAGATTGATCCCTACCCACTAGAGAGCTACAAAGCAGGGGTGCGCTAGCTGCCTATCAGGGTGTTCACCGGTGCCGACTTGTCGGGGGTGGACAAAAAATGCTAGAATTTACGACTTCGGCGGATTTGTTTGGCGATGTTGTTTGACAACGTTTAGCCGGCTCTTTTACCGCGCTGAGTGCAAGGCCCAGCGCAGCACCGAAGACAGCACGACACCTCGTACTACAAATGGCGCATTAGCTCAGTCGGTTAGAGCAGCGGAATCATAATCCGAAGGTCCCCTGTTCGAGTCAGGGATGCGCCACCAGTAAACTGAGGGGTAAGAGCAAAGGCGATTACGCCATGACAGGGGCGGGTGTCACGCGCATGGGCTTGAGCTTGAACTGCTGAGAAGCTAGCCACATGTCGTAGGCTGATTGCTGTGCCAGCCATAAACGCGCCTCGCCGCCGCGTTCTTTGCCAAGCCATGCCTCAATGCGCAAGGCCATCTCGGGCGAGATTGCAGCACGTGCGTTGATCATGCGAGAGAATGCAACACGAGAGACGCCCAATTGCTCAGCCGCCTGTGTGACATTGAGCCCGAGCGCCGGTAGAACATCGTCGCGGATGGTTAGGCCGGGGTGGGGTGGGTTGTGCATGCGAGTCATATTCATAATCCTAATGATAGTCTTGATAATCAACCAACACAGCATCGACACCGTCAAACCTGAAAGTCATGCGCCAATTTCCGTTGACCCAAACCGAAAAGTGACCTTTTAAGTCTTTACCTTTGAGTGGGTGCAACTGCCAGCCGGGCACATTCATATCCTGCGGTGTTTGCGCATCATTTAGCCTTGCAAGCATTCGAGCCAAGCGAGGCGCATGTGCTGCCTGAATGCCCGCTTTGGTACCTTTCTCGAAAAATGCCTGAAGACCTTTATGCGTGAATGATTTAATCATGAATAATTGTATCGCATAGCGTTACGGGATGCAATCAAAAATTGAACCTAGCTAATTTTAATTTGCCATAGTCTGGGCTGGACCGTGCGATTTCAGCGTGCTTCAAAATCCAATCCTCTATCTTGGTGTGCCTAGACACAGATCATCTCACCTCCCAATTCCTCTGCCAGGCTAACTGAATCAATCTTCAGATTTTTCATAATTAGCGAATAGTGTCTTCAGGTTCTTGCGGTGTTCAAGATAAGTAATCCGGCGCAAAATAAACTAGTTCATCAGGTGTCATTACCTCGGATCCGACCTAGGAAGAAAATAAAAAATGCAATGGCAGAGACAACTAGTTCTACTTTTTCTTGTGACATGCTCACATCTGGTATCAGCGCAAACGGAACCTTATCCCACCAGACCCATCCGGATGATCGTTGGCTTTCCTGCAGGCGGCGCCTCTGATGTTGCAGCGCGATCAATTGCCGGCAAGATGTCAGACGTACTCGGACAAACTATTGTCGTTGAAAACAAACCTGGTGCCGCCAGTAACATCGGTTCAGACTTTGTTGCCAAATCAAAACCAGATGGCTATACCGTACTTTTTGGAACGATCTCGCTAGCTATCAATGGCAGTTTATATAAGAACCTGACTTACGATCCCGCCAAAGATTTCATAGCAGTCTCTCAAATAGCGTCAGCACCATTTTTGCTTGTGGTTAATTCCAGTTCACCGATTAAATCGACACGCGAACTAATTGAAATGGCAAAGCAAGCGAAAGCCGGTGGTAAATCGATTGATTATGCAACGGCAGGCAACGGTTCGGGATCACACCTCTTTATGGAGTTATTTACTTCCTTAGCAGGCATTCAACTGTCTCATATTCCTTACCGAGGTGCTGCACCTGCCATGGCTGATGTGCTTGGTGGCCAAGTGCCTTTGACCTTTGACAACATCATTACCACACTCCCGCTTGTCGAATCGGGAAAGCTTCGTCCGCTTGCAGTTAGTAGTGTCAAGCGATCAAGCGTTGCACCAGACATTCCAACTTTGCAAGAGTCGGGGGTTAAAGGTTACGAGGCAACGTCGTGGTTTGGATTGTTTGTGCCAGCTAATACACCAAAGGATATTGTCGTGAAACTATCCCAAAGTGCAAAAGAAGCGGTCAATGATCCGGAGGTGAGCAAAATACTCAGAAAATCTGGCGCGGATCCTGCTTGGTCGTCATCTGATGAGTTTGGACAGTTTTATGCTGCTGAGACAGCCAAATGGTCTAGCGTAATCAAAGGGGCAAATGTAAAGATTGATTAGCTATCTGTAGTTATTTTTTATCTTCACAAGTTATTTTTACAGCGATAAATTATGAAAATCTGGCATCAAAGCTTTACTGTCCTGACAGACTTGGGGCCTTATCACGAGGCACTGAAACTCCATTTCAAACGCGTTGCACGCCCTGATACGCAAATTGATCTGCACGGCATGAGTCCAGGCACATATTCCACTAACTATCCCGGTAATGACATCCGTCACGCAGCGCTGCAGTATGTTCATGGCATGCAGTTCATGATGAATGCAGTGCGTGCTCAGAAAGATGGATACGATGTATATGCAATTAGTACTTTGCCCGATCCTGCGCTGCGTGAAATACGAGCTTTGGTTGACATACCTGTTGTGTCGTACGGTGAGTCAGCGATGCTGACCGCATGCATGCTCGGCCGAAAGTTTGGTGTCCTAGTGTTTATTGATGACCTGAATGAAATCATTGCTCAAAATGTAGAAAATTATGGGCTATCAAAGAGATTTGCCTGTGCAATGCCGGTTGGGTTTACCTTTCACGATGTGCTGGAAGGTTTCACAGATCCATCAGAGCTGATTGAAAAATTTAAGGTGGCAGCACGCGCTTTAATTGCCCAAGGCGCTGATGTCATTATTCCTGGTGAGGCACCGCTAAATGTGCTGGTGGCGCGCAATGGCTTGACAGAGGTTGATGGCGTACCCGTGATGGACTCACTGGCAACGTGGATTAAGCAGGCGGAGACTATGTATGATTTGCGTCATCTTTGCGGTACTAAACCGAGTCGCAAAGGCTTTTACCACCGTCTGCCAGATCTTGACCGTGTTAGTGAGATCTTTTCTTACTACGGTCTGGACCAACTTCCACCATCGACTTGAGATCGGGCTTCAGTTTGTTATCAGAGATTTCAAGCAAAAAATCAATAAATGTACGAACTTTGGGTGAGGCAAATCTAGACTTTACTGTCACCGCGAAAAAGGTCAACTCCGAGGTCTCCCAATCGGGGAATACATTTGAGAGCAAACCTTGTTCAATTGCGTCTGCGACGAGAATATCTAGCACGTAAATCAGTCCCATGTTGTTGATTGAGGCCTGAATCAGCGCTGCGGTATTGTTAAAACTCAGAGCACCCTGCGGGATGATATTGATTTTCTCGCCGTCCTTTTCAAACTCCCATTGATTTGGTGTTTGAAAATTATCTTTAAATAGTCCAAGACAATGTCTCGGATCAAGAGTGCGAGGTGTTTCGTGTTGCATCGCAGCAAGCACGGTGGGCGCGCCGCACACAATGTAACGGGCTTTATATACTGGCCTGGCGACAAGATCAGCATCCTCTACACGCCCCAATCGAATAGCGATATCGGTCGCACGTTCGATCAAATTGTGCGGCTCATTAGTCAAATTTACAGCTACTGATAGGTCAGGATGACGTTTCGCCAATTCAGGTAGTCTGGGACAAAGGACTGTCTGCCCAAAAGCAACTGGGCACTCAATTCGAACAAGACCTTTGATCTCAGACGCTTGAATTTTTACGTCGGTTTCAATCTGAGCAACCGATTTCAGGATCTCTAGACATCTTGGCATGAATAGCTCGCCCTCATCGGTGAGCCGCAGGTGTCTGGTATTGCGTTGTATAAGCGTCACACCCAGATGTTTTTCAAGATTACGCAGGCTAGATGTGACAGTTGCGTTGGCAAGATTCAGGGACTCTGCGGCGCGCGAGAAGCTTCCGCATTCCATGACACGCACGAATATTTCCATTGCCCATAGCTTGTCCATCCCCTTCCTTTCAGTTTTTTCTAATAGTGCATTAGGTGGCAACAGCTCAACGAAATGCCTTAGTAGTTTTAAGCTTGTTTACTTGTTAGTTTAGCGTGATGTGAAATTTATACAGGATACGTACATGGACTATGTTTTCGATGTCGTCGTAGCTGGCTGTGGGGTAGCCGGATTGTCCGCGGCGGTGACCGCTGCAGAGCTTGGAATGAAAGTCGCTATCCTCGAAAGATCATCCAAAGAAGAACGAGGAGGGCAGAGTCGCTGGACCGAAGCTTATCTCCGTATGAAGTCTCTGGAAGAAGTCTCTGACGACTTTGAAAGTCATCTTGCCGAGAACGTTGGTCCCTACAACGACCCTGATCTGGTTGGCGAAATGCTTAATAGTCGAGAGACATGGTCACACGCCGCCCGCTCACTTGCATTTTCAGATCCTGAAGTGATTGGAAATTTTGCTGCAAATGTTCCACCGACGATTAAGTGGTTACAAGGAATGGGAGTCAAGTTTGATTTTTTGCCAACACAGTTTCTAACGAAAACTCAGCCTCGCTTGCTTCCAGTTGGGGGAGGGCAAGCTCTTGTGGATGCGTTAGCACGACAAGCCGAAAAACTTGGTGTGACGTTTTTTTATCACACAACGGCTCGCCGCCTGATTCTCGATGATGAGGGGACAGTTGAAGGTTTGCACGTGCAGCAACAGGGGCAGGGCAGGCTGAATTTTTTCGGTAAAGTTGTACTCGCTTGCGGTGGCTTTGAAGGCAATCCTGCCATGATGGCTAAGTACCTAGGGCCACGGTCGGTTTATTTGCGTCCGATTTGCAAAGGAGGATATCTAAACCGTGGAGAAGGTATCGAAATGGCTCTTGATATCGGTGCAGCACCTTCAGGTGAGTTTGGAAGTTATCACGCAGAACCTATCGATCCGCGTTCGGGTATCTCAGAACCATCCATTTTTATCTTTCCTTATGGGATTCTGGTCAACAAACAGGGGAGCCGCTTTACTGATGAAGCGCCGGGAACCGTGGATGCTCACTACGAGCGGATAACTCGTCGCATATACGAACAAGAGGAAGGGATTGCTTACGTGATCCTGGATCAACGTGTGATGGATATTCCTAACTATCGGCTGGGGATTCGCACTGATCAGCCGGGTATCGAGGCCGCGTCAATCGAAGAGCTGGCAATTAAAATTGGGACGCCCGCAGAGGCCTTGCGCCGTACCGTAGACCAGTACAACGCAGCGTGTCCCACAGCGGGAAACTATCAGCCCTTGGCTCTCGATGGACAGAGCACTCAGCGTCTAGTGCCACCCAAGTCGAATTGGGCGTTGCCAATCGACAAAGGCCCATATATCGCCTACCCAATCATTTCATCGAACGTTTTTACTTTCGGTGGACTGAAGGTGAGCACTGAGGGGCAAGTTCTTGATACAGATGGATACCCTATCGCAAACCTCTATGCGGCAGGCGAAGTGATAGGGATGTATTACACCAACTACACCGGTGCGACTTCAGTTCTCAAAGGATTGGTTTTTGGACGACTTTCGTCTCAACATATCGCCGACAATAGATAAAAAAGGGAGAACAAGCTTGTATACGGCTGATTTATTTAGAGATCGGGTTGCTTTAGTGACTGGTGGAGCAGGGGGCATTGGTCACGCTATTGCTCAAGCCTTCACAGCGCATGGTGCACGAGTAATCGCCGCAGATATTTCATTAGCTGCCAATTCTGCTGATAAGAAATCAAAGATTGAATATATCCAATTGGATGTAACACGATCAGCCGATGTGCATCGAGCCATAAATGAAATCGTCGCGCAGCATGGCCGATTGGATATTCTTGTAACTGTCGCCGGCGTGGTCTCAGTCGGGAGTGCAGAAAAATTGTTGGAACGAGAATGGGACCGTGTCATCGATATCAATCTGAAAGGCACTTTCTTATGCTGCCAGGCGGTTATCCCAATCATGAAACAGCAACAATTTGGGAGGATCATTACTTTTGGATCAGTCCTAGGCAAAAACGGCGGGAATCCGAGGCCGTGGATTGATCCAGCAGAGCAGGAGCGAGCTGGAAATCTTGCTTACGGTGTATCGAAGGCGGGCGTGCACATCATGACGTCGTATCTGGCCAAAGAGCTTGCCAACCAAGGCATCACCGTCAACGCCATTGCACCAGGGCCGATTGCTTCATCGATGACCGCGAGCTTTCCCGAAACGTTGCGAACCTTGATTCCCGTTGGCAGAATGGGCAATGCCAGCGAAGTCGCTCAAGCAGTACTCTTTTTAGCATCGCCAGAAACTGGGTTTATCACTGGTGAAATACTGGATGTCAATGGAGGCTTATGGTCGGACTGAGTATTTGAATTTTTTATTTGTCTTTAAAGTTAACTGTTTATCAACGTCTCAAGAAAAAAGAGAGTAGATTTTATGCAAAAGCCACGTTCGATTTATCTGGTGCTGGATATGGAGAATGATTTAGTCCATGAAGACGGTCCCAGCGGTAAAGGCCCTATGGGAGAGCAAGTAAGAAAGCGAGGGCTGATCAGCAAGACAGCCAAAGCTATTCAACTCGCGCGTAAGGCGGACGTCCTGATTGGTTTTGTTCGCGTGGGATTTTCAGTTGGATATCCTGAATGCCCACCTTCCTCACCCGTCTTCTCAGGGGCGCCTAAGAATGGACTTTACAAATTGGGTTCATGGGGTACGGAGATTCACGCTGAGCTCGAACAACTGCCAGGAGACATTCAGGTAATCAAACATCGCGTCAGTCCTTTTTATTCAACGTCTCTCGAAGCTCAATTGCGAGCACAGAACGTGACGCGTATTTATTGCTCTGGCGTATCAACGCAGGCGGTGGTGCAAGCAACAGTTCGAGATGCGCATGATCGTGATTATGAGGTGATTCTTCTGGAGGATGCTTGCGCTGCTCACTCCGATGAAGAGCATGCAAGCTCGATCGGTAGCATTACCCGCTTTTGCACTAAAGTTGTGACAACTGACTCGGTTGAGTTTGCGAACCCTTGATACCTGTGCACGACAGAACAGCAAGCTTCGGTTTGTTGTTCTGCACTCGGATCTAAATATGTTGTCACAAGAGTCGTAGAAACCAGTAACCAAACAGTAGAACAGGGTGCATCAATGAAAATTTGGTATCAGAGCTTGACACGTCCGACTGCTTGGCCCGCGTACAACGCAGCTCTGCGCGCTGTGCTTGAACGAGTCAAGGATGAAGGCACTCATATTGACGTCCACGGCATTGAGCAGCGCGGTGGCATAGGTGATCAGTACAGGTATTTGGAGTTCATCGAAACCCAGGAAGTGTTGACCAATGTTGAGCGTGCGACTCGTGAAGGGTACGATGCTTTTCTGATTGGAAATATCGGTGATCCCGGGCTACGAGAGGCGCGTGAGATTACGACAATGCCGGTGCTGGGTCTATGCGAGACGTCGACGCACCTCGCCTGCCTGATGGGCGCGAATTTTGCGCTGGTAACAGGTAATACCAAACATGCGCCGCGTATCATTGAGAACGTTAACAAATATGGCTTGGCTAGTCGTTTATGTGCGGTGCGCTCGATGACTGTCGAGCGACTTGTCGATTTGGATCAGGGGTTTTCTGATATGAGCGCAGGACTTGCGCTTATTGAGCAGTTCTTGGCTCATGCACGAGCACATACCCACGATGGTGCCGAGGTGATTATCCCTGCCATTGGCGTGCTCATGGCCTTGCTGGCTACGCATAACATTCACGAGGTATCTCCGGGCATCCCCATACTCAATGGTGTCACCTCACTGGTAAAAATGGGAGAAGCTGCTATACGCATGCGACGAGCGATGGGGGGAGTATGGACATCTCGTCGAGCAATGTACGCTATGCCCCCAGATACGCAGCTCGCAGAGTTGCGAGCGCAATACGGGCCTGTTTACCCAACAGCGTAGAAATAGTGACACGAGTTAGGAGACAACATGAAAATAATCAATCTGATAAAAATTTTTGTAGTCATCGTACTGTTAGGGCATTTTGCAAACCCAGCCACCGCAGCCGGGGAATATCCTGTTCGATCTGTTAGCCTGATCGTGCCATACGCGTCGGGTGGTGGGGTTGATACTGTCGGTCGCATTGTCGCCAAGGGTTTGAGTGACGAGCTTGGACAATCAGTCGTTGTTGATAACAAACCCGGCGCTGGGAGCAATGTAGGGTCTGATTACGTCGCCAAATCGGCGCCGGATGGCTACACATTGTTGTTAGCTTCCCCTGCAACGGCGGTCAATGTCAGCTTGTACAAACATATGCCATTCGATACAGCGAAAGACTTACGCCCAGTGACATTAATCGGGAAAGTTCCCAGTGTCATGATCGTCAGCAATAATGTGCAAGCGAGTACGTTGAAGGAATTCGTTGCCTTGGCAAAGAAAGCACCCGGCACACTGAATTTTGGATCAGGTGGCAGTGGTGCTTCAGAACATTTAGCAGGTGAAATGTTTAAGCCCATGGCTGGGGTAGATATTGTGCACGTACCCTATCGCGGTGGTGCTGCAGCAATGAGTGACCTGATTGCGGGTCGAATTTCAGTCGTTATCATTAATGAGATCACGGCGTTACCCTTAATTCAAAGCGGAAAGGTTAGAGCCCTTGCTTTGGCAGATGGCAAGCGTTCACCCTTACTGCCAGAGGTGCCAACTTTCGCGGAACAGGGATATCCTAACTATGAAGTCTCAGTTTGGTGGGGTGTCATGGGTCCTTCGGGGATGCCAGATGCTGTTGTGGCTAAGCTTAATGAAAGTCTGCAGGTCGTACTAGCTAAGCCTGACATTAAGGAGAGCCTGCAAAAAATGGGTGTTGATGTCATGGGGCAAGGCCCCATACCATTCGGTGCTTTTCTTGAAAGTGAGACGAAGCGCTGGGCTGAAATCGTTATGCGTTCTGTTGAGAGGATCGACTGATTACATTAGGCTGTACCCCTAATCGCGTATGTTGTAGCCAAACTTGATACTCTCAATCTTTACACTCTTAAATGCATCAAACCAAAGCTGGTTGTAGACCTCTGGCGGTACAGTTTTACCTAAGTATTCTGGGTTAACGAAGTCAACAGAAGGATATTTTATTTTTAATGCGTCAATTAGTCTGAATTGTGCATCTAGATCACCACTCGAAGCTGATATGTCAAGAAAATCATATGCGTGCGATAGGTGGTATACAGCTTTGTAGATCGGCGGTGTCAAACCACAACCTAACAAACACCCCTCTGTTGCGAACCAGTTGGGTGAAATTTTTTTCAATTGGGTAAAGGTAATGTTTTGTATCGGCCCACTTAAATAAAGGTGGGCCGAATCGAACGAACAGCGACTGGATATTGCTTTCAATTCCACAGTGACTGCAGAATTTTCATCGTCATAAGTGATGTTTACGAGGCAATTTTTGATGTCGTACTGATAAGTGTTGCCCTGTCTGCGCTTCGGTATCCCGATAAGCCGTTCGAGATAAGCTTTTTGAACCCCAAGCGTTTCCGGTGTCATGATTTGATCGAGAATAGTTTCTCTCGTTCTCGCCGAAGAAAAATTGCAGATCACAGATATAAGCGCCGCTAGCAATATTCGTCTCATCAGATCACCACGATGTCCCTTTGCGCATTTACTAAATCAGATTCTTAATTAACCCGTGCGGTAATCGGCCCCTTTTTACTGAGGCTTGCCAGGTTGAATATATTAAAAAAGCAATTCCTGGCTGCAAAATAGTCGACGCGACGACATATATCGCTGTGGTGAGCAGTATGAATGCATCGGTGTCTCATCAGATGCCACACCGCCGCGGTGCAGTCTTCTTTGCTACTCAATGCCACACAAAAAATTGCTCGATCAATCCGCAATACTCCTGTCGTCCCGCATGAACCCAAAAACACGGCTGAAGAGCCGCATGTATGAGCGCCAATCGGGCCTGAGCGTCCGAGATTCGACAGAGTATGCGAAATAGGGTCAGTTTATAAGTCGAGGATTTATCGTCTTTCAGAACGATGCCACACAACTGGAGCAGGGCGCTAGTGCCATTAACCAGTTGCCGGCCAGCCTGAGAGTTTGAATCCCAAGCGCCCCGCCAGAACTTAAGTTTCGAACCTGCTATGCAGAGATTCGATATGCCACGAGCCCCGCGCAATGCGGGGCTTTGCGCGTCTACCTCTTGACTGCGGCCTGTGGCCGCGGCCCGTAAAAGTGGTCTCAAAGCCCGTTTGTCTCAAAACCTCCTGACTTTTTGGTCGTCGGTTCAGAGGTTGGTTACTGGTCATTTTGGCGAGAAAGCTGTGAACCTTGACGAATGGGAGTTAGTTGTCTAGATTATTTTGCACGCACTTTTCATTCAAAAAGAAAATACCTCTGATTATGAGTTGGAGTTTTTGATTCAGGTTCTGAAAATATCCACCTTCGTTTCAAGGCATTTTCGCAAGCTCATGTCATTAGCCCCGACTTCAAACCAACCCCCTGGTTTCTGATAGAAATCTAAACCGCGGCCAATTTTGATAGTCCAACCGTTGTCTATTCGGATTTCTCGGTCATGGATGTTGGGATTGAGCTTCACTTCCAACTCGACGTCTAAATCCAACAAGCTTTGCTTAAGCTCCTCCATTTTTTCTGCGATTTCCGCCAACTGCGTTTTATCATCATAGCCAGTGATTAAACATATTTTCTTGATTGTTGTGGCCCGCAAGACTGTCTCGCAAAAGCGAACAAAGTTTTGGATCTGGTGCTGCAACCGTATATATGGGTCCTCAATTACAACTGCCTTCGCGCCCTGCAAATAAGATCCCATGATTGACTCATAGCTGAAGCCAATATCTCCATACATAATTGTGAAATGACGCTCGATCAATTCAACTGGTAAAACTAGAGGTAATGCAACAACAGCGGTTCGTTCAACGTAGCTCTCAGAAACAGGAGCAGGAACAGGCGTTGGCACAGATGGCTCTTGTGTAGCCTCTGTCTTAACATCGCGCTCAGGGGCAAGTTTTTCGTTAAGCTGCCGCCGCAATGGTTGCTGCGTTGCTGCGGCATCCTTCGACTCAGGGCAATAGACAACGATCTCTTCCCCGCGAGCGTTGAGGTATGAAAGGTCAATTCGCGCAAACTCATCATCCGGCTTACGTTTGTTCATCTGTTCTTTAACGCGTCGACGGCACTCAACGGCATAAGCAACATATTCTTCGAATTCCACATCGGTCGGCGAACCTGTGGGATGGAGAATTTTCAAAAAGGCGCAGACCGTTTTTTTAATGCCTTTTTCGTCACGCCCCTCAACGCTCTTGCCAAGTCGAATGCGTTTACTGACTTCCTCGTACCGGTTGGTATGCTTGAATTGGTAGTGAAATGCTTCCGCTAGGTAGTCGGTAATGAACCCGTAATTGTTGGTTAGAAATTCACTGCTGTTTTTGGGCATCTCCCAACCGGGTATGTAGGCTGCGAATCGATCCATGATCGCCAAGTCAAACTCAGCTGGCAATGGCTGGAAAAGATCATGCTCAACCGAGTTGACCACCTGACTGATGGATAGGTCGAAGTTGCCAACAAAGCTCAGGCTGGCGTCAGCAATAACCTCTGCGCCACGTGAGAAGCGACCATTTGCCATGAAATCTTTCATGATTTGAATGGTGTCCGGGTCTTTCACTTTGATGCCGCCTACCTCGTCGAAAGCCACGGTATCCCAGAACCCAACGAGGCCAACCTTACGGCGTGCGTTGTTGTAAAACAGCGCCGACTTAGTCGCCTGACCACCTGAAATCAGTGTGGCGTATGGAGAAAATTCGCTGAAGAAATAAGACTTTCCTGTACCGCGTGGTCCAAGCTCAATATAGTTATAGTTGGGTTCAACTAGGGCAGCCAGACGAGCAATAAAGTGCATCTGCACGCGCTTTGACAGCTTACTGGGTTCAAGACCCACAGTACGCAGAATTGCCGCAATCCAATCGTCTCGACTAAATTGCATTCGACCTTCGCAGTACCGGTCAAAATCAAAGCGACTAATCTGGATTGGGCGTAGGTCTTCAATATAAAACGCGTAATCGTCTTCTTCGATCGCGTTATGTGCCAACGTCACTTCTGCCCAAATGCCACCCTCCAATAAGCGATCATTGTCTCGGTAAAACTTCTCGCCGATAGCAATACGCTGTGAATTGAAGTTCTCCAATGAGGCCCAGTGGCGCTTCTCCTTCTCTACATACCGAACATGAACCTTGTCAATAAAGCGGTGCTTTCCTTTGGTGGCAACCTTTGACTGCGCGGCATTCGCTTCGTCTGGTTTCACGTAATTGTCTTGCAGACTAGCTAGAACGGCCTCCATGCCTGAATCCATTTCTGCCTGGTCGTCGCTAGCACAAAAGCGTGCCAAGAGAAATTCAAGAACGAAGGTGGGAACGTTTGTACCCTTCTTAATCCGGTGAAGTAAATCTTTACGCAATACCTTGCCGTCAAAGATGGATGTTAGTTTTTGGTCTAGTTCATTCATATTTTTTACACCGCATAGTCAGTTGCCAGTTCGAGTTGGGAGTACACCGTATAAGTTGTTGGGTGCAAAGCCTTTATCTTGAATTTCCCCTCAAAATCCATTTGCATCTTGATAGTGACTTGCACCTTGTCACCAGGCTTTAAAGACAAAGTCCCTGTTGCTGGATTAACTGAGCCTCCTGCCTTAGCTTCGCCAACAACCACGCCTTTGCTGTCGTGCGCCTCTAGCAAAATTTCGAAGTTATTTTCAACCGAGAACATGTCTGCTGTCTCAACTGCTAGATCAATCACTGGCATACGTGTCGTGATGGTCTTTGCACCATTTTTGTAGCTCATGGCCACCGATGCTTTATGCAGTGTCGGTTGATTGGCGGGTTTCAACTGCATCGTTATCACTGGCACTATGCATTCCTGCAAAGAAATACCACCGTGGTAATAGAGCAAGCCACTGCGATAGGCGGCCAAGGAGTGTGGTGCAGCGAACTTGGCAAAGTCACCGCGAATCCCCATCTTCTCTGCTGAGACCACTAAGTTATTGCTATCACCATTTCCATTACCAAGCGCGCACCGGTCATGAATGCCAATCCAGTTACCAGCGGGCTTGCTGCAGACATCGCCTGCGCCTGCGTGGGTGTTCATGAAGAAGCCGTGGTCGGTCGCGATCACTACTTCGTGGAAGCCACGCTCTTTAAGCTTATGGATTGCGACGCGAATGCGTTTTAGGGCATTCGTAATCTCTGCTGGCGCAGTGTCTGGGTGGTTCTCAAAGTGGCTATCAATTTCCACTGCGCGCAAAACCAACAAATCGGTTTCAGGCGAAAAATCAAAACGCCCGCGAACAAAGTCTTCTAGTCTCCCCTCCTCAAAGCGCTGGCCATACTTCTTACGAAACACATCCATGCGACGAGTCACGCTATCTACAACCTGGTCACCCAGCATTGGCACCACGCTCTGGTCGTCATTTTTGATGCGAAGCTGCTGGCCAGCTCCGGGCAACAAGCTGGCCATCCCTACGGGCGTGATGCTTGGTAGCTGCGCCATGGCAGCTTGCACTTCAACTTGTCCGTCTTCCGTCAGCTGCCGTTCCAGCGCTACGCCCAATTCGTAGCGAAGCGCGTCGATCATGAAATACGCCACCTTGTGGCCGTTCTTTTGCAGCTTGGGCGCGACAATGCGGTCAAACACATCGGAATTCGATAGTTGCCCAACCAGCGGCCATCCGTTTTGCTCGACATGGCGAGTAAAGATCAGCTGCGCCTTTTCGACCAGCTTTCCGTACTGCTTACGCACCTGCTGCTTGACTGGTGTCATCACGCCTTGCGCGTCTTGCCAGTCGTAATCGCTAACTGCCTGTTCGAACTCGCGATGCAAACGGTCTGCTTCACGGAGGCTACCCACGTAGAAGGCGACCAGCACCTCTAGATTGCGTGCGTTACCTGAAAGCTGCCGCTCCATGTCGTCACAGGTTTGAAGCAACTCAGCGGCAGCTCGAATTAAATCCCACTGGGCGCGGCTCTCACCTTTTCCTGTCCAGACAGATTGCTGATGGCGCTCTGAAATGCTTCGCACCCGGTCGATATCATCACGTAATATCCCTTCGATCGCTCCGCTCAAGAATGTGCGCTCCTCAAACGGAAACGTGTCGCGGTCGCCCAAATCTGACCAGCTACCGAATTGGCTGACCAAATTAAGATCCTGTTCAATTTCTTCGGCGCGGTCAATATAGGTACTCTGCGTGCGGCGATCGTTACGCAACAGATCGCACAGGTACTCAATCAAGGGCTTTGCTTGCATTTCAGCGCGTGGCACATCGCTCAAACTGGCTGGTAAAACGTCTGGCAGATCAAACACGAATTCGCTGAACAAGACAAAGCGCCACAACTCACTGGAAACCGAGTCCCAAGTCTTGCCCCGTGTCTTCAATGTCAAACCCATGCTATTGCGGAGCAAATCACGCGCCTCCGTTGCCCAGCTATCGCTACCATTCAATGACACTAGTTGGGCATCATTTGGCACAAGTAGCGCAATCAGAATGTCTCTTGCGGACTCAACATCCAGTAGCGAGCGCAAGTTGGGCCAGCCCAAGCCGCCGCCAATAGCATCCACCACTGCAAAACTAGGCGAAGCATCCTCCTGAAAGATGGCCCGTATAGCGGTGGTTTGATCTGGCTTCGCCTTCAAACACAAGCTCTCAAAACTGTCACCATCTCCTTCGGGGAAGATCGCTCCTGCTGCTGCAATGGGTGAGAATGGATCAGACTGCCGCTCTTCGTCGCTCTCAGGCGCTTTCGCCGGCACATAGACCAGCATTCCGGCCAGATCCTGATCGATCACTTCACGCAAGCCCTGCATTGCCGCAACCCGACTCTCAATGCTGCTCTTTGATGCATCCACAACCAGCAGCTTTTTGTTAGCCAAACCGTTGCAAATACCTTTGTAATGTCCGACAGGGTCATACACAACTAAGCTGCCGGTCTTTTGCAACCGGAGACGCAGGACTTTGTTCTGGATGAATTCAGCAATACTCATTCGTTAGCTCCCGCTTTCTTTTTTCCCCGCGTTTTTTTAGGGGTAGCCGGAAGCTCTAAGTACAGATCTTCAAGCCCATGCGCGATGGCAAGCGACTTGTCGGTCTTGCATTTCTCACGCACACGCGCTGGCCAATAAGTCATTGCCAGTTGTGTCCAGTCGTAGTCGCCTTTTTCCAGCTTGTCCCAAGAGTCTTTCAATACCTTTTGCCAAGCCTTGTTGCGGAAAAGTGACCAGAGTGGCGCGGCAGTGATTTGCACACCGTCGTTTTGACTTGGCTGGTAGGTTGGTGCAATCTTGAGTAAGGTGTCGCGCAGGTCGGTCAGTTCCTGTTCGAAAGTTTGCAGCGTTTCGTACTGGTTTTCCTCATCAAGAGAGCGGCCGCTGCCCTTCATGCGTAAATCTGCGCACTCACGGCTGACCTGCGTTAGTTTACCGTTGGAGCCGTCGATGAAATCATTTACAGCAGTAAATAGCGTCTGATTATTTAATTTGGGGTAATAGACCCAGATCGTGTACCCGCCTGATGCTGTGGACAGCGGCCAGTAAATAGGCGCTTTGCGACGGCTCTTCGAATAGCGCTGTAAATGGAAGGCGAAGAAATCTCGCTGAAGCCAACGACGCACGTCGATGGGCACGGGGGCATCAACACGGGCAAGCACTTCCTCTACTAGACGCGTGAGGTCGTGCTGGTGACCTGGGTCGTCCAGCAAAATACCGTCGTGAGCGTGAAAAGCTTCAACATCAATTGGCAACATGCCAGGGCTTCTTGCCGGAAGAGGGTCGAATGGCTCCGGTTCGGCGGTTAGCACTCTCTCTCCGTTAGCCAAGCACCAATCGAAACGACCAAAAGCTACGCCTGCTGCCCAGCTTAATGAGCTGGCCATTTGGTCGATTGGCACAGCATCGTCTTCATTATCACCATCGTCATCCGTGTTGATTTCGGTATCGCCTTCGTTCCTAGTGCTTTTGCTGTCTTGGTTGGCTTGCACGGCGGACCGGTCAGCTTCGCTAAAGCCATAGAGGTCAAACGCGAAAGAGTCGATCTCGACCTGTATGAGTGCCAGTTCTGCCTCGATCGCCGGTGGGTCGTAATCTCCCAGGCGTACACGTAATGCTGCAGGCAGCACGAAGGCGTGGGAGGTTTCCTCGATTGTGTCTAGTGTGCGTTTCAAGGACCAAGCGCGCCGGGCAAGGGTGGCGAGCCTGGCTTTCTGCGCGGCGTTGAGGTCTGGGATAGGCGTTTGCTGTATTAGACCTACTTCGAAGGACTGTGCTAACTCCACACGTGCCAACTGAACTGAAACCAGCAGGCCAAAAGCTAGGCTGTTAACCAGAGTGCAAATTGCCAGTAAGGCATCGGGCTCGTCATCGGTGACAAAGAAGGCAGGTCCTTTGTCGGCAAATATGCAGCCACGGGGCATAGCACGAAAGCTAAGTCCGTTGGTGCGTCGCGGCCAAGTAATGCCTGGTCTAAGATAAAACTGGGGATTCTTCGCTACAAACTCAGCATTCCCATTTAGGTACGGATAACGTCGACAAATACCTGCCTTCACTTCAGCGCCGTCTTTATCCCAGTTAGTCATGAGATAGATGTCTGCGTAAAACGGCGAAAAAGTACCGCCTTTGGCAAAACCGTACCACCCATTTCCTGGCACTTCCCACCAAGCTCGAACAAAGCGGAAGTCTTCTGCCGTGGCCAACCCCTGTCGTGCGGTGCGCTCGTTGCATTCAAAGGCAGGGAATAGTTTAAATACCTGGCGAACTGCTTCGCTAACCCAGTAGGCAAACGGTGCCCCAGGCACTGCCCGGAATGATTCCGGCGAGACTTTAAATATTCGCCTATCGGCAACCCCTGCACGTAAGGCGGTGCAACTGTCCTGAAGACTGAGTGCTTTCTCTTTATCCGTTAGAAGACGCAAAAAGGTAGTCATGCTTGCTTCTCAAGTACGTAGGCTGCTGCTTCAACCGCAGCATCATCCATGACCCCAAAGCCTAGGTCGGCCATAACTTCGGGACGGGCAATTCGCAACACCACCTCTTCACGCCACTTCTGAAAGCTGGAAAGGAAAAAGCATGTCCGTGAGGTGATAGCCCCTATACGTCCGCCTATGCGTAGGAGTTCGAGTCCACGCTCCACCATGATAGCCAGCAGATCGTTTTTGCTACGTGGATAGGCCTTTATCAGTTGATCCTTTGTGCCTGAAGCAAGCGCACCAAAAGGTGGGTTCATTACAACTACATCAAATACCTCGCGGCATAGATCGATCAGCCGAATTCCCTGGAGTGCATCCTGAGCAAATAGTCGGCTCTGGTAAGTTGATTTTCCAGCCTGGGAAAACTCGGTTAGAGCTTTGCGCAAATCTAATTCGATCTGTATCCAGGTCTTAGCTTTCTTCACATCACTAAATATGTCGGTATTTTTACCGTAGATCTTTTCAATCAAGTGCGGCAACTCGCTTTCGACTTGCAAGAGCACACCGAGCTCGGGGAGCCCATTAAGCATTTGCAAAGTTTTTTCGAATAGTTCCGCTTCGCGTTGATCAAGCTGGGCAGAAAATTGCAAGCGAAGTTCTTTTTCAGATGGAGGAGCGACAGCTGCGATGACATGACCTTCACCAATACGCGGCCGGTCTTTCGCTTTTACGCCGGTGGCGTTCCAAGCACGTTGAGCGCGCAGCCATAGAGCCAACGTGGCAATCTGCGCCGCGCGAGGGTCGATGTCTACCCCGTAGATGTTGTGCTCAATAATCAGGCGTGGAACATCGCGCAGAAATTTTTCTACATCCTCATAGGCCTGACATAGCGGCTTAAGTGCAGCCTTAGGTTGAGTGGAAACATCCAGCGAGCCGGGGCCGTTTTTCTGCTCCCAAGCCCAAGCTTCACGGTAAATCTCCAAAAAAAGATCGAATGCATAAAGGCCGAAGTGCATCGATCCGCATGCCGGGTCAAGTAGCTTCAGGGTGCGCGGGTCACGCAGCTTGACGGCTGCCTGTGGTTGTTCATCGGGCTTCACTAGCAGGTATTGGCAACGGTCTCGCAGATCTGTTTGCCCACCCGTGGCGTTAAACCAGAGTCGTCCCAGAGTGTTGTCCACCAAAAATTCCACCACGTAGCGCGGTGTGAAGAATTGGTTACGAACGGCCAGCTCACGACTATTGCGCGGTGCCTGGCTGGCATCACGCATGGCTTTGCGCTCTTCCTTCGAGTTGAAATATTGGTAGATCCAACCAATGGTTTCGTCTGCGGCCCAAAGAGGTTCAATCTCAAAGTGGTTCAGTTCATCCAGCAGCGCGCGCAGTGCGGCTTCACGAGGGAACAGCAAGCCATTGGCGGCATAGCGATCAAACAGGGCGGGGAGCTCTTGTGCAAACTCATCGAACACGCTGAATAAATAAACTTGGTAAGCCTGCCCGGTGTCACCAAGGGCAGTAACAGCGATCTTGCTGTAGAGCTGGTAGCCACGCGATTGGTAGCCTTTGCTGACAGACTCGATCAGCTGCCCGCGCGCTTCCATCATTAGCAGTGCCGCAAGGCGATTGAGCACGGTAAAGGCTAGCTCGCGCACCATGCGGTCGAGCACCGCGATGCGGTGATCGGTTTCGTCGGCATCAGCGCCCAAATAGTGCGCCAAGGTTTGGCGTAGAACCTCCGCCGTGTGACGCTGCCGGCCGTCCAAATGGGTGAGTCGTGTCATGGGGGTGACTTCACCGGACTTTGGGTCCAGACCATAGGTTTGCTGAAGCTGGATGCTGAATTCACCAGATAGCAGGTCGCGACAACTGTTAACCAGCTTTTGCAGACGGCCTCGTGTGGATTGATCGAAAGCCATTTATTAGTCCCGCAATTCGAGGTTTACGACAAAAGAGTGGGCAAATTTCAGCTCGCCACGCAGTTGTTGCAGTTGCGTGACCAGCGCGTCCAGATCGTCCATCGTGGTGATCTTGGGGCGCGCTTTGATGCTGCGCGCGACGGGTGGCTTGATCTCGGGAGTCTCGCCAGGCAGCACTGCAGCCTGAGCTCGTTCCAGTTCTTCCTTGATACGTTGTTGCCCCAAACGCTCAATGCGGTGTTTAAGCGACTGCACTTGCGACTGGAGCTCGTAGTCTTTGTTGAGCATGGTGGTGAGGCCCGCCAGGTCGGGGGCTACGTCCACAATCAGGCGTTCAAGGTTGCCCAATAGCTCGGTCTGCTCTTGCTGGGTGAGCTTGATCCATTCTGGCACGCGCTTAAGGTCAACCTCGGCCTCTTTGATGCGCATTTTGAGCAGGTCTTGCATCGCAATCACCGTATCGCGGATGCGAGCGCGAATGGTAGTCAGGCTGCTGCTGAAATCGGCCGCAAAACGGTAGAATTCGGCCTGCTGCAGGCGTTCCTCGATAAGACTGAGTGCCTCGGCCAGCTCTTCTTTCAGCGTGGCTAGCAAGGCCACGTTCGGTAGGTTGGCAATGGCCGTACAGTGTTGGCGCAGATCGCGTAGCGTTTGCTCCAGGCCCTGCTCCAGCTTGAGTTTGACTTCGGCAGCCCATTTGAGACTTTCGAACAGCTCGGACTGCTCGTTGCCCAAGCGGCGGGGCGAATCCGAAGCATCGGTGAGCAGCACGTCGTTAATTTCATGCGTGAGATTTTGCAGTCGATCTCCACCTGGCAGGTTGAGGCCGCGCAGCTTCTCTGTGAGCGGGCCGTATTGGTGCTGCAACTGCGGAAAGAGCTTGGTGGTGACCCTGCTGATGACGTCTTCAAGTGGCACTACGGTGTCGCCAGTAAGTTCGGTCAACCGGGTTGCTGCGCGTGCCAGTACGTCGTTGGACGGACGATCACCTCCACGCAATGAAATACCGATGCTTTTGAAGGTGTTGTTGGTCTTGATGGCGTCGATGGCTTGCTGGCCGTTGACGATTACTTCGCGCCCCGCCACCTTGAGCGTGATTTGACTAGCCAGCAGCATGGCCGCCACCAGGTAGCGCAGGGTGTCCGCTGACCAACCAAAGGGCGCATCGGCAAAGACGTCGGTTAGGCGCTTGCCATCCACGGTGCCATTGCGATCTATGTAGTCACGGATGCTCACCATGGCCAGGTGGTCGGTGCGAATGCTGTGGCGTCCACTTTGGGTCTGCACAAGGTTCAGCGGATCGAGCGCGCTGGTGATACTCGACAAATTACCGACCCGAAGGAATTTCTCAGCAAGTTCGGTTCCGGCGCGCACTGGGGCTTCTGCATAGCGATCGAAAACTTGCTCAGCGACTTCGCTCAGGTGCTTGCGTGTGGCATCCAGCAATTCCGTGGCAAGCGTATCGACTGCAACAACTTGACCTCGGAAGATGAACGAGCCTTGCAACAGGCTTCGCTGAATCTGCGCCCGTAGTTTGGTGCTAAGGTGCTCGGCACGGTCGGCCTGGCCGTTGCAGTATTCGCGGATTTCCTGGTCCGGATCGCTGCGGTAGCGGTTAGCGATCTCACGGCAGCGGTAGATGTCGGCCGTTAGTTCGTCCATTTCTGGCGTGGTGCGGCCCGCTAGGTAGATGTTGAACTTGGACGAGTTGTGACGCGACTCGTCAGTTAGACGGGTACGAGCGTTGTCGATTTCTTTTGGGTCAATCAACTCCACAATGGTTTGGATCTGGTTGCGCTCACCCGCCAACGATGCGGGCACGTTACCTGCCGATTGCGCCTTGAGTCCGGTAGATACTGCGTAGGAGCCGTGCAATTGGGTGGCTGGCAATGGCGCGTAGACACTTGTTAACGCTTCGTTGACGATGCGACGCAGCTCGACACCGCGCAGAGCGACTTGACTGCGTTCCTGCTCAATGTCGTTGAGCTTTTCGCTGAAGAAACAAAGATTGCCGTCTTGTTCGCCAAACGGGACGATGGGGTCGTTGATCAGGTCCTCGACTGCCTTCGCCACTGCGTCTGCCTGCGACGGCCCGGCGATGCTGGAGTGCATCAGACTGGTGACGTTTTGACGGGTTATGGGTAGGTTTCCAAGGATTTGCAGAACGGCGACCGTCTTAGCGATGTTTTGATGCAGATCGGAATGTGAGAAGCGAATCTTGGTGGCTTTTTCTACCGACGCGTGCAACGAGGCGAACGCGCGCTTGATGTCTTTGTCCAGAGAATCAAACAGCGTGACGGTAGTGGCAAGCCAGCCGACAGCTTGTTCTGCCACAGCGGGTTTCCCATCGGAGCCGTCGATCAAAATGTCTTGCACCACCTTAATCGCCGAGCGTAGACCAATGCCACCTGTAGACTTGGCTAGTGCGCCTAACAAGTGCAACAAGATGTCGAAATGCGCAGGCAGAAATGGGTAGAGATCGACAAAGGTCTTGCGGTCGAAATCGACGCCGTAGACGCGCGCATCAATAAGCTTGGTGTTCTGGCGTAGTTGCTGACCATATTGATCAAACAGGCCGCCTAATTCGGACTCGGCTCCTGAGGATTTCCCCAAGAGTCGGGTGTAGCAAATTTCCTTAATATCGTTCGATTCAAGAGCAATTTGAATCGGAAAACGATCATTCAATTTGAAGAGTTCTGGCGAGTTGAGTGCTGCCTTCGCGTCGTCCGCCGTGAGGGTTTGCTGCGCCGTTCCGATGATCCAAACCTTGCCGTCACCAATATTTTTTAGGTTTTTTGCCAGTCCATCAAGGTTCAGAATCAGGTTGGGCCGGGGACCAACGTACTGACCAACCTCATCGATGATGAAGATGATGTACTCCTTGCCTGATGCCTCGCGGGCAATCTCCAGCATTTCACGCACACGGTCGTTTTCGAAAACAACGATTTCAGTTGATTCAGTCGTGAACGAGGTGGGCGTCTTAAAAAGCGCGGGGTACAGCTTATGAGCGATCTCGGGGATTAGGCTGTCTACAACCAATTCGTCATTGCGGTAGTTGTTCCAGTCTTCACCACTAGTAGATTCTTTGAATGCATCCAAGAACTCGTTGTAGCGGCCTTCCTTCTTGAGTCTACGTTCCAGCGCTGCAACTTTTAGATTGCGCGAATAGCCCGCCCATTGCAGCACTTTGTAGAACAGGACCGTCGAAACCTCTTCCATGGTCGCACCTGCGACCTGTTCGCTGGCCAGGTCCAGCATTAGCACTGCAGCTGGGAAGCGCTTGGCTACATTTGACAAGAGCGACTTAGTGCCTTTGCGTTTGAGTCGGTCTTGCAAATGCTGAATAAACGGAACCCCATCAATTTTGATACGATCGTCAAACGCTAAGCCTAGATACTTTGTGAACGAGCTCTTACCCGAGCCATAGAAGCCCGATACCCAGACTCCGACTTCATTTTCGCCACCAATATCCATGGCGGCTTCCATCTTGAGAAGGAGATTCTCGAATTGCTGATCGATGCTGTCGGTAACCACATACTCGGAGATTTCCGATTTAAGGCGTGTTTCTTGTGACACTCCATAGGTGATGACCTTTTCAATGCTGCGATTGATGTTCTTGCTGGGGTCGAAGAGTTGTTTGATTGTCATCTTATGTCTCAATGATTAGCCGCCAACGTGTACCGAGCGGTAGTTGCCATCGTCAGGGTAGAACCCCAGGAATTTAAGTCGTGTCTTACCGGTACGCACACCAGGGTAGAAGAACACAGTGGGTACATGAAATTTGCCTTGCAACTTACCTTCGACGACACCGATGCGTGTGTAGGGGTGCAGCGCTTCAAGATCGGTGACTAACAAAATAGCCTTTGGTTTGCCTTCAAGCTCGGCTAGTTTGGCTTCGATTCGTGCCTGCAACGCCCCGTTGCTAATGGCATTTGCAAGCGATGCATTGGTCTTGTCCCATGCCAACGGCGCTTTTTGATCGGCCGCCAGCCAGATCTTTCGAAGGGGTGCCTTCTCGATGATGTCTGCTACATGCTCTGAGATCGAAAAGGTTTCGACTTCCCAGCCTTCGTTGCGCAGCCGGTGCATCCACGCAGGTGTTTCGCGCTTCACATTTAGGATCTGATTTGGCGGAAAAACCAAGTAGAAAATTGGTTCGAAGCTGGCATGGCCAAACTCGCGCCCCTGCTTGATTCTCTCCATCAACTCATTGAAATCAGCTTTGAGCGATGACATCGATCAGTTCCTCCATGCTTTTATAAGTCCATCCGATATGCACGACATCGGAGGCGGCCTGAAATATGAGCAAGCCTTGTAATGACAACCGTTTTAGTTGATCTCGGACGTCGGCACTTTCCAACCCAAACAGATCCCAATCGGAGCTTGAAACAATTTGGTTATCTCCAAGACCGCTGAACTTTAAATCGTAGGCTAAGTAGGCTGCTACCTTTGGCAAGATGCGATACGCAGTAATCGAGCGCTGGTTCCGTCCTGTGGTTGTCAGCAATCCATAATCGGCGCAGCAGCCGATCAAATAGGAGGAGTTACGTTTGATAGTAGTCTCCGACCAAGGTTTTTGCGTTTTTCCTTCGCGCACACTGTTGGCGATAAAGGTACGTGCGTCCTCTAACTCTAGGTCGTTGCGCCCGGACGAATAACGCATCCAATAAACTTCTCGGACGAAATCTGCAAATACAAGATTGGCACGTGCCGTATAGATAAAGAGCAGTTGATTAAACTCGGCGGTAGTTAAGCGATCAACCAGTGACTTGAGGCGTGGGGCAACGGTTGGGTCACGCATGTAACGTGGAGCAAAACACTCAACCACCATATTGCGTAGGCGTCTTGCCGTTACCAATGGAAAACGTCCCGACCCTAATGCCGCCTCATAAAGCTGCGAGGTAGTCATGCCAAGTTGATAAACCTGGAGTAGTTGCCTCGTTTCATCTAAGAGGCCCAGTCCCGCCGCTAGCTGAGTGATGTAGTAGCGCTGACTTGTCATTCAGACTCCCTAATATAAGGGAAACTTTTAATACCCGAAGTTAACGCTGAGTAATAAACACCAGCTGCACGTTGCATTTCGGTCTTTAGGTCTTGACTCATCTTACCCAGCGAAACGGGACCAGGCGATGCGGATTCAGTTTGGCCCGCCAGCTCAGCCAGACGCGCCAAAGCCAACCCTCGGCTCGCCAATCTGGATTGGATCGTCCCAACGAACGCAAGATCGCTTAGAGCATCAGCAGATGCTTGCTCAAATCCAATGGGTAAACGGAAAAGGTGGTAAGTGCGTCCAACGCCAATGACCTCGTCATGGACCTTCGCCGCTGCTGCTGTTACCCCTTGGTATTGAGCAAGAAATAAAGTGCGGTAAAAAATTGGAGCTAAGAAAGAAGCGGCTGTAGCGCTGAAGAACTCACTACTCCACCAGTTAGCTTGGTTTTTTTCTCCGAGAAATCCAATTAAAACTCGAAGCTCTGCAACTGTAGTAACTGCTGTATTCATTTAAGCCTCAGAATTCGATTTTTGCGGAAGTTGATCCAAAGTGAAAGCGTTTACCTGCAATAGGTTGAAAGTCGTGCACGTTTCACAATATCCTTTCTCGCCTCATGGGCTGCGCAGTGGATTATCGATTAAAACTAAGCTCTTTCTCACATCGATCCAATCCTGGATATCCTTTAGTTGGAACCTCCAGGTACCTGCTACCTTGAAGCCGGGTAATTTTCCTTGCTGAGCTAGTCTATAAATTGTTTTCTCGTCAACGTTCAGATATCCAGCTACGTCGCGAACTGTTAAGGCTGGTGTGGTGTTTGCCGTCATAGGTATGCCTCCTATAGATGGGCTTAGTATATGGGAATCTGGGGTAAACCAGTCCACTTTGTCACCCAAAGCCGATTTTCTTCGATTGCTGACTCACTAGGTGAGACACAGAGTTATCAATTTTGACGAATATCAACAAAATTTCGAAACGGTTGAATTTTTTCTCAATGAACCAGAGATACTGTTCAGATTAAACGCCAGAACGGTTATGCGGGATCGTATCAGGCACAGATTTGCTTTTGAAAGAACTAGTCGCCCCGATCGCAGCAGCGCCTCGCACGACCAAAGAAAATACTTAAGTTACTCGCACGTAAGTTTTTTGCTCATCATTAACCACATGTACTATGTATTTTTTGATGCATTGTTACCTGTCCACAGTAGTAGACGAGTTTTCGACAAAAAAATGTGCCACCTGCCGATCCCACTCCAGCGGGAAAGGCTCCATCAGGTCTTTTAGCGTCAGATGGGAGGGGTATTTCCCGTCCAAAATCGCTTCGACGATCGTCGGTGACAGGTATGCCAGGCGGAGTACGCGGCTGACATAAGAAGCTGTGATTTTTTCTGCCCTAGACAAATCGTCGATTGAGGAGTGAGTACCGTCCAACAGCATTCGCTGCCAACGATATGCTCTTGCTATAACTTTGATCATCGAATTATCAATAATTGCTTCACGGCGCGCGATAGCGCGCTCGCCGTTGGGCAGTACGATTATGGCCTTGCCGCTGCGTTTTTTGAAGGTCATCGGTATATTGGTGATGAAGCCGTCTTTGTCGCCGTTCATCATGCTGCCTCTCGCAACGCGTTTGACTCAAGGGTATCGCGCAGCAATTTGTTCAAGCCCTCGCTGCGCCATTTGATGCTGATCCCGTTAGGGGCTACGCTGATGCGCTCAATGAGGGTGCGTACGATCTGGGACTGCTCCGCTGGGAAGAGTTGATCCCATACCTGTTCAATAGACTGCAAGGCCTCGATTGCCTGCGCCTCTTCGGTGCCAGGCCGTGCAATACGTACCTCGCGTACAGCTTGTGCCAGGATCTCTGGTGAGCGCAGCACATCGCGCATTTTTTCAATGACCAAGGTCTCGATCTCTCCCGCCGGTATGCGTTGAATCTCGCAGCCCTCTTTGCCAAGTTTGATTGAGTCTGTGTTGACGTAGTAGCGTTAGGTCTTGTTGCGTTTGCGGGTCCAGCCGGGCGTAAAGGCGCGCCCCTGGTCTGAGAGGATCAAGCCTCGCAAAAGAGATTGTGCGGAGTCGCGCCGTGGCTAAAGGGAAAACTGCGCAAGCAGCAACACGACCACCTGAACCAACAGCATCCCTAGCACCACTAACACTGGTCAGCTTGCTGGGCGGCCGGGTGGGCGAATGGGTGCGCATTGAGGAGGAAGGTACGACCTTTCGCATGGAGCATTTCCGAACCGTGGACTCCCTAGGTCTGTTGCTGCGTCACGACGCGATCACGGTGCCGATGCACCATGCGGGTCAGGACTTTGCGAGAAACTTTGTGTTTGCTCGACTGAACCCCTTCGGCGCACCGGCCTTGGATCGGATCCCTGGCGGTCACTGGCAAGACAGCATGACCGAGCGTTGTACCTGAGCCCGAAAAGACTCGGTCAGGCGCTCGACGCGGTGGGTGGTCTAACAAGTCCAGGCGGGTGTGCGGTCTGGCACGTAGCCGGCTTAGGGCAAAGCGTGAAAGAGTGGTCAACGCTTGAAGGTTGGAATGGCAGAACATTGAATCAGTGCGAAGCCAAGGGGATCTTCGTTGGCGCGCTAGGGGTGCTGGCGGTGCATTATGGGTACCAGCACACCGACCGAGCCACACTAAAACGTATTACCATTCCACGTATGACAGAGCCAAAAGCGAGAAAGTATCAACGGCCAGAGTTTCTGATGACTGTTGTCGAGCAGGACATCTACGAGCACTGGCTTTATCGCAAGACTAAGTCTCTTGTCGCACGCGATAAAAGGAACGGTGCCCAGGTGTCAGCTCTCGTCTATCGCGATGCGATCCACCAGGCCGTTCTGACTAGCAAGGGGCTTGACGTCTATACGGGAGAGAAGTTGGATTGGACCCTGATTAGTCAATACGATAACGACAAGTCAAAGCAGTTTGGGCGAAACTACAAGCATAAGTTCGCCTTGCTTCCGACCGTTGATCACATCGACGATCCGCGCCTTGGTAGCGCCAACTTCACCATTTGCGCCTGGCGCACCAACGATGCAAAGCATGATCTCGCGCTTGAGGAGTTCATCGCGCTTTGTGAAAAAGTCCTTGCCCATATGGCAGGAAAATGCAAGAAAATCTAATTTGTAATTTAGTACGCAAACCCCTTGACTCGGTCTATATCGAAGCACTACCGACATGAATGAGTTGATAACTTGGTTTGAGCATTACAATGAAAAGCATCCTCAAAGTGCTTTGAAATATCTTTCACCGAGGATGTTCCGTGAAAGGCAGTTAATTAATTAACTGGTACCCGTGGTCCTGTAATACGGGGCAAATCCAACTCGGTCGTCGACACCCTGATGGCGCAAGACGCCCCAAACACGTCGATACCCATTGGTGCCGAGATCTTTAATCACTGTACCGATGTCAGCAAGCAACGCCGAGTCGTCAGACTTGGGCGGAGCCCGTCGTCGGTCCGATCACGTGGACTGTCGTTTTGCAAGAGCCGTGACATGACTGCGCGAAACACCAAGAACAGAGCAGACAACTCTTACTGCTCGTCCCCTGGAAGCAAGGGCGATCGGGCAATCCACTTTCGGGCTTTGCCGTACTCAACGGCTTCTTTGAGAATCTCATTCTCAAGAGTCTTTCGACCCAAAGCACCTTCTAGCTGCTTGATGCGCTTAAGTGCCTCAACCATTTCAGATGCTGGCACAACAGGTTCGTTAGCACCGACGGCAACCAGAGAGCCCTCTGAGTATGCCTTCTTCCATTGGAAAAGTTGGGTGGCCGCAATCCCAGCCTGCCGGGCGACCATCGACACGGTCATGCCTGCCTCGAAAGTTTGTTTTACCAACTCAAGCTTCTGTTCCGGAGTCCATCGCTTTCGGCGCTGCACCCCGGTTATCACTTCAATTCGATTAGTATTATTTACTGAGCTCATATCAGTACTCATAGGTGTATTCCTATTACATATTTTAAGGAATACCCGCGGTACTGTGAATCAGGGGGCTACTTCAGCGGTTGAGTTGATGTAATTTTGGTTTGTAATGTCGACATTACAAACTGGTGAGACAGTTCATGCTTATTTTCTGACTTAATTAAAATTGATAGATGATGTGTGATCTGTTAGGTGCCAATTTTCAGTTGCCTCAAGAATTAAAATGCCTCATGATGTGGTTATGTGCACTAACTCATACTTGATCTGACATACACTGTCCGATCAAGCCGTAACTGAGCTCATAACAGACGCTTTCGGCCAGATGCAGCCATTGAGGCAACCGAAAGTAGAAGTTCAGCTTTCAAGGTCTTAGTTTGAACTAAAGCACTTGCGCAGCCTTTGCCGCCTGCCCCTTCGACCAAAAGTTTAGTTAGTCGCTACCACGTAATGTAGCCGGACGATAGTGACTTGAAGCGACTGTCAAAGACTGCCTTTCCCGTAGCTGGGAGGTTAGTTATTAAGAAGTCGATGCACTCCTCCAAACGTTGGTTCACAACATTAGCCTTCAAGACGCCTAGAGCCAAGCACGCCTGCTGGCGGCAAATATCACGCTCTAGCTGTGCTTGAATCTCATATTGAGCAAGGGCGGCGAGTGCTGTTGGAGTATATTGGTCACCGAGCAAGCTAATAATTCGGTCGTAGTAGGAACGTCCGCGTGGGGACACACCATTACAATAAGAAATACCGCGACCAATGGGCTCTACCCCATTAACGGGGGATTGGGTATTTATCAAACACGGCAAAACACACCGTTCCAACCGCATTGGGCCAAGACCCTGAGCCGGTAATTTTCAAAATTTCTAAATCCATATGCCCTTCGGGACATCATTTCCATTTTAGTGTGGAATCCCTCTGTGATGCCGTTCGATTTTGAGAAGCGCCACATCCTGACGATGGGTTCCAACCAGGAGGCGAGTGTTTTAGCTAAGGTCTTTGCGGGACTCTGAGCAAATTGTTCAATCAACGTGAGCAATTTGCCCACAAATTTCTGCGCCCGCTTGGCCGTCAGGTTCTTCAGGCGCAATAGTTTATTGAGCCGTTGCTTGGCTAAATACAGCGCATGAAGGACTGGGAATGCTTCCAGATACTGAGCCAAGTTGTCGCGCTGGTCTTGGGTCAAGTTCCACTGATGCCGACGCATCAAGCTCAAAAGACCACGATTCATTCTGCCGACCGGGTCTTGCTGCTTCCACAGATTGAGGAAGTGCTGATTGACTAAGCGGATGACATGAAAGCGGTCGGCCACAATCTTGGCGTTTGGAAAGTACTTTTGCACAATCTGGCGATAGGTTTCTGACAAGTCCATCACGACGATTTGGACCTGCTCACGGCCCGGTAAGCGGCTTAAATACTGCCTGAGGCTGAGTTCTGATCGTCCAAGCACCACATCGAAGACCTTATGATTTTTTAGGTCAACCAAGGTCGTGGCAAAACCTTGCTTACGGGTAAAGAAATGCTCATCAATGCCAAGCACCCGTGGGCATGATCGGCCAGCGAGCTCCGATACGCGTCATTTGATCTGTTGTTGGTACCAGCGCTCAATCGTGGCGCTACCGACGCGATGTGTCAGTGCAAGCTTGCTCTGGCTGACCCCGCCATCGTGGGCTTCAAACACCTCCAGGCGGTAAGATTCCGTGGATCGAAAGCGTGGGCGTATCCCTGGGAATTGATGTCGGAAGTAACGGTCGCAATTCTGGCAGTGATACTTCGGTACGCTCAAGTGCAAAATCATGATCTGATTGCCCTGGCGAGTGTGCTTAAGCGTGCGACTGTGGGTCGCTTTGATGCGAACCGTCTCGCTCGCGCAGTAGACACACGCCGCGCGGGTAGTGGGCTTAGCCCAGACGTGAATCCCTCGCTTGCGATCCACGTGTTCGATGGCTAAACCAGGTAGGCCTAGGATAGAATCTATATGGGACATCGGTATTACCTCTATTAAAAATGTTTCTTCGCAAAAACAAGTTTAATAAATACCGTTGTCCCCCGTTAATGATGAAGAGCCGACCAATGCGGCACATGAGAACGACTTTGATTAGCTTCGGTGCAAAATTCGGTAGCATGTCTTGTTGGCCGTTTATGTACGACGAGATGCTGTCAGCAATCGGTGCTTCGTGATGGAAGTTATCCCATCCATTATGCTTTTCGAGAAGCTGATCTGTAAGCCCGTCGACAATGATGGCTCGCTCAGAATTTGAGCGAAAGGCATTTCCGCCAACTGACTGGAAAAACTGTTCACCAAGCTGATATTTGTCACGATAGAGGTTCGTGTTGTAGCCTTCTAGTATCAATCCCAGTCAATATTTTGTGTCATCACCACTCGCTTTCCAGACCGTCACGGACAGCAGAGAGATGTTCTTGCGCACTTGTGGGTCTGTGTCGGGAGCGACGTAGATGCCGAACATGGTTCGAAGAATGTTGCCGCAATGGTGAGAAGCCAGCGCACCTATTTTGTTCGAAATACTTGCCAGATTGGCTGGGTCAAGTAGTTGCGTGTATGTTTTCAGATTCTGGATGAACGCTTGCACCTGAAGGGCAGCTTCCGTCGGTCGATCGTTCAGTACGTCTTGAATGCATGTGTGTAACCAGCCCAGAAGTTCATAGGCATTGATAGTGTAATTAGTCGGGTGCGAAATGCCGATATCGTTTCGCATGTCTAAAATGTGCTTGAGTTTCGTATGCGTTGTGTCGCTGATTAGCTCGAGTTTTCTGCACGTATCAAGAAGCACTGCATCCTTGAGGGAACGAAGATCCTCTTCTCTCTGATAAAACTCTCTTGCCTTTCCCCCAATTGCGGCGTCGTAAAAAATATCGAGACCGTACGCTATAGCCTTCTTGTGTAAATCTAGAACAACTTCGTTCCAAATAGCATTTAGCGAATAGTCGAAAAGACCAAAACCCGCACCAACGACGAACTTCGAGAGATATCGGGCGCCTTTCTTTACCTCGGCTGGCAATGACTCAATGAAGTTAGGTAAGTTTTGTCCGATGATCGCTCTTTGATCTTGCGCAGCAATTATTTTGTCGTAGGGCAATCCTACGTTCTTCAAGAAGTCGACAACGATTTGTGCTTGCGGGTCTACCAACTGCATTTGGGACTTAGGTATAAGTGCGCTCATTAACTCATTCCTCAGATGCAATAGTGAGTGTTGCTGTGATTTTACGTTATGCCTATGGGCTAAACCTGACAGCGGGGGACCTCTGGAGACTGCTTCGGCGAGACAGGATTTACTGGTGTGAATGCTACTCAACCATCCGGTTATAAAAAATTCCGTAAAACCTAGCAAGCGTTTGCTGTGCAAACTATAGCGTGTCAACATGCGGGAACGGGACTCTCCAACGGCACAATGTGGGCTGAGATAAAGCCGTGTTTGACTAAATGACTGCTTTGGAGAATGAGCCCACCGTCCGCTCAGGGTCGTTTCCTGACTGACAGTATTTGTCAGATCAAGTCTAGATCTATACAGTTTATGATCTACATCTGTAGATCTTCATCTGCATCAAATAAGACCCATCCTTTCTGCTTGTACTCCTTATCTAAGTACACTGCATGCCACTTATGTTTTTCATTTTTACCAAGTGGTTCGATTTTAATTTCATCTGAGCATTGACATACAAAATAATTTCCGTTTGATTGCCAAATAATATTTTCGATCGGTGGCACAACTATCGAATCACCTACACTTATTTTTAAGCCAACCGTAGGTACGAAGGGTAAGTCAACCTCCTTGTATAGATAACTTTCAAATACCTGGTTATGTTCTTGGCTACTCGCTTTAACCAATATATACAATCTTATTTTGTACATTTGACAGACCTTATAAATAGTGCCAACGGCTCAGTGAGGCGTCGATCTTAGCGACTACTCGCTGAATCCTTAAGCGCCTTCATCATACTCATTGTAATAAAGCATCCTAGCGGCAGCGACCTTGTTGCCAGTTAGTTCGCTTGTGAGATCCAAGGACCACCATTCTGTTTCTAGCTCTATATGATTTGCAAACTGTTTTTGGGTAAACCGTCTCTCAGGGCGCACGGCAGTCGTAAATACCGGGAATTTTCCATGCTCAACGTTACTGATCAGCTGGTCGGCACGGCGAAGAAACCTACTGACGATTGCCCTCATACGATTTTTTTTGGCTCGATCGTTCGTAATATCTCCTGTCACCAACGTGTTGCTGGGACTTATGCCTAGTACTTCGCCAATCCGAAACAAGTCAGTCCGTTGTTCGTATTTCTGTTGCCAATCTTTTCGCTCGGCTGGGGTGCCAGCCAATAAGCGTAAGGCAACCGGCTTGGTAATTAGTTCTCTATGCAGACAATGCACTTGATGCATTAGCTGCAGGGTATGCAATCTGTATCGGACGGGATTAATAGGAAAGTCTGATTTGCTAAGCATTAGCCTATTGTTAGGTCTTTGATCATCGAACCTTTGAAGAATTTTGCTGGTTTGTTTTTGGATGGTCGCTCGGCTTAAAGCAATTGGCACTTCCAATATGAGTTTGTCAGGAGTTGCAGGCACTTGATATTGTCCCTTGATCTTTTGGAGCTCTTTTACTTTGGGAGGGTTTGCCGGTTCACGAAATGTATAAGAGCCACGCATTGGCTACCACTCATCAAATGTGCAGTCGTGCACATTTCCAAACCTGATATATATGCACCTCAAATTCTCATCGATAGTTCTCGGCCAACCAGATGCCTGACTGGTCTTGCAGACGAACCAGTAATCTTTGCTTAGTCTCAAATACTCCCACCACCGTCGTTTCACAGACTTGCTAGCGGCTAATGTTTCCTCTTCTATCGTGGAATGGCGAAACTGATCTGAGCCTTTTTGAGAGGCTAGGCGATTAGAAGGGGGCATATCAAACACAACGACCATTGTCATAAGTTATTAACTCTTTGGATGATCAATCTTATCGCCAACAGTTAATTAATTAGTATTTGTTTATGGCCAAAACACTCATAAGGCCAAAAATACAACTTAAGGAATGAAAATGGAACGTTTGATTCGTGTCCAAGATATTGTTGGGTGTAAGAAGTCTGGGATTCGTGGCTATTTGCCGATTTCAAAAAGCGCTTGGTGGGCAGGTGTGTCTCACAGCGTGAGACTCATATTTGTTTCACTGGGTTATCAGGTCTGGCAGTGAAATAGTCAGTTTGAACGACTGTTTATAAAGATTTCATAGTCAGGAATTTCTTTACGATTTTTCGGCCACTTTATGCTGCCTCATCTGTTGAGCCACTTAGGTAGTAATAATGAAACTCAGTGGGATCTGGACGGCTTGTTCCTTTCAGTTCTCGGTCAAGTCAACGAAAGAGATCTGTGCGTCCATCAATCAGGGGATTAGTCATTGAACAATGGGATGTTGTTTCTATACGTTTATCTGGGGTGCGGGGTCGTGTGTGCTGCAGTGATCGCAATTGGTGCTTGGATAGAAACCTTATCTGAGTCAAAGTTTGTGCGCGAAGGTATGACTGCAATTAATAGGCAGCATCGGGGGTTTTGGTATCACCTTATGTCAGAGCGGGTGATTCCTGTGTTGACGACAATATTGATTGCGCTGGTTTGGCCAATTGCTGTGATCATGGGTATTCAAAGCTGGTTAGAGCGTCGTAGTGCTCGACAGCATTAGTACCTTGTTAGAAATGAAACGGTATCGAATGCGCACTTTTAGGTGCTGGTAGGGAAAAAAGGGGACGAAATGACCGCACAATTTACCGAGGTGCTGCACTACCAAGGTGCGCAGATGTCTCTGCGAACGCAACCTTTGTCGGATTATTTTTATGAGATGGGTACGAGTCCTGATTTCAGGGAAAAATCCACGGCCTGCTGGCGTCGTTATATCGGCAAGTGGGAGATCCTTTTAGATCGCCTCTACTTAGTCGGGATTCACGCGACCTATAAAGACGGCACTACTGTCACCTTGGGTAGTCTTTTTCCAGGCTTTGACGAAAGAGTATTTGCGCACTGGTATTCAGGCGTATTGAGTATCCCCCAGGGAGCGATGACTGAGTATGTGCATATGGGCCACCTTAGCTCTTACGAGCGAGATCTATTCCTCGCCGTTGAAAACGGTGTGATCGTAGACACACAATTGCGCGTTAATAGTGTCTTGTTGGACGAGGGCGACAACATTGCTTAACTGGATCCTTTACCTCAAAATATATTTGGCAGTTGGGTTTGTTGTTTGCTCTGCCTTTATCGGTACTCATTTACTTGTTAATCGACACAAATCCACGCTATTAGCTGATATGCGTCGTGCATTGCTGCCTACGCCGACTCACTTTTTGTCTTACTTCTTTTATGATTTCTTCATACCCATTTTTACCTTTGTTCTGGTTTGGGTAGTTTGGCCGATCTCGATCGGTATGAAAATCAAACACATGGTTTTTAAAAAGCCAGCTCCGTTAAAGAGAAGAAGGCTTGTTGAAGTCAAAGAGTTCAACCTCGATGAGGCTGAACTGATCAGAGAAGTGACGATTGAGGAGGTCGAAAGAACCAACTTCATCCATGATCCGATGGAGGCCGTGCCCAACATCCCCTTTGGCCATTTCAATGCCCGTTGGCTATCGCTAAGG
>Ga0208744_1000103_pt1 | contig 39767 bp, 47 predicted proteins | sample CryBogCBH24Aug09_FD_184620 | JGI IMG/M metagenome (GOLD analysis project Ga0208744, IMG submission 184620) | Freshwater microbial communities from Crystal Bog, Wisconsin, USA - CBH24Aug09 (SPAdes) (version 2) | ecosystem: Environmental > Aquatic > Freshwater > Lake | place: Crystal Bog...
GCTAGAAGCGATCAACCGGATCACCAAACCTTAGAAGTGTATAAATCCGTTATAGATGAAATCAAACGCCAGGCTAGGATAAATGGATTTGAAGAATTCCACTGGAGCTTCAGCGGAGGTGAGCCGACTGCTTATCGAGATTTGCTCAATTTGATCAAACATTTGGACGAAACCGAAAGCCCGTACCAAAGTATCCATATGACAACTAATTTAAGTCCAGGATCAAAATGGTGGAAGCATTGGAGCGATGTTACAGACTGCCTACAGCGAAGAAGTATCACTGCCAGTTTTCACGCAGAACATGCTAGAGAGCAAGAGTTTGGAGACAAATGTTTACAGTTAATGTATGAACAGGTACATGTAACAGTTAATCAAGTAATGGTTCCCAGTGTGTTTTATGAAACATTGGCTCGCTGTGAACGCCTTCGTGCTCGTGGAATCAACGTAACTCTCAAACCACAAAGCAATGATACTGCTACTGCTATTGTAGAAGGCTATACTCCTGATATGCTTACTATAATGCAAAATGACTTTGAACAGCAGGAAGGATATCAAATCAGGTTAACCGACGGTAATCAGAATTATTTTATAGATCAAGCAGAACGATTCAACGCATTAGGGTTCAATAGTTTTACCAATTGGACTTGCAATGCAGGCTATCAAAGTGTTATAATAAAAGGTACTGAAGTTAAAAGAGCTTATAGTTGTCGGGATGAGCCATTAGGTACGATAGAAAAATTTACTTTGTTTTCCGCACCTCGTATATGTTCAACGCCTCGTTGCGTAAGTAGTGCAGACAGCAAAATACCAAAATGTATAAACTAACAGACATACGAGATATACACTTAGAAGTAACTACTAAATGTCAAGCACGTTGCCCTATGTGCCCAAGGCGTATCAACGGCGGCACATTGAATCCGCTCATGACATTAGTGGAAATAGATTTAGATACATTTAAAAAATGGTTCAGTAAAGATTTTATCTGTCAACTAGATAGTTTATTCATGTGCGGCAACTTGGGTGATCCTATCATTGCAGAAGATTGTTTGGCAATCTTTCAGTACCTCAGAACAACTAATCCTAATATACGTTTGAGTATGCATACAAACGGCAGTGCTAGAAGTACTCAATGGTGGGCAGAGTTAGCTAAATTAGATATTAGAGTAGTATTTGGTATTGACGGATTAGAAGACACTCATTCTCTTTATAGAATAGACACAGATTGGAACAGAATTATAAAAAATGCAACTGCATTCATACAAGCAGGTGGCCATGCAGATTGGCACATGCTGGTGTTCAAACACAATGAGCATCAAGTAGAAGCATGCCGCCGTCTGTCTGCCCAGTTAGGATTTAATTTATTCCAAGTAAAACACACAACTCGATTTACTGATATTAAATTTCCAGTATTAGATGATTCAGGCAAGACATTGTATCATTTATTGCCAAGTACCAAAACTGAAGAAATACTTCCAGAAGTTTTAAAGTATGCAAGAGATATGCCTATGGATCAAGTGGTAGACAAAAGTTCTTGTGTTATTACTTGCAAGGCAGTCAAATACAAACAAATTTATGTTGCGGCGTCTGGTAATGTCGGTCCGTGTTGCTGGATGGACTTTAAAGAAAAATTACATAAACAATATACTCGTATCGATTATATGGACAAGATTGGAGAGTTTCCTAATCTACATGAACAATCTTTAGAGGACATTTTCAATTCGGGTTATTTTAATCGTATTGAAAACACCTGGGCTAACGACCCAGTTTATGAATGTGCCAAACAATGCGGCAAGTTCGACAAGTTAGGAACACAGTTTAATGCTAATTGATACAGAACATTTACATTATTGGATGTGTGCTATAAGAGATAGCGACAATCCAAGTCAAACTTTAGAAGCGTTTTGGCGCGGACAAATTAAAAGTAAAGAATGGCTGATAGAACATTTGAAATTAGAAATTGATCAGCCTGTTAATATTGACATATACGCAGGGTGGGTAGGTACTCTAGCCAGTATGATATTTCAAAGTGGAATGACTGTTGAAAAAATTAACAATATAGATTTAGATATAAACTGTAAATCTATATCCGAGATGATGAACAAGATTGAACATATACAGGGCAGGTTTGAATTCATCCATGCTAATATGATAAACGTGCCTAGCGAGGCTGATGTTGTTATTAATACTAGCTGTGAACATATCACTCAAGAAGATTACGAGCTATGGTTGTCGGGTCTTAGAAAAGATAGTTTGATTGTGTTGCAAGGCAACAATTATGAGTTACCAGAACACATTAGAACTTCTACTAGTTTACAACATTTTGAAGAACAAAGTAAACTTGATGTCATATGGTCCGGTGAGTTAGAAACACAGATGTATACCCGCTATATGATTATAGGCGAATTGCCTCTATAAATTCGCCAATTAAATCCCATTCCCACCAACGTTCTGTTAAACTAAAATTGCTGGGATAATGATGATGGTTATTATGCCATCCTTCTCCTAAACTAAGAATGTTAGCAATCCAACTATTGCTACTGCAATCGTCAGTATTGTAACTGCGATATCCTTGTGTGTGTCCTAGTACATTAACTATGCTAGTTGTTTGTAGCGCCAGAGTTGCAGGTATAGCATATAAAAAAACTCCGAGCATTGGACTATACAGAAATAATGCAATTACTGGAATCAATAAAATTTTAAAATAATTATCGTGTATAAATCTATGTAACGGATCTCTTAATAGATCTTTTACAAAACTAACTGGGATCTTAGTTTCAGTATGCCCTATACCAGTCCATGCTTTGAATACTCCATCAGCTGGACTATGCGGGTCGTAGGGTTTGTCGGTAAATGTATGATGTGCTCTGTGAACACCGACCCAAGCTATACTGCTACCTACAGTAGCATATACACTTAACAGCAACATAGTTCTTTCCCAGAACTTAGATGTTTTATAAGACTTGTGTGTAAAGTATCTATGTAACCCTGCACTAATTCCAATAGGGCATAACAAAACAAAAACTAGATAACTCAACAACAAGTAATCAAACCCATAATAACACAATCCTACGATAGATAAGAAAAGATTTAAAAATTGTAAGGTTCGTAACTTTTTGTTTAATGTCATGTACCTTCAGGCAATACTTGCCATTCCGCCTCGGTTATAATTTTTGGGTTCCATTCTTTAAATGTACCTTTTTTTAATTCTGTATAAACAAAATTTTGACAACACTTTTGAACAAGCCATGGACATGTTTGCAAATAGCCATCTGCTTCAGTCCACATATTATTGCTGGATTCTTGCATCATTTTTTTCCAACGACTCCACCACCCCTTGTTTCCACGAGTACGATTTTGCATAGTGATAACATACAGATTGTAATCGTTAATAGCCATTAAAGGCTTAACTATACGTTCATGATGAAGTTTGTAAGATTCTATCATGTTGTGTCTACCGCAACGAAATTCTGGAAACAAATATAATCTGTTGGCTAATCGAGCTACGTTAGAAGGAAACATGCCATTATATGCACCTGCCATGATAATAGGTTTGTTAGTTTCTTTCTGATATACTACAACATAACCACTATGATCTTCTATAACTAATTTTTCTTGAGTATAATTTTTCTGTAACCAATTATTCTCTTCTAAACAGATACTGCGTACACGTTCGAACTCATCACATGTTTCGTGATAAATTACGTGGTATGTATTTTCAACGGCATACGGATTCAAGACAAACTTCCGTCAGGCATTCTGTATCCTCTAACCTTGCATAAATCAACATAGTAAAGAATTTCTTTTTCGAATTGATCAGCAACATCTGGTTGGCTATAAGGCTGCCAAAAGTTGCTATGTAATTTAGTGTAGTCATGTGGGACACGATGGCACACACGTTCTTTGATATCGCCTAATCTTCTGTGTAATGTAATACTGTTGTCAAACAAACACAAGTCGTGATCACTTTGATACCAGTGATCATAGATGTATTTGTCTACAAATAATTCTTTGTTAATCATAGCAAATATTTCATCGCTGGATTCTTTGCTCATGCCCTTAATACTATAAGCAGTATTAATACTATAATGCAGTCCTTTGATACCACTTGGACTTAAAATGGTCATTGGTATTTCGGTATCGTCTTCTGGACACATATTGGCATGCATGATTTCATCTTGATCTGCACGTAGACCTGGATTAATAGCACCCGGGATAAATCTATGTAACAGTATCATTTCATCTAATTCGCTACGAAATGCATTGCTTACATTTTCATAATAATCAGTAGTTGTGATAAATCCTGTAGCAGATCCTATCATGTTCTGCACACCCAACAATGCAACGCCCGGAGTAAATGTCAGCGTACCCGATTCGTTACTATGCCATAGTAATTCGCCTTCTGCAAACATCCCAAGTGCATTACCGTGTTCATCCTTGGCTCCACTCACTTTCATGAAACTTTTTCCGCCTGGAGTTTGATACTGTACTTTGGCAATAGCTTGTATACGTTCTCGATCCAATTCACTAATAATAGGATTATTTGCTTGTGCTTCTTTGAATAACCAATTCCATTGTTGACCATACTTCTTTTCCATATGGTAGCGTACTCCACTGCGTCTGGGACCAAACTTTTCACACCAGTCTGGTTGAGTTTCCCAAGGCATGTTACAGTCTCGTATGATTGTAACTAAGTTTTGTAAATGCAGTTGTCCGATTTCTAACCACTGGTCATCTGACATTGTAGTAAAGTCTACATCATCGATAAAGATTCCGAATCTTCCTAAGCCGGGTATTTTTGTAATTTTCATAGTACAATATTTATGTTGTAGAGTTAAGGGCAGAAAATAAATAGAGCTATAGGGAGATTTTATGCAGTTTGAATACTATTACAATCGCGTACCAGGTGAAGAACCTTGTAGAAATAACTTAATCTATACTAGTTTAATTAGTAGTGATAGTAAAACATTTTGTATGTGGTATCATAATGATTCCGAATATCACCAGGGTAAGAATCAAGTAATTGACCAAGAACTAATGGATGAAAAATGGAATCGAGAATTGCACTTCATTAGCAACATGGCTTGGCATAATCCAGACATGGTTCCAGCAATTAAAGAAGTAAATGTTCCAGAACGTAAAATTTATTTAGAAATTGGTGGTGTTGATTTTTGGCAACAAAGTTTAGACCGTAATTGTTCGTTTAATGAAATACTACCAGACTGGCAGGATCAAATGCTAGCCATTATCCAAGCACACAAAGACAGAGGCTGGTACAAGTACAGTATGCACCCAAGCAGTTATTTTATTGTAGATGGCAAACTAAAAAGCATCAACTATTTTTTTACTTACAGTAGCAATGAACCCGATTTATCCATTGCAAGTGTACAAAGTCACATTAGTTTACAAAGACAAGAACAGTTAAAAAAATATACAGATTCTATTAATTTAGATTGGAATACAAAATATCCGTTAAACGTAATACAACAACTTACATTTGATTGTTTTAGTAATATGTATCCAGAAGATTTTATTAAAAAGGCAAAACAAATATATGCGAGGGATTAACGGTCAGCCAATAGTAGACATGAGTCGTTTCTTAGATAGAGAAGCGTTTCAAAAACTTGAACCTGAAATTATAGCTGGGCTTGCAGAAACCAAGTTAGATGCATTTGAAGGTATATGGATTGATATTGAAAATCATCCTAACTCAACTAATCCGCAAGACTGGAAAACTATTCCGGACGGATTAAAGGATTTCTTGAAAGATCCAGATATTACAGATGACTCTAAAGCAAAGCAGTGGCACAATAATCTAGATAACGTAACTTCTAGAAATAAACTAATTAGATTTTTTAAATCAAAATACGGAGTGTATGATCCACTTCGTGTTTTTTACTTAACTACAAATGAAAACTTTGGCGGCACAACTATGCCCGATGCTAAACTACCCGAGCTTGCAGAAAAGTTTCCTTCAGTGATGGCATGGGCAAATTCTTTAATTGGAACAATGTTTGATAGTATATTCCGGGTATGTATATTTTACGTTGAGCATGATGGAAGAACTGTAGAACATTATGACCTAGCACCAGACAGTGACTTGCGGTTGCCGTTAGATAAGGTGCATGATGATATTGATCAATTACCTCATTTTATACATTTACGTTCTGACACTAGTAGACCTTTCTATGTATTCGATGCTGATAACAAAGACAAGTATTTTGCTAATTCATGGGCATGCTGGTTTAATGCAAAAGAATGGCATTCGGCAGTTAGACATATTGCACCCGCTTGGTCACTACGTGTTGACGGATATTTTACAGATGCTATGAAAAAGGAATTAAATTTATGATTAAAGGCATTAATAATATTCCTTATTTTGATATGTCGCCACATTTAGACATGCAAGGGTTTGACGCACTACAACAAGAAATACACGAAGGCTTTGCCGACGCAATGGAGTTTGCTAAAGAAGGCACTTGGATGAAACCAGGCTTTGATATTGCAGACATGAGTTATATCATGCATTGGAAACCAATTTACAAAGCTATGGAAGAATTTTTATCGTTACCAGATGATAATCCTATCAAACTAAAAGGAATGGAATATTATAAAGACTTTAAGAAATACAAGCAAAGAAACATCTTTACTCGTTATCTTAAAATTGCCATGGGTGCATACGATCCTTACACTTACTATTTTTTGTGGGAAGAAGGTTCCTGGGATGACAGGACTGCACCGCGTAAACTAACAGAAGAAGCAAAGTATTTCCCTAATGTAGTTAAATGGGTAGAGCAAACTATTACCAACGGTATCTTTGAACATATCGGCCGTGTAATATTTTTTGTATGCGATGCCGACGGTATCAGTTGGGAACATAGAGATTTGAGCGGAGAACAAGGACCAAAAGGTTATAGTCCACATCGCAACGAGTTTATTCATATTCGTCCTAATTTAGAAAGACCTTTTTATCTATGGGATCCAGAAACTAAAAACAAACATTATATCAATTGTCGTGCCGCATGGTGGAATGATCAAGATTGGCACGGCGGTGATCGTATTATGCGACAAAGCTATGGTTTACGAATTGACGGTAAGTTTACGGAAGAGTTTCGTAAAAAGTTAGGCATTGACAACTTGGAAAATTATTAATGAAATATCATATACACGAAAATGGGTGGACTGTAATAGTTGACGAAATTGATCTTATAAATCCAACTCAAGAAGATGCAAATGAAATTTGTCGACTACTTGATTCTAACACCCTGGTAGTGATCCCTAGAACTAACATTACAATGAAAGATGAACTAAAGTTTATTAACTTGTTTCACGAAGTGGAAACATACGATAAACCACCCGAATCAGAAACCATTGGTAAGTGTGTGATTCCTGATAGTGAATGCAAATTAATTCCTGTGACCGGACGTATAGTTAAAGATGGCAAGACTGGAATCTTTGGGCACCCGGCGGAATTAAAATGGCATTGTAATGGCCCGGCAAGTCCTGCAAGTAAGTTAATTGTGTACTTGAGAGGGATAGAAGGTACTACGGGTTCTATAACACAATGGACAAATAACTTCCTAGCATACGATGATTTGACTCCAGAATTATTTGATGAAATTAAAGATTTACAAGGAGTGTTTGGTCACGACGCTGAAAGATTATCTCCTGCGTTAGAACACATGCCTGGTAAGTTTATAAACGAAGAATACACTCCTAGTATTATAAGAGAAAACCGTCAAGGTAGGAAAGGAATATTCTTTCCGTATTTGCAAATGTTTTATTTTAAAGGCATGACTGAAGAACAAAGCCAACCTATCATTGACAAACTTGCAAAACATATTACACAAGACAAATATATTTACTCGCATGATTGGCAAGATGGCGATATTGTTCTTGCAGATATGGTGTTTGGAATTCACAGACGTTTAGAATTTCAAAGTATAGACAAACGTCTGTTACATAGATCTTCTTTTAACTATATACCACAGGATTATTTAAATCCTAAAAAATGAAATAAGAATTGTGGCTCCATACCACAGTTAGCGGCACAATGCCATTCTCTGTAATTAGGCCATTCATATATAGTGCCAGCAGGTTCATTGTAAAATCCTTTATTGCCAATAATTAAACTATGCCCAACTTTGGGTTCAGTTATAAAACAAGTCCATCTCTTTAACTTACCTAATTTTAAAAACTCTGTTTCTTGGTCGTCTACATCCCAATGCCAAGGTGCATTTTTTCCTGGGTCGACACGACTAATCCAAGCTCTACATATTTTATGGTCTACTAATTTACTAAATTCATCGACACAGGTGTTATCGAAATGTACACTAGGATAATAATCGATCCAATCTACAGAACTAAAATCATATTTGGCAGATTCTAATTGTTTCATAATTTCGACAAAATGCGGATTGCCAACAGGTATGTTGTTGGTATGTTTTAAGGACACATGCTCACCGTCAAGCAGTAATAGCGTATCGACGATTGGTTTCCATTTAATCATAATAATTTATAAATTTCATTTAGGTAATTATCAGGCCATTTGATATGTGTACGTAAACTATTTAAAAACATATCTCGCATATTAACCATATCCTCAGACTGTACTTCTGCAATTCTTCCTTCGCTACTTCCGTGTATTACGCCTTTAAGTTTGCTCCAGGGCATCATATAGTCGTCAAAATCAAAACAGGCATGCAAATCAAATGTGTGTAATGTGCTGGTGTTGTCTACATAAAAGCAATGTGGGTATTGTGTTATTTTATAAACATGTTCATCTAACTGATCATGTATGATATGTGTTAGCTGATCTTTCCAATTAGGCGGTAATGTATTGCCAGTATTAATTATATCATTACATGTGTTGTCATACCAGCGAATGTATATTTTGTTACCTTCTATATCTAATACTTCAGGAGCCCAACTGTATTTTTGAAACTTGGTAAGATACTTAACTTCACGATCAAATAGCTCATGAACTATTTCTGGAATAAACCCGACTTTGTTTATGTAGTCTTGATAAGAATTATTAGGATCAAAATTCATGCAGAATACGTTACGTTCTTTATTAATCAAAGGTTCGTAACTCATTTGAGCATGGCAGGGTTTTCCAAATTCGTCTAGTTTATAGTAATGTGTCCACATAGGCAATATTTATCGGGCAGTTAACACCCACTATAAATAGTTGATGATATATTCTAAAGATACAATTTGTGTACTGCCGTTTACTATGATGAGCAATACAAACAGTGGAGATTACCGAGTGTGCTGTGATAGTTTTGGTTTTGGCCCAAATATTCAAACGGACTCGGCAGATGTTGTTTGGAATAGCGACTACTATAAACAATTAAGATTAGACTTAGTCAACGGTGTTAAAAATCCTAATTGTGATTCTTGCTGGCGCATGGAAAAAGACAATGGATATTCGATGCGTAAGAATGAAAATAGGAATGTAAACATAGACAGCATGGTTGCTCATATGTCAGATGATGGAAGCTATTCATTGCCTCCCAAGTTGTTTGATTTTAAGTTAGGTAATCTGTGTAATTTAAAATGCATCATGTGTTGTCAGTTATCTAGTTCAATGCACGAAACAGAAATAAAACTATGGCAGGCCAACGATATACAACTACCCAGTATGCTAGAATGGATTGAAGTAGAATTTAAAAACGAAAAACAACAGTACAGATTTGATAAAGATAATTGCGATATAATCTTTAAAAATTTAGAACCTATTCTCAAAAACTTAGATAAAATTAGATTAGTGGGCGGAGAGCCTTTGATTAATCCTGTTACATTTGAGATTATAGATAAGCTAGTCGAACGAGGATATTCTAAATCAGTTGAACTTGAAATCATTACAAACTTATCTAGCGTAGAGCAAGGACTCATAGATAGATTAGAACAATTTAAATCAGTATATCTTACTTGCAGTTTTGATCACGTGGATTCGGATAAATTTCACTATATCAGATTCCCTGCAAAGTTCTACGAGTTTAAACACAACTTTGAAACTTTATTAAAGAACAATATTATTAAAACTGAAATTTCAGTAACATTTAGTATTTTTAATATTTTTGATATAGAAACAATTATGGCAGAATTTGAACGCTATGCTCATTTGAAAGATAAATTGCCTATCAGTTTTAATTTTGTTGCAGACCCAGTTTATTTTTCTATAGCATATTTGCCAGTAGAGTTAAAAGAACAAATTGTCAGCCGTGTAAAAACAATGTTACAACTTGATTACAAAATATTTAAAGAAAATAGTAATGTAGTCAACTACTTGCAAAATATAGATAAGTTTTTATTTGCCCAAGCAGAAGATTTCGATGCGGTGGTTGCTGAACGTACACGAGTGTTAGAGCTATATGATACTACTAGAAAAACAGAATATAAAAAACTATTCGATTTCCTATGAACGCACAAAATTTTTACAAATATAATAAAGATGCAACTTGGATCAAACAACCTATTCCTAATGGTTTGACTATTGATCAACAAGCACAATGGATCTTATTAAATTCTGCATGGATAGAATTAGATTTAACATTTGATATTACCGAGTGGCAAAAAGAAGCACAGTCTTGTTCTCAGTACCTAGTTCCGCACAGAGATACAGATTTAGAATCACATAATGGATGGCGTAGTTGTTGTATACATGGAATAGACGTTGATAAAACAAAAACATGGGATCACTATGTTGATAAGGAAGAATACCAGTGGACTAGTATTAGTCCGTTAACTCCTAGTATAAAAGAGTTTTGTGAAAAATTTCCTTTTGAAAAATTAGCTCGTGTACGCTTCATGGAAGTTAGTGCAGGAGGGAATATTGCTCCGCATTGTGATTTTGATTTGACCAGTATGCCTTCTTCATTTGATCCGTTGGAAATATTGTTACCTATAAACATTGCTATTATACATCCAGCAGAATGTTATATGACGTTAAAAGATAAAGGTACAGTTCCTTGGAAAGAAGGAAAAATTATTTTAGTTAATATTAGCAACTATCATTCTGTTATCAACAATAGTTCTACTCCAAGAACACATTTAATTATACATGGAATTACAGGAAGTCGTAGACAGGAGTTTTGCGAATTACTAGTAAGAAGTTATGAGCGTAACTAAATTTAAATCTAAACATAATAATGAAATAGTGTTTTGTTGTGTAGATAACATCCACACCTATCATCCATTATCAATTAGAGAAGTTATTAAAAATATTGCAGATTACACTATAAGCAATATAACAACTAAAGGGTTCGATGTACTAGTATCCCATTATGAAGATGAAATAATAAATTATGCTGTACAATCTAGATACAAATATGCCGTTGTGTATTCGCCAGGTACAGAGTTTATTAACGGCGAAAGTTTTTTTGATAATGTTAAGGAACTAGTTAAAACAGAATTTATAGTTGCCGGGCATGTATTGGATAGAGGAGATGCATATTATGAACTGCATCATCAATGCTACATTATTAATTTAGATGTCTACAAAAGATTAGGATGTCCAGCTGTTGGACAACAAGAACTTGGTAGTAAACATATACAAGTGAAACCTGTACGTAGCCTTCAAAACATACACGATGATTACACACCAACTTGGATAAACGCAGGAAATACCGAATCGCAATATAATCATAAAGCACATGGATGGCATATAATTTCAGTTGCACTTGAAAACAACATTCCTATCCTTGTGTTTAATAATGAAATTCGAAAAAATAAAAAACATTATTATCCAGAAAGCTACAAAGATTTTTTAAAAGAATCTGAATGGTTATACTATAGACAACACTATTGTTCTAGTACCTTTGTGCATACCAGTAGCAATGAATTTATTCCAGAAGAATCTCTGGAATTAAAAGGAACAATAACTCAGTTGTTTACACCCGCTAGCGGTACATGGTGGATTGATCATTTACATATGACAGATCCTGTTAAAGTATTTTTGTACGATTATAATCAACGTGCATTAGACTATTGGAAAGAACATTCAATACAACGTCCTAATATTACATACGAATTTATATTACTAGATTTACTTGGACAAACTGTTGATATAAGTTTTTTAGATCCTAATCAAACTACAATGATAAATTTATCAAATATATTTTGCTATGAAGGCACTATGGCGTTTGCTCCTCTTACGTATAGACTATACAAAGAAAATCAAATCCTTGAAAAGATTAATAACCATATACCAAACGCATACGTTTGCTTTTGTGATAGAGCCGCAACTGGATTTGCGTTTGCTCCTAATTTTAAACAAGGTATGCAACTAATTCCTTTATCGGAGTTGAATGTGCCAAGCTGGCATCAAGCAGGAGACTGGATTGTATAAAGTTAAAAGACTACATATAGAACTGACAGACAAGTGCCAAGCCGCTTGTCCTATGTGTGCCCGCAATCATAACGGGTACTCTACTCGTCCATTTATTAAAAATACTGAAATTGGTATTGAAGATTTTAAGCAATGGTTTCCACCGGAGTTTTTACAAACACTTACTAACTTTTATAGTTCAGGTAATTACGGTGATCCGGCATTTGCTACAGATTGCCTTGAGATTTACAAATATATCAAAGAGTCAAATCCTGATATCTATTCGGCTATGCATACCAACGGTAGTTTACGTAAACCTGAATGGTGGGCAGAGTTAGCACAATATATAAACGAAGTTACTTTTGCAGTAGACGGATTTAAAGGCAAGCACGAGCTGTATAGACGTAATACAGATTTTGATAAAGTTATAGAAAATATCAAAGCGTTTGTTGCGGCTGGCGGTAAAGCAAATATAAACAGTCTTGTGTTTGCACACAACGAGGATGATGTAGAAGAACTTGAAAAATTTTTATTAGGAATAGGAGTATCGCAAATACAGTTTAGACACACAACTAGGTTTTATAGTGTTGTTAATTTTCCAGTCTTTGATAATCATAACAAGTTTGTCTATAACTTACAACCTTCTAAAAATACAAAAGTAACAGAACCTTTAGAAAAATTATTAGATAGTGCAGTACGAGATGATGTAGTAGCTAAATCTGTTATTGATCCTAAATGTGTTAACTTAAATGAAGTATTTGTAGACTGTAGAGGTAACTTGTTTCCATGCAGTTATTTAGGATCTGATTATGTAGAAGAACCTTTAACTGAAATCACAGTCATCAATGCTCTTAGAAATATATCTATATACACAACTAAACAACATCTTAACAAACTGACAGTTCCAAATTTATACGATGCTCCTATTACAGAAGTCTTAACAGATAACTTATGGAACAACTTACCAGACCTTTGGTCTGATAAAAAGTGTCTTACTTGTGTTAATACTTGTTCAAAGAATAGTTAATTTGTAATCTGCGGTAAGAAGCTGTTTAAGTTCATCAAGCAGTTCTCTTTCTAATTTAAACGTCAAACTAAATGTAGTATGAGCAAAATCTGCTAATTTATAATTTTTATCAGCATGATTTAAGAAAGGACTAACCAAGTTATCAAATTTGTATCTAAACTGATGTTGTTCATAGGCTGGTCCAATCATTACGGAAACTAAATCTACAGGTTGGCTACTACGTCGTAATGGTTCTCTTACTACAAGTTGTAAACGAGATCTAGCTCCAAAATTAGAAGCAACGTGTCTACAACTTGCATCCATATAAGCCCAACAGTTATCTCTAACACATTCGTGCATAACTTTCTTATCTAAGTCAATAAGGTATGACTGCTCGCCGGTTAAATTTAAATGCCAACGATTGTCGATATCCGCATGTGCTTGATATGTATCTCCAGGTTCTAATTTAATAATACGTGCTTGGCCTATGGTCACAGGTAATGTATCTAATACTTGTTTCCACGGAGTGTCTTTATAATGATCTTTGATTTTCCAACCGTCATAAAAGAAATCGCCTGTTGGCTCGTTTAGTACTGTGCCTTCGCCTGTCACTGGACATTCTTTTAATGCTTGTTCAATAAGCCCATCTGGGCATGTCCATGTTAATTTAGTAATCATATTAAGTGAGCTAGCTCTGGAAATGTCTTTTTAAAATCAGTAGCACGTTGCTGATCCATAGTCATTATATATTCTTTAAAGTCAGGAAGCAAGTTAGTATGATCCTCTGCGTCCATCCAATCTAATATACCTTCCCAACGTTTCCATCCGTAAGGATTAGTTTCCCAAAATTCTTTGTCCTGTGTATAGTTCTTCCATAACCATTCTTGTAAATCTGCAAATAGTTGACGCACTTCTGCTTTGTCTTCTTTAGGAAGTACACGCAGACTTAACCATGTAGGAATCCATAACAAGTGTACACCTACTAGTCCGCCTCCCATAACTTGTCCGGACGCATTAGTATCCATGTTAATCTTTTTGAAGTTACTCTTAACTTTCCATTTAATAAAATCAGGAACGTGTTTGATGTTTAGTATCTGTACTGCAAGTGCAATGTTAGTTTGTATGTTATCTGGAGCATTATCTAGTGTGTGCAAATTTTGCACAATGGTATCCCAGTCTAACGGGTAGCGAATATAATGCCCACGAGTTTCCATACCATCCAAACTAAATCCAACTTTAACTTTAAGGAACTTACTCCACAGGTTGATAATATCTTGATTAATGAGGGTGCCGTTTGTGTTGTATCGTAAGATAATTTTATTGGCATATCCCCTAGCAACAATCTCTTCTAAGAATCTGCGATGCTCTTTAATGAGTAATGGTTCTCCCCCGGCAAAGTACAGTTGTTTGATGTTAGGAATTTGATCGTAGACTTCTTCCCAGAACTTGGGATTTTCATGCCATGTGTTGTTAAACTCTGTTTGCTCCCAACTCATTTGTTTTTTAATTAAGGGGCTGGCAAAAATTGGAAATACTTTTTTATGTTCGGGTACCCACATACTACTATCGTGTGGACTACACATGACACACTTTAAGTTACAAGTATGTCCCAATCTTAAATCTAAGTATTGTAATTTATAAGGAACTGATCCATCCTCTTTAGTTTGAGCAATAAGTTCTGGGATATCTATACCTTCTTTAAACCATGTACCTGTTTCCCAAATACGTTTACTGGCAATACCTTGTTGTTCTTCTTTAAAACATTTGGTACAACTTGCGGGAATTTTTCCTTCCAACATAGTCTTACGCACTGATTTCATATAGTCGTTATTGAACGCTTCAGTTGGCAAATTGTGTGCAAAGTTAGCAGGCTTGCCATCTTCCATCTTAACTAAGCCAACAGTATAGTCGCCTGTATCCGCACCCGATGCGTTTGCAACACAGCATATACGCATATCGCCATTCGGACGAGTTGCCAAATGTATCCAGGGCAGTACACAAAAACTATGACTTTTTGAAACGTCTTCCAATTGACGTTGCCACTTGCCTAACTGAGAATCCTCCGGCTGTAACCAAAATATTTTATCCATGAAATATTTAACCTTATTAAGTGCATACATAAATATTTCATGAATCGTTTTAAAATTGCCCCGGCATACTCAGAAGAATATTTGGAAATTGAAAGACCGCAGCCATTATCTGATAAGCATATTGAAACCCTAATAGAGGAGCTATTACCTCACAGATGGGGATACGAAATAAGCGATTTGTTATATACACAATTTAAAAAAGAAATGACTGATTGGGTATTAAGATCCAAACTTAATAATATAACAGGTTTAGATAATTTTAATCGAGTAGATATTATTAATGGGTGTACACAATTTATCGATTCAATATACATGCAATGCCAGCCTCAAATACTGCAAGGTGATTACAGATACCATCACAGGTTAGGCAATTGGGATACACAAGTAGGATTGTTAAAAGAAGGTATTCCTCTTATTATAGCCATGCCATTTCCTAGTACAGGAGATGTACACGCAAACATGAAGGAGATATTAGATGAAGCGGGAGACAAAGGTATTAGTGTACATGTGGACGGCGCTTGGTATACTTGCTGTCGCGGAATTGACTTTGATGTATCTCATCCAGCAATTAAGTCGGTCGCTATAAGTTTAAGTAAAGGACTAGGACTAGGTTGGAATAGAATTGGATTACGTTGGACTAAAGAAACAACCCCAGACGCTATTACCATAATGAACGACTTTAGTATGAACCTTCGTGCCCCTGCCATGATTGGTTTACATTTCATTAAACAGCTAGAGCCAGATTACTTATGGAAAAAGTACGGAGATGTGTATAATAAAATTTGTAAAGATTTTAATTTAACACCAACCAAAAGCATTTATCTAGCATTGAAAGATAATCAACCTGTGGGCGTAAGCCCTTTAATAAGATATGTCGCAGAGCATTAATCCTCCAACATTTTGTATGCATCCATTTACAGGATTAGCCACCAGAGAGGATGGAGCTATCTGTGCCTGCTGTCGTAGTCACCCTGTTGGATTTATACAAGAACAATCACTTGAAGAAATTTGGAATAACGATACTATGAAACGTATTCGTAAACAAGTACTTACGGGCTATCGTCCTCCTGAATGTGAACCTTGTTTTAGTCTAGAAGATCAAGGAGTAGAAAGTCTGCGGTTACGTCATGTGAGAGGAAAAATTCCAGAAGCACGTATTAAACTGTATCCTGATGCTGTTGGAAAAATGCGTAGTGATTATTCTATGCCTTTTGAGATTCCTACAATGGAACTTAAACTAAACAATCTTTGTAATCTTAAATGCCGTATGTGTCATCCTATGGACAGTACTGCTTGGAACGATTGGGCAGAAATTAAAGAATTTTATAAAAAAGAAAACAATATCATGTATGCTATTGTAGAGCAACATGATTTAGAACGCAAACCCTATTTAGATAAATTTCAAGATAATCCTGAATGGTGGAATAATTTAGAAAAATTATTACCTTATTTTAGAAGAGTAGAGTTTGCAGGCGGGGAACCGTTAATGGATCCCCAGCACTATAGAATTTTAGATATGTTGAAACCCTACGGGCATCAAATAGAACTAAAGTATGCTACTAATGGCACAACATTAGGAATTAATAAAGGAAGAACAATTCATGACTATTGGCCTTATTTTAGATCAGTTGCCGTTAACGTCTCTCTTGACGGCATTGGCAACGTTTACAATTACATTCGTGGTAACAGCGATTGGCAAGAAGTTATATCTAACGTCAAAGAAATAAAGAAAATTTCAAATATTACAAGAGTAGTGGGTGCATGTACTGTACAAGTTAGCAATGTACTTGTGCTAGATAAAATAATAGAATACTTTTTAGATGACTTAGGTATCATATTTCATACTCATAGGGTTACACACCCCAATGTATTATCTGCACAAGTATTGCCAAGAGAATTGCAAGTACTGGCTATTACAAAACTACAGGCAATTAAAGAACATGTAGCAGACTTTAAGCTAATAAAAGAAACACCCGGACTGTTGGAATATACGCTAGGGCAAATACAGGACAACATTAATTTTTTAATGGCAAAGGATGAAAGTCACTTGTGGAAAGATTGTATAGATTTTAATCAAAGACTTGATGTAACACGCAATCAAAGTTTTATAGACATAACTCCGGAATTTAAGAATTATGTTTAAGGTTACCAGTTTATACGAGCACCATCCAAACACTATTAAAATAGAATGGAATTTGGGCAAACGTTGTAATTTCGATTGTAGCTATTGCCCTAGTAGTATTCATGATAACTCAAGTCCGCATACTGATATTGAAATTCTTAAAACAACTGTAGATAAACTTGTTGCATTAAACAAACCCATACGTTTAAGTTTTACAGGTGGCGAGCCTACTGTACATCCTAAATTTGAAGAGCTAATAAATTATTGTAAGAATCAAGGAGTCAGTTGGATAAGTGTAACAACTAACGGCACGCTACCCTTTGAATTTTATAGTAAACAACGTGTTGACCAATATGTGTTTAGTGTACACATGGAATATGACGTTAGACGTGTATTAGATACAATAGTCAACACCAAAGAACTATTCCCAGGAAAGATATTAGTGCATGTCATGGCACATCAAGACCATATGAAACGTACTAGATACATTGCAGGTGCGTTGTCCGCAAGTAATATCCCTCATGCTGTTCGTAGAGTTCGTTGGACGCAAGGTGATCACGATTTGTTCGATGACATGCGATACAATGCAGAAGACTTAGAATGGGTTAAAGAATATGAAGCTACAGTAGAAGCAAACTGTGTTATAGATGATGATAAGAAAATACATGCCAATGATATTATCAAACTGCATTTTAACAAATACAAAGACTGGTCATGTAACGCAGGTATAGAAAGCCTAATGATAAATTGGGATGGAGAAGTACATCGTGCTACGTGCCGAGTAGGCGGTAGTTTGGGTAACATTTATCAAGGAACTCTAGTGGTGCCTGATAACCCTGTCATCTGTGATCGAAACTTCTGTACCTGTGCCGCTGATATCCCGCTTACTAAGATCAAACTTTGATATATGTGTTTCTGTTCCGCAGAAACAATTATTTTGATTACACACAATAGGTTTTAAATCTGGGTGAAAATTTTGTACAAAATTGCTGTCTAAGATGTTATAACGATAATCTAACCCATATAATGTTTCCTGGCATGATCCTACTACTTCGCCGTCCCAATGTATGTAGACACTTTCCAATCCAATATTACAACTCCATCCTTTAAAATTATTCCATCCGTTCAAAATATAAGTTTCTGGCCTAGCTTTAATAGTAGTGCCGTTGTCTAAATAAGCGGTACTTTCAAACAATTTTATTTCACCACCTATCAATAATTTAATATTTTTGAATATCCATGACCAACCAGGCATACGTTTTAAAGCATTTTTAAAATAACTACGTTGTTCTGGTGTGTAACGTTTTTTATTTTCGTCCACAATTTCAATCACATTTGATGCAACATGCTCGGGTTCAATAACTTCAGTCGCAGTTAAAAACCAACTGTGTTTGCTGGTCTTCATATACTCTAACACACGAACACTTTCATCCCACAGGTTAGGATCCATTAATACTTTGACGCTGGTCTTCTTACCTAATTCATAAAGCGTATCTGCTACAGCTATCATGTGATCTGGATTTGCTTCTGCTACGTGATAACTTAGTGTAGCATTGTCTATTAAATGTCCGTATTCTTTCCACCAACGTAGTGTACGTGACCCATTTGAAATTACTGTAAAATATATGTTGTGTCTTTTTTTAAGTTGTTCAATAAAGTATCCTAAGTCTTTCCAAAGTGTAGGTTCGCCTCCCCCGACTTTTAAATGGAAACGTGTCTTGTTTAAGTGTGTTTTATAATATGTAAACATGTGATCAAAATTATCAATAATTTGATCAATGTTTTCAGGACTTTTAAAACTGCCATCGTGGCTACCCGGCCAACAGTACCTGCAATTATAGTTGCAAACATTATTGACCATCCAACGAACTTCTAATATATTGTCTTTTTGATTAGAAACAATTTTGATAACTTTATTCATCTTGTATTTAGAAAAAAATAGGACCCGAAGGTCCTATTTGTGACTAGTAATTTATTAAGCTACTGCTGATTTGATAACTGCAAATTGTAGTGTTAATGCTTCGGCTAGTGCGCCTGCTGTATTATTACGTACATAAACTGTACATGAACCTAACGCAGGAGTTACTGCAAAACTATACGCACCCAATGTTCCGCCACTACTGTGATTAATTACAACCATATCGTTACTGTTTAAATTACCATTAGTAAATGTGAAACTAACAACAGCACCTGCCGCTAAACTTGCATTGTTTAGTACAATAGTACCAGTTGGTTTATTTAATGTAACGCCAGTTGCTTTGCTGGTTGACTGAGTTACAGTACCGCCTGAACCTGTGCTATAACCAACTCCGTTTACAACGTATGTTGCCAAAGTAAACACTAAATCGTTACCAGGACTAGTGCCGCCTAATGATGTACCAGGAATTGTTATGGTATCCCCAATGTTATAACCAATACCTGGCTGAACCATAGTAATACTAGTAACACCGGTATATGTTGTTCCTGGACCTGTTTTGATAATTGTAAATACTGCACCAGCACCTGTACCGCTAGTTGCTGATTGGATTACGTTGGAGTATGTTGCCGCGGCTATTACACTTGCGCCTGATATAGATGTATATGTTGTTGACGATGAAATAGCACCGCCACTCGATGTAAGTTGGATACTATTGACTGCTTTAATTTGTGGACTTGTTAAAACACCATTGCTTGAAATTTGATTATAGTAACCTGAACTTATTATGGTACTGGGAGTATTATAACCAGTAGCTGTTAAGAATAATAATTTAGTAGGAACACTAACACCGCCCGTAGGTACAGATACCGAATCAACAAAGAAACTTACATAACCAGATCCAACATAACTGGAACCATTATATACGGTTGCAGTAATAGCTGATAAAACATCGCCTGTTTGAACAACAGATGGAGCACTACTTGTACCACGACTTGTAGCAAATGCAAGTCCAGTAGCAGTTGCACTACCAGTACTTGAACCTAAAATGTTGATACCTGTGTCGGTATCGGTTGTGTCGGAAATAACAGTAAGTCTTGTATTTTGTAAAAATACAGAATTCTCACCTTGTGCAATACTAATATATGCACCATTGATTCTAATCTTGTTGTTAAATGTTGCCGCACCAGTAAATGTCGATGTACTAGAAACAGCTAATGTTCCAGTAACGGTTGTATTTCCAGCACCTAGTGTACCTGAGCCAGAAATGTTACCAGTAACACTTACATTACCTGTTCCAGTTATATTAAATCCGTTTAGCGTTAAATTAGCTCCTAATGTAGGATTAGTATCTTGATACAAAGAACTAATTCCAGTAGCATTTAAACTAACGTTGGCACTCATAGTACCAGCCGCTTGATTATACACAAATGTTACATCACCTGCTGAACCACCACCAGCTGAGAAATTTACTCCGCCTGGCATAGTGGCTGTAGTTAGTGTTGTAACGGTAGTACCAGCTTGTGCGTTTGCTAAACTGCTTGCAACTGTAATATGTGTTGAATCAACTACAGATACAATATAATAAGTACCGTTTCCTAAACCTCCGGTTACTCCAGAGTTTCCGCTCACTGTAAATGGAATCAATGCGGTCATTCCAGTTGTACTGCTTACTGTAACTTGATTTGGAGAAGTAGTACCGGTAATAGTTCCGGTAACTGTAGCTGTACCAATAGCAGTAAACATAGACGCGGCAGCCGCTTGGGCACGGGCTGTTGTGAAGTATAGCGGGCCTCCGCTCGATTCACTAACTTGATTTGTTTGAATTCCTAATCCGCTAGCAGTAAAATTAAGTGTGTTTGTTGTTGAATTCCAAGTTAATCCTGTACCTGCGGCACTTGCGATTACATTGATACCGCCAGCAGTACTGCCGTCACCAACAAACAATTTATTTGTATCAGTAGTCCAAGTGATTTCGCCCTGATCAAAAATTATGGTTTGTCTAGTGGCATCAGTTCCGCGTCTAATTTGTAGCGACATTGTGCTGTCTCCGTTATATCTATAGTGTATTTATTAAAATGCACAGAACGGATAGTCAAAAAAATAGGGCCCTAAGGCCCTATAAAATGCTAACTTATTAGTCAGCTTTTGTAAAGTTACCGTTTCTAAACCCTACTTCACCACCTTCTTCTTTAATACGCTTTATAACATCTTCAAAAAGTATAGGAGCAAAGTCAGTTTGTTCAACGCAAACACAATGATAACGAACATCGTTTTCATCGCTGTACAGGATTTCGCCTGTCTTTGCGTCGACTCCCCGGGCCTTTTTAACACGATTTGCATGGGTATGTCCGTGTATGTTAACACCAAAACGACCCAGCGAATCTGCGTGAAGCGGTATATGACTAAGAATCATACCATCCATAACGTGATAAGCTCTAAGTTCTCTAAAGTGAGCACGGTAGTCCTCGTCCTTAAAGATATCGTGATTACCACGAATCAAAACCTTGTCGCCGTTAAGTCTCGACATGATTGCTAACGCTTTACGATTAATGACAACATCGCCCAGATGATAGACCTTGTCGGTGGGTTTTACCCGTTCGTTCCACGCCTTAACCATTGCTTCGTCCATTTCCTCAGGAGTATCCCAAGGACGGAGTTTTGTAACACCATCGTTACGTGTGAAGTGGCATACGCCTTTGTGACCAAAGTGCGTATCACTTACTAGAAATACACTAGGCATAAGCCCCTCCTTTCTTTAAAATAGTATTATACTACACAAACCAAATTTCGTCAAATCCTTCGTCCTCGGTTGGCATTACAAAGTTATCTATCATTCCTTGCACAACCGCCCAGGGTATTTCTTTACCCGGACGGCTAGCCAATCTACGCTCTAGTTCTTTTTTGTCTGGAGTGGCAAACACTACAGCAATATGCTTATACCTGGGCAAGGTATTAAACTTGCGTTCACGGCTAGATTGAGTTGTGCTAGTTTGATCCCAAATCAAATCCAAACCGTTTGCTTCACAAATCTTTGCTTGGTTAGCCATTAGCTTAACAGCAATAGGCATGTATTCATCAAACACTTCGCTATAAGTCTTGCCTTGCTTTTTAGCATAATCTTCTACAAACGTATCTGTAGAGACTACGGGCATACCCAACATCCATGTTTGATTTTTGATCCAAGTACTTTTACCAGAACCAGGAACTCCAACTAATTGATAACACTTAGGCATATTTGTTCCTTAAAATATTGTTACTTCGTAAGTAACAGCTGACGTGCCCGAGTCGTAAGAACGTCCTGGTCCTAAGTACTTACGACCTACTTCCTTTAGGGTTGCAAGTCCATTGTGTACAAGTTTTTTGGCATGCCGCAACTCTGCACCGCCCGCCTTAGTAACACGACTACCGCTAGCGTTAGACCAAACTACATGATCAAATTTAACTTTAAACATTAATGAATACTTTCTTTTACATTTATTTCACATTCAACTACCCAGTTATTAAACTCGGTAAACTTGTTTACTTCCACACCTAGCCCAACCGCTTCGTTTACAAAATGCTGTAGTAGCGAATTGTAGAGTTCGTCGGGCATAGTGTCTTTATCAAATTTAATTTTCATCTTGATACACTCAATTCAGCGTCAGGATTTTTCCAACAGGCGTTACGGTATTTGTAGACAAAGTCGCAAAGACTTTCGTAGCTACCCCATCCATTTTCAGGATTAAACTTCTTAAACTTCTCTGGATCACTTAACAGTATATTCCAGCCCTCGTCCAACAAGTCTGCAATGTCCCTGGCAAACTTAAAATTAAGTTCTTCAGGACACCAAAGAATAGTGTACAGGTCTATCTTAGCACCTATACCTACTTTTACCTCACTAGCCATCTTACCCAAATTGTGTGTTATGTTTCCACTGTACACACTAGTGGGTTGAGTGACCATTAAATCTACATCTAAACTCATTCTTCAACTCCGAAATGTTCTTCAATAGCAATAGCACAATTATCTCTGTCTGCTTTCAAAGCATAATGATTAGGCTGATCTCGACAAACTTGGGCACATTCCTTCACAATCAACTCGGCGAACTTTTTACGGAAAATAAATTCCCATTCATCTAGGTCAGTTGTTTGCCGACTGGCAAACATACTGGCTTGATCAGCAAGTTGTCGAATTCGTTCGTTCATTGCGATCTCCGCTTCATCCAAGTGTAATCTACACCATCTGGACACTTACCGTCTTTGACGCTGTCAGCACCAAAACGTCCTACTATTTCCATACCATTGCCACTGATAGTAACAAAGGCACCTAAACTTTTAGCAAACTCCATAGCTTCGCCTAGTGTTATGAAACTTTCTATTTCAACTTCTTTTTCTAAAATCTTATACATTTCGCTCTTTCTTTCTACGTCTATATGTTTCGTTATTGCAGTAAGGCCAAATTGTGGGTATTACTGCTTCCTCAATTTCGCTAATTTCTTTAGCTGTTAGATGTTCTAAATTCCAAACTAGAACTGGTAGTGTATCAATGTTTACCTTGTGTGTCACTGGAAAGTCTAGCACACCTGGTGCTACTTTCTTCTTGCCAATCTTTACATAGTGACTTGGAATTGAATCTACACTTTCCAATAAGTATTTACAAACACCTTCTTTAAATCCCTCTGGGAACTGCCAACGCGGTTCCACTTTTTCTACTGCGGGGCCATACAAAGTAGCCAAGTCACAGTCCAATTTTGGACGATGTGTTTGATGGCGATTGATGACTGTGTTGGTTGCCGCTTTGCCAAAATAAAAGTTTTTCTCAGGATAGATATAATACAAGCCTCTATGGTTGCCCACTTCGCTTCTATTAATTGCACCCTCTGTAGTTAGATAAGGTTCTACCCAATCGTAACCCAGTTGTTCAAATACGGCTTGAATTTCTTTTAACATGCTATTATTATAATGCCAAAATAAAACCCTGTCAAGCAGGGTTTCGTTGTTAAATTACAACAGTTTACTTAACTCGTTTAATATATTCCGAATCGTACTTACCTTCTTGGAATTCTTTAAGAGCGGTAATATTGCTGTGCAAATGTTCAAACTTTTGGCTAGACTTGTTTAGTCGTCTAATTTCACGACTGCGAGCCGCCGCCATAATAACAAGATTGAACCTATTACCGCCTGACATTGCAACACATTTTTCTGTGTCAATTTCTGAACTACGACTGATTGGGTTTGGCATTATATTTCCTTTTTGTTTAAAATTTCATCTAACCAGGGATAGCATGCTTCCCAAGTTCTGTAGATATGTGCCAGTCCTCCGGCTTTCTCCCATTCCATACAGTTGCTGGTTCGATCATCAATCAAGATGTCGCCTGGCTGACAGTGCATCCACTTGTCATGACTATAAGGTCCAATGAATACAGGAATACCTGGATAGTAATGCTGTGCCCATTGTACTTTATCCCATACTGCCCACCCCATATCATTGTTATGTGGTAAGGCTGATAAGAATCTTATTTCGCTAGCTTGTCCTTTGAGAACAGCCGTACGGCAGTATTCAACCAATTCATCTGCACCTGCCTTAAGCGGCAAGTCTCTATAGAATCGACTATTGCGTTTTAACTCAGCCCATTTTTCATCTGGGATTCGAGCCCATTGATCCCCATTGGGAAATTTTAATTGTAGAAAATCTTCAGCGGCTGAACGCCAATCTGCTACTACATCGTCCATGTCTAAATATATTATCATGTATGTAGTATAACAGGATTATATTAAATAGTCAACGTCTGCGGCTAAAATAAATCGATATTTTTCACTTTGCACAATACCTGGTCTATGCCAAACTTCGCTAGGGTATATTAACCAAGTATAGTAACTTGGGCGTACATAAAACTTACCATCGTTCAAAGGACCATTTGGTGCCATTTCGGTTCCACACGTATCGAAATCCGTAACATCATCTGGAATATGCAAATACATAATACCGCTCATGCTTTGCCCACTGTGTTTGTCATGATTATGCCAGTATTTGTCTCTATCTTCTACTGTGCTTAGATTTGTCATAAAACTCCAAGCCATCATGTTGCTGACCTTTACTTCACGACCCAAGTACATGAATACGCTCATTAAAAAGCTCATACGATATTTTAACCAAACTGGATCTTGTAATTGAAATAAATTTAGATTAGTTTGGTAGGGCGGACTATTAGTAAAATAATTACCATTGCCGATGATTTGCTGTATAGTGCTGACAGCAGATGCTGTATCATCGGCAGTAATTAAACTACTGAAATCGTATTTTTTACAAAGATCGTTGGAGTCAACTATCATCCAGTACGATGAATTAAATGAAAGCCAAATTGTGTTTGTACTGGTTGGCTGATAGAACCGATTGGTGTTGCTACTGTAGCATCTTCAAATGGTTTAACCATCATACCTGGACCAAACTCACCTAAGTCACCACCACGTGCCTTGCTTGGGCATGAACTGTGTTGTTGTGCTAGTTGACCAAAATTTAATGGATTAGCTTCTGCTAGGATTGCTTCTGCTTGTTCTTTTGTTGATACTAAAATGTGACTTGCTTTCATGTTTTTCCTTTTTTATTTAACTCTGAATATTATATTAACTAATGCTCTTCTATCAGTAACGATAGGAGGTGTTCCACAATGGAACAAATTGGAATCAAATAATATTGCTGTACCCTTTTTAGGTGTATAACGATATTTAATTGTTAGTTCTGTATGCTTAACGCCTTCTTGATATCTTTTATCAAAAATAAGAGTATCACCGTCTGAGTCGTTAATGTAATATAATAGTGTTTGGTATTCAGGCTTTTCGTTATCCACATGCGGAGTGTTGTAAAATCCTACTGGATAGTCTGGCTGTTTGAACATACAGTTAGCCTTGATACGATCAATTTCAAAGTTACCAACTCCTGCACTTCTTATAAGAGGAAGGAACATTTTGTGTACTGGACTGTGTACAGTACCGTTTTTACTGGTAGTTAAATGTACCAAATGCCACATTTCTTTAGTTTGTGGAGTTACTACGCAATCATTTAAATTGCTGTCATCAACATAAACTGTTTTTGGATTCCAATGCCATGCTATAGCATCTCCTAACACTATGTCTTCTAACTTGTCCTGGTATTCTTTGCTTACAAAGTCTTTTAATATTTTCATATCAATACTTATCTTGGAGCGGGATAAGAGAATCGAACTCTTGACCGAAGATTGGAAATCTGCTGTTTTACCATTAAACTAATCCCGCATTTTTATCAAACACACTTATCACTTTTGGATCAAAACCTGGTGTGCTGTCCTTACTACCTACTACTATGTGCAGGTTAAATGCATTTGATAAAAATGTCTAGCTACTTACACCACATAAGCCCTAGACTGAGCGGTTACTCTGTCCACACCATTTATTCTTCTGGCTAGGCAGTGTACCTAACCTGCGATAGTTTGTCGGATCCCTTAAAGAGGGACGTCGGGCCAAATCCGCATGTGCCCGGAGGTTTCTATGGTGATCTCCCCACCCACTTCGCTAACGGAGAAGTGTAACCGGGATTTTGGTGCCCCAGCACAGAATCGAACTGCGAATTGATGATTACAAATCAACTGTTATACCATTTAACTACAAGGGCAATACTATTATTCTGCTACTTGTTCTAATTGTACAGTAGTTTCTACTTCTTGTGCAACCACTTTGGTTGAAACTGCCTGTGTTTTCTTACGAGCTACTAATGCACGTTCGATTTTTGCCTTGTCTTTAGGTTTACTTGATTTCGCCAACAGGTCTGTCAGTTGTGCTATGTTCAGTGGTCCCAGACGTGTCTTGCCTGTCTTGGTCAGCATTGTTGATTTTGCCATCTTTTACTTTTTCCTTTTTTCCAAAAATTCTATCAAAGCTATTACTAAAATCATCATATGTAACGCTAAATGGTCTTGGCTTACTGCCTTTACCGCCGTCACTCATAATTTACTCCTATAACTTGGTGGAGGTGACAGGACTTGAACCCGCTACCTTGACCTTGCAAAGGTCCTGCTCTACCAGATGAGCTACACCCCCATATTCTTTATAAAAAACTCAGCGTATTTACGCTGTCCATCTTCTCCCCAATGCCCGCCGCCACCTAAATTGGTTCTAGGAAGTTTTTTCAAATATTCTGCAAACACATGAGGTTTATAAAAAAATCCCAAATGATTATCGATACGTTTTCTGCCGTACAGATCCAACAATTCAAAATATTCTCTTTTCAAATTATCCGAACCAACAAATTTTGTTTTCAATTCAAATGATCTAATAGCATTACTAAAACAGTATTTGATATTGTATCGTTCTAAAAATATTGCCAACTGAAATACATAAAGTAATGATTTATAATTGCTGTAATTTTCTGGTTCAATTAAACTTTTAGCTTCTATATATCGCATGATGTCATCTGCCGGTCTATAGGCAGATTGTTGTATAAGCAAACTAAATGAAAGATGTTTTTGTTTTTCAGGATCCCAAAACTATTAAACTTTTAGCTTCTATATATCGCATGATGTCATCTGCCGGTCTATAGGCAGATTGTTGTATAAGCAAACTAAATGAATGATGTTTTTGTTTTTCAGGATCCCAAAACTCATACCTGTCGAACCCACTCCACGCAACAACTACAAATAGATTCGCAGGATCTTGTCCTTGTGCTATTAATTTTGAAATATAAATTGTAGTAGACCTTTGAATTTGTTCATTGCTCGAACCAGACATTGCAATATTGATATAATCCATGCCATAGTGATCTGCAACAAATTTTGGCCATGCTTTGTCATAGCACTTAAAAAGGCTAGCTGGGTCTATTTCAGCACCAGCAGTATGACTACAACCATTCGCTATTAATATTTTAGTCATATATATGCGGGTCGTTTTTTCTTATTTCTTTCAATCGCTTGTACAGGCGATAACGATAAATTAAATTTTTAATAAATTTTATCATGTTGTTTGGCTACCCGTACTGCGCCAAGCCTCTGGACTTTCTACCATTGCCATAATTCTTACCACCGAATGTATCCGATTGGCTATCACAATTTGGGCATATCAATCTAAAGTTACTTGGTTTGTTATTTGTAGCATTACCATCTATATGGTCTGTCCACAAAGTTATTTCTTTTCCATTCCAAGTATCTATACCGCAACAACTACATTTATATCCATCTCTACGAATAAGAAATTCTCTTATAAGTTTTCTTGGATTTTTTAATCCTATATCTTTACCTTTTAACCAGTCTTGATATCTTTGTTCTCTTAACTCTTCTTTAAGTTTTGCCTTTTCATCGTACATACATTGCGAGCTACAAAAGATATGGTTATCACTATATCCTTTAAATTTAAACTCGGTTATACAATGCCTACAAACATAAACTTGATCTTTTGTGCCTTTATAATTCATACGATAGAGTTCCTTTAAAATATTTATATTTATTTATCACTCTATCGTTTGAATATGGCTCCCTAGGGTAGGCTCGAACTACCGACATTTTGATTAACAGTCAAACGCTTCTACCAACTGAGCTACTAGGGAATAATCTTTACTGAGCTATCGAGGAATATTCTTTACTCTACTGCTGTAGCACTATTACTGGTAGTCGTATAGTTACCACCTTGACGTTCTTTCTTAGCAGGTTTAATGACAATTTCACTGCATAGTTGTGCATCAATCATCATGCGTTTGAATTGATTGCGTTGTTCTGTATCAACAATACTACACATCATACGTTTAGTTGTCTTGCTTAGTTTAAATGTCTTACCTGGTTTCATTAATCTTCCTTTATATTAAATGCTACTGAATATCTATTTTCTTGTGAATTATTTTTATTAGCCCAATGAACTATATCGGCAGGCCACCAAAGTATTTCTCCGGGATTTGGAAAAAATTCTTCGCCTGTTTCAAATTCTATACTTCCTGAATTATCTGGCACTGACAAATAATAACATCCCGCTATGCTACTGTCAACATGATTGTGTCTTTTTCCTGGAGATCCGGGAGGATTAAAGTTACTCCAGATGTCCGATATATGATAGTGAACAAAGTATGTTTTGGCTATTTCATGTATGCGGTCTATCAAAGGTTTAAACACAATATTTTTATGATCTATCGTATGCACAGCACCCCAGCGCCTGGGTTCACCTGACATGGGATTTATTCTTCCTACAGGATCTATTTTTATTTGGGACAGCACCCAAGCCAACATTGGTGCGACATCACTGTCAATAGAACCACGCTGGATCATAATTCACGCTGACCCATATTTTTAATCATTGCTTCGTTGTCTTTGTCTTTTAAGACTTCAATCCAATCTTCATACATTCTATGTATGTTAGATACAATAAGCAATCTTTCTTGATAAACTGGTTTATGATAATCAGTAGGTTCTATAAAATGTAACAAATAGCCTGGACTAACAACCATCATACCTTCCTCTAAACGTAGACGTTTAAAAGGACTAAATTGATTTGTCCAATTAACACCGCCACGTGGATCTAAGAATACCATGTTACCTGGATTATCATTATTTAATTTGATATAAAACACACCTACACCCAGGGTACTACCATGTTGATGTGGAGTAATACGATATTCAATGTTGGGCTGTATGTGTCTAAAATATCCTTTGGCAATACGCATAGGCGGTAAAGGCATCTCACTATGTAGTGTAAGTGTTTTTTCAGCTAATTCAATTTTCTTTTTTTGGACTTCTAACATTGTGTCTGGCAAGTCGGGTAAACTCCATACATCCACGCTGTTCTTTTGAGCACGAGGAAGTACATATTTGTACACATCGTCCTTTAGCCTTTCAATGAAGTCTTGATCAAATGGACGCGATATGCCTATAGGAGTAGACCATAATTCATGTATGGTTTCTACTCCGTCATGTTTGAGTACGGTTTTACTACCGCCGTCTGTCATATTTTTCATAGCTATATTTACTTGATATTACCTATGCCAATAATATTTTTATATTCTTGCAACTTCTTACTGTTCATTTCTTCTATAGGATACTTACGCATGATTTCGTTAATAGTCAATGCGTGTAAATCTTCTCTAGGAATTCCTATGTTCATAGCAGTAATAATTTGAAATTCTGAAAACTTGTTTCGATTAAACATCAAATGTCTGTACCAATTGGCCAACTGACTACATTCCTCGTGTGTTAAATCGTTTTCTTTTAAAATCCATTCGTTGTAGTTATACTTGCCTTCAAACGTAGGAAATTCATATCCGTAGATTTCAGGATTCATACTAAACTCACTGCTGTAAGCGGCAAGTCTTTCTCTGTTCTTTTCTCTGTTATAAAGATGCAATGGATAAAAATCTATAAAACTCAGTGGGTTATCGGGTTCTCTAGTCCATTTTAATAGTTCTTTAAAGTAATCTTTGGTATCGTAAGGTAATCCTAAGATAAAACCTGATGCCATGTTTACTTTGCCTTTCCATTTTTCTCCTAACCAGTAAAGTCTATCTTTAACTTTGTTAGGATGTAGGCCTTTACCTATGGCTACAGCACTTTTAGGTTGCATGGTTTCCAAACCAAAGTAGTTACCTACTAGACCCATCTCAGTCAGCAAGTCTGCTTGATGCGGATATTTGTTGATTAAATCAATACGTAGGTAACAACTAAATTTTGGTTTGAATGGCAAGCTGGTGAATATTCTATGTAATTCTTCTATCTTGTCATTGTCATCGTTAAACGTATCATCAGTAATGTAGTAGGTATCCACTCCTCGAGTTTCCCACATACGTAACATGTCATCTTTAACTTGTTCGCTAGGACGTAGATATGTACCTTTCTTTTTGCCTATCAGTTTATAAGCACAAAATTTACATCTAAAAATACAACCTCTAGCCAGTTCCATAGGCAGAGCTTCACCTTGCAATACAGCATAATTTGGGTTATGCCAATGTGTTGTTAGTTTGTGCATTTCAGGTTCGGGAAACTTGTCGCTATCAATCAAGATGCGAGTCTTGCCATCTACATCAATCTCTTGATAATCTGCCAATCGATCTCGATCATTGGACACTAGATAATCTGTAAATGCTACTGTGCTAACATCGGCATAGCCTGTTATATAATAATCGATGCTGTCGTCTGCCAATCCGTAAGGAGTGTTGGCTCCACCAAAAACCATCTTAGCTTGACTGTTAGCTCTGACATAGGCAATTATCTGTTCTATAAAAGACATTTCGCCAAAATACATATTGGTCTTTTTATTTCTTGTCTTTTTGTCACGCCAAAAGAATGTGCTACTGAACCCAACCCAAAGTGTATCTGGACCTAGATGCAATTTTAAAGCGGCACACACTTCTTCTACAGTTAAATGTATTAAGAAATCTAATACAAATACACTATAGCCAGCATCTTCTAATGCACTGGCCACTCTATAAGGACCTAGAGCTCGTTGGAATTTTGGAGCATTAAGATTTAATTCTACTCCCCCAGTTAATATAATACACTGGGTCATCGGAGTCTAATTCTAAACACTACAGCATATCGCATGGCTTTGGCCCACGGTGCTGTTGGTTTTGTTGTGTGTAAAGTACGTCCATCATACAGTACTACGCGACCTGCTAAAGGCGGAACAATGGCAAATGGGTAGCCTACTTTAAAACCACGATTTTGCCCTTGTCCTTTTTGAAATTGCTGTGCATCGCCTGTAGTAGCATCATCACTATAAAATACATTTTCAGCCATCCAAGTTGGATACCAAGTTAGATTAGCCATGTACAACAATGTAAAATGTGTTTCTTCGTATAGATCAATAGTATCACGATGAATACCGTGACTACGTTTTATTGTTTCATCCATTTGTGCATTGACATATACACGAGCCATGTTATAGCGATTATCAGCAATTCCTTCTTCGTCGCCGTCGATAATAAATTTATTATTAAAGCGAGCGTTGATAACATTCCATAGTTCGGCTATCACAGGATGTTGTTTTAGATCTTCTTCGTTGTTGCCAAATACACAACGATGCATATACTGATTATTTACACTGGGGACTGAATCATCCATGTATTCTTTTTTACCGTCAATAGGTTTGTACCAAATGATACTACCTGGTTGAGGATAAGGGACATCTTTGCGTGTAGCATGGAAGTCTTGATTTTGGATATAGTCCCAAACACGAAAACGTAAATCGTCTTCTATTAAGTTATCATATGTTTCTACAGTATATGTCTTCATATAAAATTACTTCTAACTTGGCGGAGTATGTAGGAATCGAACCTACTCACCCATTGCTGAATGACAGATTAGCAATCTGTTGCCTTAACCGGTCGGCCAATACTCCGTATTCTTTACTTATGGCAATTATTACAGTTATATTGTAATAGTGGCTAAATTTTTATAATCGTCTTCACTAAGATAATAACCTTTATCTCTTGGCAGAGCATACGCTATTCCCCATTGTGGAGAATATATACCAAATAAATCGAGTGAATTTTTATCATAAAAACTACGTTTGCCATTTACTACTGTATGCATTGCAACTTCTATTTTATTGCGATATGGTTCTCGATACTTTACTTGCACTCTGACAATTTTATTATCTTTAGATGCTAATAAGTCTGCTGTACTGTGTTCACTGATAGGTGTGAAAACTTCATAACCTTTTTCTGTTAAGTCGGCAATTATATGGACTAATCCTATAACTCCTTTTTGATTTGTATTTTTCATAAAAGTATTTATACAAATTTGCGGTTGACCTAACCGTTATCTTGTTACCTTACGTATTAATTTATACCAGTAATACTTTACACCTCGCCATCCTGGCAAATCAAAATCAAATGTTATACCTACTTCTTTGGGCATGTTGCCGTAAGCCCGATCAATCGTATCTTGTTGCTTGGTCATACAGCTCTCCTTTATGTAAAGGTTTTTATTATGGTGCAAGTGGCCGGGGTCGAACCGGCATCTCTTTTTATCGAGGGCGGGTTTTAAGCCCGCTGAGTATACCTATTTCTCCACACTTGCAATTAATCTTTTCAATCGCTCGTAGTTACCACCTTTTGGAGCAAGGCCCACTTCTATCAGCGTTTGTCTTATTGTACTGTTTTTATTCCAAGCTGTCAATAGTTGTTCGTCACTTATTTTAATCTTGCCAGTATTTTTATTTCTACCTTTATACGTATCAGTTTGACTATGACAGTTAGGACATAAAAATCTTAGATTAGGCAATCTATTGTCTAAATTGTTTCCGTTAATATGATCTAAGTCAAGGACAATGCTTTCTCCTTGCCAAGTATCTATGCTACACTTAACACATTTATACTCCAACAACGATTGACTTACAATTCGTTGCTTTACTAACTCATTTGAGTAATGACTATTTTCTGTAAAAATAGTTTCATTAGGAGTTAGGATTTTTCCTTTACTCCATGCCATTTTATCTTTAGTATCTTGCGGAAGTTGTTTATACAACTCTTTTCTATTTTGCTTATGCATAATAAATCTCCTCATAGTATTTATGATTTGACGCAAGTTTTAAGTTAAAAGTGGCGGGTCAGTAGAGACTCGAACTCCAACGAACGGTTTTGGAGACCGCTATGCTGCCATTACATCACTGACCCATTATCTAACAGGATACATTTTTCTTCATTTGCAGTGAAATAAAAATTGCTGGTAGTATCCTAAATTTGGCGGAAGCGGTGAGATTCGAACTCACGGTGCCTTTCGACACGTCTGCACGTCGTCTGATTTCAAGTCAGGTGCAATAAACCGGCCTCTGCCACACTTCCATAATTTGGTTGCGGATGCTGGACTCGAACCAACGACTGGAGCTTATGAGACTCCTGAGATACCTCTTCTCTAATCCGCGATAACTTGGTGCCCCAAGAGAGACTCGAACTCTCACGCCTAAGCACTGGCTTCTAAGACCAGCGTGTCTACCAATTCCACCATCGGGGCATATTATACTGCTTGTGTGTCGCACCTAGTTTAGACACAGTCAGCTAGGACTAGGTCCTAATGTTCACTCTGCCAGTATAACATATTGAAACACACTAAGGGCAATGCCATCTTACTATCCCAGTATGTCGGGTGTTGCTTAATGTGTTTTAATATGGCGCTCCCAACGAGATTCGAACTCGTGTACCCAACGTGAAAGGCTGGTGTCCTAGGCCACTAGACGATGGGAGCAAACTAATACGATAAATTTTTAATGAACAAGTATGTATTATATAGTCTTTACTTGTGTTTGTCAACTACTGAATGGTCGATCCGGAGAGATTCGAACTCCCGACAGCTGGTTTCGAAGACCAGAACTCTTCCACTGAGCTACGGACCGCAACTGTATTTAATGGTCCGGCTAGCAGGAATCGAACCCACATTCATCGGGTAGAAGCCGATTGTATTATCCATTATACTATAGCCAGATGTAACTGGTGCTCTTACGTAGAATCGAACTACGATTCCTGTCATACCAAGACAGTGTTCTACCATTTAACTATAAGAGCAAATGAAAAACCCTGTCTTTATACAGGGTTTAGAAAATGGTGTGGGTGTTTATACAGTACACCCAACTAAACTGTTTAGAAGTCGTAACGATCACTCATTACAGTCTTCAACATGATGCCTTCTGGTGTGAATTCATCCATGTTTGCGGCTAGCAATGCCTTGGTGATAGCTGGGCTAAAACCAGACACTAGTGCGGCACCTGACTTGTCTGCCTTAACAGGAACGTTATCGCTAGCGTTCAAGTTCCAGAAAACAACTTGTGGTACTGCATAGCCTGCGGCCTTGAACTTACGTTCAATCATCTCCATTGCTGAAGAGTCATGCTTTACGCATTGATTGAACTGCATGTCACTTAGGATCAATACCATTTCTGGCATTTCACTTGCTGGCACTTCATTCTTAACAGCAACATCTAGGATCTTGCTGAAAGCCGCATGTAGGTTAGTACTCATGCTCCAATCGGACTTAACCATTTGGGCCATCTTTTGAACTACGTTACCCTTTAGGGTCATTAGTTCTGGCTTGTCACTGAAAGTTAGGAACGTGTCCTTAAACTTACCTTGATTCTTTTCAGCCAAGTACAAACCTAGTGAAACTGCCACGTCCATGCAAGTCACCTTAGTGTTCTTGCCAGCTGGCGAGCTCATAGAGCCACTAACGTCTACCAAAGGCAGAATGTTAGCATCGCCTACATAGTTTGGCAAAGCCTCCCATTGTGCGATTACATGGTCAGTTTCTGTCTTGTCGATAGTGCGGTAGTTACCAACACCCTTCAAGACATCGTAAGGGAAAATTGCCGAAGCATTTACCTTAACAGTTGGGTCACCCTTAACCAAACTTGCAACATACTCGGCGAACTTTGTAGTGTTACGATTGAATGCCTTCTTGTAACGGCTAGCCGCTACAGATGGAACATGGCTAAAGTTGATGTTGTCCCAGTCCTTGGCACACATTTGTGTTTCAACGACATTAGTAAGTGCCACAAGGCTCTTACGGTAGAACTTTGGGCTCATACCGAAGAACTCACGAACTTCTCGTGCCACTTCACCCTTACGTGGAGTCCACTTAGCGGCTAGGCCATTCTTCTCACGAAGAGCGTCGCCCAGCATTGTATAAGCGGCGGACTTCAAATCCTTGTCAGTAAAGACAAAGATGTCGTCCCAACGACCCAATTCTGGAACTCGCTTCAAAAGAGCCAATGCGGCATCCTTATCAGTCTTTTCCAAGTGCTTTAGGATAGAACGGAATAGTTCACGTTCACCTGCGCCACTACGAGCATCACGTGCCCATAGTGCGATACGAAGTGCTAGTTCGCGATCAGCCACATAAGCGGCTGTAAATGCAGGAATGATGTCCTTGCCACGGCTAGCACCGATATTATAAAACAAGTCTACTACAGCATTTGCTGAGGACTTACGTGCCTTCATACCATTAGCGGTACGGGCTTCTTGATTAGCTACTGCTTCTACGAATGTTGACATTTTGTGTCCTTTCAGGTTAATGCCCTTTTGGGGCGGTTTTATAAATTGAAATGCTGAACTTAACCTTATTAAATTCAAACAGGATAGTTTTCTACTTTTTGTTTTAAGTGAGAAATCGAAACTCACCGGGTCGAAGTGCTCCGAAGAGCGGTCCGACCTTCATAGTATGAAAATTGCTGAACCTATCCTAAAACTTGGAGCACCGGGTAAGATTTGAACTTACGGTTTTACTGCTTTGCAGGCAGTTGCATTGGGCCGCTCTGCCACCGGTGCATTGTTCCTTAGTATGTGTCTATTGTACAACAAACATTACATACTGTCATTACATTTTGACAAAACTGACAAAATATATTTTGGTACCCCCGCTAGGATTCGAACCTAGAACGCTCGCTAATCTGGCGACGATGCTGTGTATAAAACAGGTGTTTTACCGTTAAACTACAGGGGTGTTAATATGGTACCCTACCCCTGATTCGAACAGGGAGAACTTCTCCTTTTGAGAGAGATGACTTTACCAATTTGTCCAGTAGGGCGAAGGAGAGTGGAGCAGGATATCGGGTTCGAACCGATGACATTCTCGTTGGCAACGAGACATTCTACCACTGAATTAATCCTGCATAAAGATATTAGTAAAAGATTCACAGAGTTTTGGTTTAGCGTTAGCAAGGCGACCCAGATTTTTCAGATCTGCTCTTTTAGTCTCGCCTAACATGGAATGCATGATACGACTGTAATGCCAATGCTGAAAACAATGCATTACTCTATCCGCCCATCAGTGTTGAAGTCTATAACTCCCCCCGTTGAACGCTTCCGGCATTCACCATAGTCCTTGCGGAACACTATTACACCTTAAATCTTTTACTAATACATTTACTTATAAAAATGTCAGATTGTTCACCGCACAACCTGACAAAGCGGGGGTCTGTTGAATTTGTAAGTTGTGCCACCATCGTTATTGGCACCATTCACCTATGTATATAAAGCCGGCTAGGACTCGGTACGTCACTTGGGATACTAGTCCAGTTTAGCAACCTGTTTGCTTCCGTCCTTCCGGGCGGCCGGGAGTTGAACCCGTTTACCTTCTACTACCTTGGCCCTTCGAAGAAGCCTTATTAGCGTGACATTCTCTTGCTGACACTTACAAAACTTGGTGCAACCTCCAGGAATCGAACCTGGTTCAACGGTGCTTCAAACCGCCGCTATGACCACATCAGCTAAAGTTGCATAATTGGTACCTCGTGACAGAATCGAACTGCCGTATCCGCCGTGTAAAAGCGGAGTTCTACCATTAAACTAACGAGGCGTATATTTGGGGTGTCATACCGGTATCGATCCGGTACTACCGCTTTCACAGAGCAGGGTGCAGGCCACTACACTAATGACACCATAGATTGGTACCCCTGGATGGAATCGAACCACCGTCCCCACGTTCGTAGCATGGTATCCTATCCGTTGAACGACAGGGGCATAATAAGCAGGATGCATTTTTACGGTTTTGATTAGAAGTCAAATGTATAAAAATTTGCTGTTAGCATCCTCAAACTTGGTGCTCCAGGAAGGACTCGAACCTCCATCGCCGGACTACAAAACCGGAATTCTAGCCTTTGAAATACTAGAGCATAAATTGGTCTCCATGGTAGGATTCGAACCTACGGCCTCCTGACTCCAGATCAAGCCGTCTACCAGATTGACATTACACAGAGATAAAATTGGTGGAGGCCGAGGAAATCGAATCCTTCTAGACAACATCCTTGCAAGGGATGTCCGTAGCCCACTACTGCCCCCAAATTGTTTGGCTCCATCTGTTGGATTCGAACCAACCTTCTCCGGTTAACAGCCGGGCATACTCGCCAAGAATATTAAGATGGAATAGATTTTGGTGGTAATGGAGGGAGTCGAACTCTCACTGGACACCGTATGAAGGTGTTGCACTACCATTATGCTACATTACCATATAAAAACACACTTAGTCTTTAATCCGAGACTCTGCATCCTGGCTCGGCTTCAATTTGACTATTACCTGGAGGCAAGTCAATGTGTTTTTATATGGTAGGGGTGTTCGGGAACGATCCGAATTTTACCGGTTAAAAGCCGGTTACTTCACCTTAAAGTTTCACCCCCGTATTGGTCCACGCTCTGAGAATCGAACTCAGTTCCTCCGGTTAAGAGCCGGTTACTTCGCCACTAAAGTTTAGCGTGGTTGGTCGTAATTAAATTGATTTAATGTGCCAACCAGGACCAATACGGGGTCAAGGTTGACACTAACGTTTAGCACGTTTCATGTCATTCTCCATTTAAAATAAACTTGGCGCCGTGGACGGGAATCGAACCCGCCTAAGTCTCATCGACAGTGAGGTGCCCTACCCAGAGAGCTACCACGGCATATTAAATTGCGACCAAAGGACTCGAACCTTTGCGGGAAACTAGTATACACCAGCATTGCCGGCTACCCCTCCATTATCGCAAACTGGTATTGCGTACGGGAATCGAACCCGCCTAGATAGGTTGAAAGCCTATTGACCTAGCCCAGAAGTCTAACGCAATATAATTTGGCAGGGGATATCAGATTCGAACTGATGATGACGATTTCAAAGACCGTTGCCTTAGGCCAACTAGGCGAATCCCCAACAGAAATAAACAGGATAGCATCTTTTTTCATCCAATTGAAAGTTGATTTAAATTTGCTGTTGCTATCCTAAACTGGTACCCACGAAAGGAATCGAACCTTAGATCTACCGGTTATCAGCCGGTTGCTTGACCATTAAGCTACATGGGTAAAAAAGATAGTCTACCGTGGACGTGTGACCTCAGACATAGACTTTGAAAGTGGTCGGAGTACAAGGATTCGAACCTTGGACCTCCTGGTCCCAAACCAGGCGCACTACCAGGCTGTGCTACACTCCGAAAGATTATGGCGGCTCCAAGGGGAATCGAACCCCTATTAATGGCGTGACAAGCCACCGTACTAACCATTATACTATGAAGCCAAATTTTGGTGGAGGAAGTAAGATTCGAACCTACTCATCCTTAGGAAACAGATTTACAGTCTGCCGCGCCTCTCCAACTGCGCCGTTCCTCCATGTGTTAATTGTAACACTCTCCTTTGACTATGTCAACAGCTTTCAGGGCTGTTAGGAAAGTGTGTATTAAAAAGTTCTTTAATATATTTTTACAAATTAAAGAACACTTTAATACGCTACCATTTTACAATTCTAGTTATCGCCTAGAACTTACCATCCGGTAGGCCGCCCACATTAAGCCGATGTTTTAAGTGCCAGCAGGGTCGCGTTCCCTATACACACTTTTTCGAAAGTCTAAAAACAAAAAACCCCAGGGTT
>Ga0208744_1000108_pt1 | contig 38768 bp, 47 predicted proteins | sample CryBogCBH24Aug09_FD_184620 | JGI IMG/M metagenome (GOLD analysis project Ga0208744, IMG submission 184620) | Freshwater microbial communities from Crystal Bog, Wisconsin, USA - CBH24Aug09 (SPAdes) (version 2) | ecosystem: Environmental > Aquatic > Freshwater > Lake | place: Crystal Bog...
CTTGCTCGGATTCTTTCGGCATAAAAATCAAGCGCAGAATCAACTGCTGGTTGTAATTGTGGAACATGGCTATTTGGAATGGCTGACAAAGTTTTGCGCAACTCTGCACACGCCTCACGCTCATGCTGTGCTACCAGTTTGGCAAACTTTACGGGGTCTAATTCGCCAGCAACATAGTCATCATTGCTTTCAATAACCAAGGCTTGGTCATACAGTTTTGCAATTTGTTCGTCAGTCATACTAAAGCCACCGCCAAAAACCAAGCCAACAGACAAGCAATGACAACAGCCAATGCGTAATCCAAGAATGTTTCAAAAAGGGAGTTCATTGCTGTTCCTTTCGTTGAACTGGGGTTGCGAGGAGCCATTTGTCACCAAGGTATCGAACAGAAGCGACCCAAGAGCGAATGTTGTGTCGGACAATATGACGTTCGATATACGGTCTATCAAAGTGTCCTCGAACCCTTTTGAGTAAAGAAGTTGGCATAGTTGGTCTAGCTCCATTTGCTGTGTTGAGTTGTCTTGCATGGTTGTTCCTAAAAAGCCCGAAGGCTTATTCGTAGGAAAGTTGTTGAAACTCAAAACTGTCTGCAAACTCAGGAGCGGCAGACTTGCGAATCTCAACAGACACGCAACCAAAACCGTAACGTTCTGCAAAATACTCTTTGGCGGCGGAAGTGTTGGCAACAACTGTAATTGTTGTTGAGGAAAAATCAGAAGGAAGGAAAGTGAAATCGGTCATAAGACCTCCTAAAAGACCGCTTGCGTTTTGCTACGGCATGGATGTATTGTAGAGCAAAATAGACAGACAACAACAACTATTTAAAAATTTTTGTAGGGACAAACCCTAACAAACCTTGTCTAGTTTGATGCTACACTTATGGGATGACCAAAGAAGAAGCAATTAAAAAAGCAGGTAGCCAAGCCAAGTTAGCCAAGCTCTTAGGCGTGACCAGAGGCGCTATCTACCATTGGAAGGCCATTCCTGCTTTGCGAATTTATCAGCTTAAAGAGTTAAAACCTGATTGGTTTGGGTTATAGTAGTTTGAAACACGGCTAGGTCTGAAGTCATGAGCAGATCGAAAAGGGTTACACCTTCCCCTGCCGCCGTTTCTTTCCAAAGGTGCGTGAAAAAGGTAAAAATCAATGACAAAAAAAGTCGATATATGGATGCCTTTGTATATTGCCGACTATATTTCGGCAACATCTAGGCTAACTACTGAACAGCATGGCGCTTATTTGCTATTGCTTATGGACTATTGGAAAAATGGCGCACCGCCTGACAACGATCAGGTTTTAGCGCAAATTACCAAGCTATCTCCTGATGCTTGGAGTAATGCTCGGACTATGCTTGAAGGATTCTTTGAAGTATCTAACAAGCATTGGTATCAGCATAGGTTGGAGGCTGAAATGATTAAAGCCAACAACAACAAACAAGCTAATGTTAAACGTGGAAAAGCAGGCGCAGAGGCTAGATGGGGAAAAAAAGATGCTTCAAGCATAGTTGACGCATCCTTGGAGATATGCTCGGCAGATAGCACATCACCTTCACCTTCACCTTCACCTTCATCTTTATCTTCAAAAACATCTTCAACAGCAAGCAAGCCTGAAGGCGTTTCTGATTTAACTTGGGATGATTTTTTACAACTGAGAAAAAAACAAAAGAAGCCTCTTACGCAAACCGCCTTGAAGTTGATCGTGAATGAAGCTCAAAAAGCTGGATGGACTATTGAGCAAGCATTAGCTGAATGTTGCACTCGTGGTTGGCAATCATTTAAAGCTGATTGGGTCAAAAGTCAGGATTTAAGCAGATCAGGTCAAACCAATAAAACGGTTATGAATGGTTTAACTCGTGGAATCGTAGGAGGGACTTCAAATGTCAAATTACTCGGAAGATAATTTTGGAACAGTCGATGAAGGTTTGGATTACATCTTTGCATATATGGGCAGCGTTTATGGCGCATCTTTTAATCGTCATTGGGACGGCATGGACTTGCAAATGGTTCGTGACGTATGGGCTAAAACGCTTGGAAGTTTTTTAACTTACCAGCCAAGCCTTAATTACGCACTAAGCCGTATGGATGAGGACTTTCCGCCAAGCGCAATCAAGTTCCGCAATCTTTGCAATGCTGGCCCATCTATTCCCATGAAGCCAATCATGGCTATCACACGCCAGCCAACTATCCATGAGCAAATTAAGGCTGAAGAAGCAAAAGCTAAAGCCAAACAAATGCTTGAGGAATTTAAGCGGGAGCAACGCCATGCGTGACCATTACAACCATGAAGAACTCGAAGCGGCTCGAATCCTTGACTTGGTTCGCATGGGTGATGATTCTGTGCCATTTACCACAATAACGTGGTGTCTCTGGGTGCTTGGCGATGCAATCGGCAATTGAAAACACCGTTTTAGAGTTCATGCGTGAGAGCGAGGCTCGTGAATGGGTGGAACGCTACCGCAAGAAAGCCAAGGAATTAGGCTATGGCGAGGCTAATGCTTGGTGGTCAGACACGATTGAAAAGATAGAAAAAAAGCGTGGCAAGAAAGAAGCTGAAAACTTACGCCAGCGCATGAACAGAATAAGGGGCAACAAATGACATTCATGGTTACTTTTCAGGTTGAAGGGCCGCCTCAAGGTAAAGGCAGACCAAGGTTTTCCAATCGTGGCGGCTTTGTCAAAACATACACACCAAAACAGACAGCCGACTACGAAACAATGATTAAAGCATCCGCAATGCTGGCAATGGGTGCTTCAGAGCCATTAGAAACGCCTGTAGCCGTGTTTTTACACGTCACTAAGGCCATACCAGCGTCATACACTAAAAAACGCATAGAGGCCTGTTTAAGCGGTTCTGAACGTCCAGCCAAGAAACCAGACATTGACAACATTTTGAAGTGCTATCTGGATGCCATGAATGATGTGGTCTATCTGGATGACAAGCAGGTGGTAACGATTCACGCTACGCAGGTCTACGGCACGTTTCCAGTTGTTGAAGTTCTGGTGAAAGAGGAATTGCAATGAACCCGTTTGAAATTCTTGAGCCAACTTGCATTAGTTTTTCTGGTGGCAGGACTTCAGCTTATATGCTTTGGCGGGTCTTACAAGCTCACGATATGAGCCTCCCAAATGATGCAATTGTTTGTTTTGCGAATACAGGGAAAGAGGATGAAGCGACTTTAAAGTTTGTTAATGATTGCGCTGTTAACTGGAATGTGCCAATTGTTTGGCTTGAATATCAGGATGCAGAAGAATCCAAAGATCGGTGGAAGCAAGTTACTTATGAAACAGCCAGCCGCAATGGTGAGCCTTTTGAAGCGGTAATTCGCAAAAAAAACTATTTGCCAAATCCAGTTACAAGGTTTTGCACAATAGAAATGAAAATAAGAACAATAGCTAACTATTTGTTTTCAATTGGTTTATGCGAAACAAGAAGCAAAGGCGAAAACATGAGTTGGGTTGGTATTCGTGCTGATGAGCAAAGACGTGCAGCAAAAATACCTCGGGATAGAACGCCTTTAGTAGCTGCTGGTGTGACTAAAGAAATGGTCGGTGAGTTTTGGCGCAATCAATCGTTTGACCTTGAGTTGCCCAACATTGGCGGTGTTACCTATCACGGCAATTGCGATTTGTGCTTTTTAAAAGGCATGAGCCAAACAATGAGTTTAATAAAAGAAAAGCCAGAGCGTGCAGTTTGGTGGGCCAAAATGGAGGCGCTGGCGCTGGCAAGCAAGCCTGATGGTGCGCGTTTTCGTAAAGATCGACCTGGTTACGCTGAAATGGTGCAATACACGACCGACCAGACAACCATGTTTGATGATGAATCAATAGCTTGTTTTTGCGGAGACTGACATGAGCGAAGCACCGCACAGAGCAGTTGAATTTATCCTTAAGACCGCCCCATTGTTTGCCAAGGCAAAGTCTGATCGGGTTTACATTGAGGAATATCGCAAGAGCAAGAAAGCATTGTTGATGCAGCAAGCCAGCTTAAGAGGCACTCAAACGCTAGCTGCCCAGGAACGAGATGCTTATGCTGATGAGGAATATCAGGCTTTGCTTAAAGGCTTGGCTGCTGCTGTTGAGCAAGAAGAAACCCTCAAGTGGCAACTGACCGCTGCACAGCTAAAAATTGAAGTGTGGCGAAGTGAAAATGCCAACAATCGATTTGTTGATAGGGTTAATACTTAGATAAATGTTGAGAAAACTAGCTTATACTAGCGCCATGCCCCGAATTTCTTGGGGTCTTTTTAGGAGCTAGTATGAGCATTACAGTAGAGCAGCACTCAACAGTCATCAAGGTTGACCAAGGTGGAAAGTTGATGATTGACAAATTTGACGATGGGGCGCACCTATCTATTTTTTTCACAGGCGGCTATTCTTCAGTTGCATTGACCCGTGAAGAAACCGAAGCCTTGATTCAAGCCCTTCAATTGGCATTGGAGGCAGTATGAAAAACATTGCAACAGCTTTGGTCAAAGCACAAAAAGCATTTGGCCCTGCCCTGAAAACATCCACTAACCCACATTTTCGTAGCCGTTACGCTGATTTGTCGGCGTGTGTTGAGGCAGTTATTGATTCGCTTAATAACAACGGCATTGCCCTAATTCAGCGCAACTATGAGGACAATACAGGAATTACTGTTGAAACCTTGTTTTTGCATGAATCCGGCGAAATCTTAGAATGCGGCAAGCTCCACGTTCCTGCCAGCAAGCAAGACCCGCAAGGTTACGGCTCGGCTTTGACCTATGCTCGGCGCTATTCCCTAATGGCAGCTTGCGGTATAGCCCCAGAGGATGATGATGGCAACGCTGCTAGTCGCAAAGCCCCTGCTTATGACGCTGGTCGCCTGGCTGATTGGTTGGCAGAGATTAGCCAAGCACCCAATGCTGACAGCCTCAAATCGGTTTACACCGAGGCATTTAAAGATACGCAGTCAGACCCAGAAGCACAAAAGAAAATTATTGCAGCCAAAAACGCAAGAAAGGCGGCACTTTAAATGGAACAAAGAACAGATGATTGGTTTGCCGCAAGAATTGGAAAAGTCACAGCCAGCCGAGTTGCCGATGTGGTTGCAAAGACAAAATCGGGCTACTCAGCGAGTCGTGATAACTACATGGCGCAATTGGTCTGCGAACGGCTTACTGGCAAGCCAGCCGAGTCATTTAGCAACGCATCTATGCAATGGGGTACAGAAACAGAACCACTAGCAAGGGCAGCGTATGAAGCAAAAATGGACGTTTTGGTTGATGAAGTTGGGTTCATCGATCACCCAAGTATTGTCAATAGCGGCGCTTCTCCTGATGGGCTTGTGGGTATTGACGGACTTATTGAAATAAAGTGTCCAAACACAGCAACGCACATTGATACGTTACTCAGCCAAACAGTACCTAAAAAGTATGCAGATCAAATTTTCTGGCAGATGGCTTGCACTGGTCGTGATTGGTGTGACTTTGTATCTTACGACCCACGCCTCCCTTCAGACCTTCAGTTATTTATTAAGCGTATTCCTAGAGACGATAAATACATTCAGCTCTTGGAAGCCGAAGTAATAGAATTTTTGACCGAAACGGCGCACAAAGTGGCCCAATTACTTAACTTGAAAGCATGAAATGAGCAGAACCATTAAAGAAATTACCATTGTTAGCGGCAAATACACTAACAAAGATGGTCAAGAAAAGTCACGCTATCAGCGCATTGGCTCTATGATTGAAACCAAAAATGGCCCAATGCTCAAAATTGACAGCATCCCAGTAGTGGAAGGCGGCTGGTCTGGTTGGGCTTATTTGAACGACCCAAAGCCGCAAGAAGGCTATGCTAAAAAGTCAAGCCACAATGATTCGTTTGATAGTGACGTACCCTTTTAAGGAGCAGCCATGATTCCATTGATTATTTGGGCAGTCAAAGAGATTGCTGAGGATATTGCTGAGAACGAAGTTGAATCGCTGGCTGGCGGTCTAAAAGACAAGATTCTCAAATCAGCAGGCTTAGATCAAGCTGAAGTGCTGGCAGACGAAGAAGCTCAAAAACTGATGCAATCATTCAACATCTCAGACATTAGTCAAATCCGAGCGATTGAAGCAAACATTATTGCCAAGATAAACGATAACTTGAGCAAATAAAAAAAAGGGAACTGTTACGTTCCCTAAAGTCGCTCAAATTAGCAACTGCGATATAGAATTCTACTGCCAATAGGTTAAGCAGACAATCCAGGATGGTGGACTTAGGGAGTTTTTCTGCTTTCTGCCCTAACTTGTTGAACGCCCAAATGGACTATTGGCAATGACTTGGTTAAAATTCCAATGCTGGCATTGCTATGAGCGTTTAAGGGGTTTGCTCGATTTCCTCTTGGGGTCGTTTTTTTCAATGCCAGCACCTTGACTAAATTCCCCATTTTGTGATAATTGAGCCTGTTAGCTAACATTTATCTTAGGAGCATCCAATGCGTGAACTTCCAATCGAATCGAAAAAAGAACGTGAAATGAAGGGCAAATCTGGCCTGAAAGACCAAGGTCATTTGCAAAATGCCGCTGATTACGTTCATGGTTGCCGCATTGGTGACCGTAACCACTTTGAGCCGCCAGAAGGCCCTGTGAAAGAGCCTACCCTGACCAACGGCATCCCCATGTTGCCTCAAAGCAATATCAGCTCTGGTCGTAAATAATGGCTACCAAAGCTCCCATGAAGCCTGCCAAAAAGGTAGAAGTAATCTCCATGCCTGTAAGGGATATGGACGAAGAAAAGAAGTGGCGGGCTGAGGCAGACTTGCGGACTTTGAAAGAAGCTCGTGAGATTGAATCCAATCGTTCACGCATGGCTGCTGCCAAGCGTTGTGCTGACGAGCAAATGAAAGCTCTGTCAAAAATTAAGACAATGAGGAAATAATCATGGCATATCTTGGCGTAGCAGTAAGCGACCCAGTTTTTGATACCGTGTTTGCTAACCAGCAAATCGGTTACTCCCTGGCTGCTGAAAGCACTGCAACTCAACTCACTAGCAAGGCAACTGCTGTTACTTGCAATTTCTCTAATGGTCAAATCACCATGAACAACGCTGCATTGGCTGCTGGCGCTGTGGTGACTTTTACCCTGAATAACAACTTGATTAGCCCTCGTGACGTGCTGATCGTTAACGTATCTGGCGGCGCTGCTACTGCTGGTACTTACGTTTCGTTCATTGCGGTTATGGGTAACGGTTCGGCTACGATTGGTTTGCAAAACATCTCTGGCGGCTCGCTGTCTGAAGCTGTTAAGTTGAACTACGCAATCCTTCACGGTCAATAATCATGCCTTTGAAAAAATCGACAAGCAAAAAGGCGTTTTCTGAGAATGTGAAAGCCGAACTGAAAGCAGGGAAGCCCCTAAAGCAATCAGTCGCTATCGCCTATTCAGAAAAACGTGAAGCTGAAAAGAAATCCCCTAAATCGAAAGCAAAAAAATGAGCATCAAAATTGTTCTTGAGCATACTATCGAAGAAGTAGAACACTTGTTTAAAGCATTGGAAAGCCATGCAAAGGCCCACAATGCGTTAATGGCAAGCGTTAAGCAACAAGCTGAGGCCCAATTGGGTAATGCTGCTCCTGCGCCTGCTGTTGAGCCTACTGAGCCACCTCCCGCAGCTTAATTGATTTACTGCTGTGGAAATAGTCCTCAGAAGCGTAGAGGATTTAATTCCTTACGTTAATAATTCGAGAAAACACTCTGACGAACAAGTTGCCCAGATAGCGGCAAGCATTAAAGAGTTCGGTTGGACTAACCCTCTCCTGGTGGATGGGAACAAAGGCATCATTGCCGGACATGGGCGGCTAATGGCTGCTCGCAAGCTGAAAATGAAGGAAGTGCCAACTATTGAGTTGAAGCACCTGACCGACACTCAGCGTAAAGCTCTAATCATTGCCGACAACAAGCTGGCGCTGAACGCCGATTGGGACAATGAATTGCTGACCATTGAGCTTAATGAGCTATTGGCTGATGGGTTTGCTTTAGATTTGCTTGGCTTTAGCGTGGATGAAATTCAATCCTTGCTTGAGCCGGAAGTGGTGGAAGGGCTGACAGATGAGGATGCTGTCCCAGAAGTGCCGGAAGAGCCTAAAACACGGCTTGGAGACATATACCAGCTAGGCAACCATCGATTGATGTGTGGGGATAGCACCAGCATTGATGCTGTGGATAAGTTGATGGATGGGCAGAAAGCCGACTTAGTCTTTACTTCACCACCTTACAACGCTAATACAAAAGCGGGTGATGGCGACATTTTTAAAAGCAAGAAATCCAAAAAATTGTATGCTGAAGGATATTCTGACAATTTGCCATCAACTGAATACATAGATTTTGCATCTAGCGTTTTGGAAGTTTGTTTTGCCAACACGGATGGATTTATCTTTTGGAATGTCAGTTACAACGCCAAATCTAAAAATGAATACATTAAACAAATAGTTAACAGATTAGATTATTTAATTGAACAAGTTTGTTGGAAGAAAACATCTACCATTCCATTCAAGGGATGCCTGATGCGTGATTGGGAACCGATTTACATTTTTTCTACAAACAAGCAGGGATTGAATACAAAAACAGTTACAAGTAACTTTTGGCAAGTAAGCAATACAGGAAGTCAGCAAGAAAATCACAAAGCCTGTTTTCCAGTTGGATTGCCTGAAAAGGGCATTTCTTTGGTAAATGTAAATAGTGGAATCATTTTTGAACCATTTTGCGGAAGTGGCACAACGATAATTGCAGCAGAAAAACATGGGCGCAAGTGTTATGGGATGGAGCTAGACCCAAAATACTGCGATGTCATAGTAAAGCGATGGGAAGAATTCACAGGTAAAAAAGCGGAATTGCTAAGTGCTTGATTTATTTAAGTTTTCTTGTAAACTCAGCTCAACACTTCCAGAATATAAAAATGCTTGAACATCAACCGACCGAAAAGACCAAAGCAACGGTGCAACAGTCATCGGGGTTAGGCTTACCTCAAGAACAGATTGCTGCATTGATTGGTATATCGCCTAAGACGCTCACAAAGCATTACCCGATTGAGTTGGCTCTTGGTAAGGCAATGGCATCAGCCCAAGTTGCCAAGTCGCTTTTTAACAAAGCAACGCAAGGCGACACGACTGCTGCAATTTGGTGGACTAAGACACAGATGGGATGGTCTGAAAAGACGCAGCATGAAATCACTGGTGCTAATGCAGGCCCTCTTGTTATTAGTCTGAATAACTTAGACGAATCAGCGTGAAGCTCCATGCAAAACAAATCGAGGCTCAAAAGCTACTGAGCAGCGATGTTACCTATGCCATGCTATTTGGCGGGTCAAGGTCAGGTAAGACATTCCTGCTGGTGCGCCAGATCATCTTGAGGGCATTAAAGGCTCCAGGCTCACGGCATACCATTCTGCGCTTCAGGTTTAACCATGTGGTGAACTCAATTGTTTATGATACCTTCCCCAAGGTGATGAAGCTGGCCTTCCCTGGTGTGGAATACAAGCTGGACAAAACACACTGGTATGTCAAGTTTCAGAATGAATCTGAGATTTGGTTTGGCGGCTTGGATGATAAAGACCGCACTGAAAAGATTTTGGGCATGGAGTTCGCTACTATTTACTTGAACGAATCCAGCCAGATTTCATGGGGGCCAGTTGGGATTGCCATAACTCGTTTAGCTCAAAAGGTTAATCAAGTCATTGAGGGCAAAGAGCCTACATTGCTCAAGCCTCGGATGTATTTTGACTGTAACCCACCAAATAAGAATCACTGGACATATCAGCTATTCATTCTCAGGCGTGACCCAGACACAAAGATTAACTTGGCTAACCCTGAGAATTACGGCTATTTTCAGATTAACCCGAGGGACAATCAGGAAAACTTATCAGACGGTTATCTTGACACATTAGAGAATTTGAGCGCAAGATTGCGTAGACGGTTCTTGGAAGGCGAATTTACAGACGCTAACCCTAACCAGCTTTTCCCTGATGAGGCTATTGATAGATGGAGGGCTGACAATGGTGACCTGCCTGATTTTGTTCGTGTTGTTGTTGGTGTTGACCCGTCTGGAGCAGGGGATAGCGATAACGCTGATAACGATGCAATTGGTATCGTGGTTGGCGCTCTTGGCGTTGACGGTAACGCTTATCTTTTGGAAGACTGCACTGTAAAGGCTGGCCCTGCAACATGGGGCAATGTCGCTGTGTCAGCTTATGACCGACATAAAGCTGATGTGCTGGTCGCTGAAACCAATTATGGCGGTGCAATGGTTGAAGGCGTTATTCAGGCTTCACGGTCTAAAACAAACTTTAAAGCTGTTTCGGCAAGCCGTGGCAAAGTAATTCGGGCTGAACCGTTTGCATCTTTATACGAGGCAGGTAAAATTAGACACGCAGGTCGATTTGTTGAGCTTGAAGACGAATTAAGCGGATTTTCTACGATTGGATTCACTGGAAGTCGCTCTCCGAACCGAGCAGACGCTTGGATTTGGGTTTTAACTGAGCTTTTTCCTGGAATGTTGCGTCAAAAAGTAGAAAAAAAGAAGTTAGAGACAAAACGACCCCAAAACTGGAATAACTCCCGAGCAGGGTATTGGATGTAAATATGGCTGATAAAGATTCTGACGTAGTAGCAAGAGCGCAACGCAACTTTAAGGCTTGCCTTGATTGGGAGCAGGACACTAAGCAGCGTTTTCGTGAGGACATTCGCTTCTTATACGCTGATTCAGACAACCAAGATCAATGGGAGCCAGCGGTAAAAGCTCGTAGACGGTTGAATACTCAGCCGATGATTACGATCAATAAGACTCACACGCACTGGCTGCACGTTGTCAATCAATTGAAGGCCAACAAACCAAGCGTAACCATCCACCCGACAGGCAACGAGGCAACTTATGAAGCCGCTGAAGTCTTTGAGGGCATTGTTAGGCATATTGAATACATCTCAAACGCTAAAGTCGCTTACGACATTGCTGCTGAAACTCAGGTTGGCGGCGGTATTGGCTATTGGACTGTCTCGACTGCTTACGCCAATGACGAATCATTTGATCAGGAAATCTTTATTAAGGAAGTGCCTGACCCAATGAGCGTTTACCTTGACCCGCATATCAAGAAACGTGATGGGTCTGATGCTAAATTCGGGTTCATCTATGAGGATATGCCTCTGGAAGAATTCAAGCAACGCTTCCCCAATACGTTGATTCCTATGGTTAGCCCTCAAGGTAATCAATCTTGGGTGACTAAGGATGTTGTTCGTCTCGCTACCTACTACGAGCTGGAGATGAAGAAAGAATGGCTCTATGCCCTGACTGATGCTGATGGAGGCACTAAGTTTGTCAAGCAGTCAGACATGAGCAAGGAAGAAGTCAAGATGCTCAATGAAGCTATCCGCATGGGTGCTGACATTGACCGCCGCCGTATTGACAAGCGTGTTATCTATAAATACCTGATTGGCGGCAATGAAGTGCTTGAAAAGGGTGTTTGGGCTGGCAAATATATTCCTATTGTGCGTGTCCCAGGCGAGGAAGTTGTCATTGAAGGCAAGTTAGACCGTAAGGGTCTCGTGCGCTACATGAAGGACGCTCAACGAGCCTACAACTACAACGCCTCTGCTGCTCTGGAATACGGTGCGCTCCAATCTAAGTCACCTTACCTTGCCCCTGTGGAGGCTATTGAGGGCTTAGAAAACTATTGGGCAACGGCTAACACCGAGAATCACGCTTATCTGCCTTACAACCATGCGGATGAATCGGGCAATCCTGTGCCAGCGCCAGCTAGAGCGCCTGCGCCTATGTCGGCTCCTGTCTATCAGGAAGGCATGATGACCGCTGCTCAAGAGTTGATGATGACCTCGGGGCAGTATGACCAGACTTTCGGCGCTCAAAGCCAAGAATTGTCAGGCGTTGCTATTGGCAAGCGTGTTGCTCAGGGTGATCGAGTAACTTTTCACTTCCAAGATGCTCAGAATATGGCTATCCAGTTCACAGGCAAAATCTTGGTTGACTTGATTCCAAAAATTTACGACACCAAGCGCATTATTAACATCTTGGCTGAGGATGGAACTGAGCAAAAGATTCAGATCGACCCTGAGTTGAAGGTCGCCATGAAACAGAATGAGGATAAAGAAGAAGGCGTTGTTGAAACGATCTTTAATCCTAATGTTGGAACTTACGATGTGGTTGCCGAATCTGGCCCGAACTTTGATACCCGCCGCCAAGAGGCTTTTGAAGCTATGACACAATTGCTAGGCTCAAATCCTGAGCTAGCACAGGTTATCGGCGATATTTACATGGGAACTGCTGATTTCCCAAGCTCAGACAAGCTCCAAGAGCGTATGAGGAACTGGATTCCTGCTAACATCTTGGGAACTGGCCCGACTCCTGCCGAGCAGCAAATGCAGCAACAACTGCAACAAGCTCAAGCGGTTATTCAGCAGCTTCAACAAGAGTTGCAAGATAAGAAGATCGGTCAGACGATGGAGAAACAACGCTTGGATATGGACGCATTGAACCACTTGGCTTTGCGTCTGGAGAACGAGCGAGAAGATTTGATTAACGCTTTCAAGGCAGAAACCGAGCGCCTGAAGTTGTTAATCAAAGATGTGTCGCCTCAACAGTTGACAGGTATTACTGACAAGATGGTGAGCGAGATTGAACAGTCTCGTAACCCTGGCAGAGATGTAAGCCCTGACTATGTTGACCCGTCACAGGTGTTAGCAGCGGAAATCCCCACAATAACTCAATGAGGAAAAAATGAGCGAACTAATCGAAGCACAAATCCAAGAAGCAACGACTACCCCTGAAGTTGCTCCTGAAACAACCAAAGAAAACTCTTATCACGACCTGCCTGAATGGGCTCGCCGCCGTATGGGTGAATTGGCCGAGCAAAAGCGCACCGCAGCCGAAAAAGCCGCCGCCTTGGAAGCTCAACTAAACCAGTTTTCGCAAGCGCCAGCGCCAGCAGCACCTCAAGAAGACGTGATGAAAATGGCTCAACAGATTGCCCGTCAAGAGCTTGAACAACGCCAATTTGTCGAGAAAATGACCTCGATTGAGCAGACTGCCAAGAAAGAATTTGGAGAGGACTATGACCGTTCTATCTCTAATTTGAGTATGGCTGGTGTGCAATCTAATGATTTTCTGAGGGCTTTGGCTGAGATTCCTAATCCTGAAAAGGTTTTGGTTTATCTTGGAAAGTCTGAGAATGTCGGTGATGCTGTAAAGATTGCGAATATGTCGCCTTTGCAAATGGGTATTGAGCTGACAAAACTTTCTACCAAAGCCGCTAAAGAATTAAGCCCTACAAAATCACGAGCGCCTGCTCCTGTGGCTGATGTAGATGGTTCTTCTAGCAGCCGTTCTAGTGGCGGTGCAGAGCCTCCAATGAGCGATACAGTTGCTTGGATGGAATGGCGTAAAGCTAATGCTCGCAAAAAGCGTTGATTAAGTAAAAAATCAGGTATAGAATAAGCATTAGGTTTAAGCCACCGTAAAAAGCTGTTTCGGGCCGTGAAATGATTGACTCCTGAAGGCCGAGGGGTAAAAGTAGGTTTCTTTTATTCTTTATCTTTTATTTGAAAGGAGCAGAGTTCATGACCACGAATTCGCTTTTGACGATTAACCAGATCACCAATGAAGCGGTGCGTCTGTTTACTCAATCTAATGCTTTCCTCCGTACCGTTAGCCGCCAATATGATGACCAGTTCGCTCGCACTGGTGCAAAGATTGGTTCAGCTTTGCGGATTCGCCTCCCTAACGATTACACCGTTAGCACTGGCCCTGCCATTACTCCTCAAGGCACTAACGAACAAAACACTACGCTGACTGTGGCAACACAAGCCAACGTGCCTGTTTCGTTCGGCACTGCTGAGAAAACCTTGTCTTTGGACGACTTCAGCGAACGTATCTTGGCTCCTGCCGTGAACCGTTTGGCTGCTTATGTTGCCGCTGACTTGATGAATGTGGCTGGTCAATCCGCTAACATCGTTGCTAACCTGTCTGGTTCTACCCTGTCTAGCCCCAACGCTACGACTTGGCTGACCGCTGGCTCGGCTCTCGACCAAAACTTGGCTCCTCGCTCTGATCGTAAGATCATTCTTGACCCTGTTACTCAAGCTCGCACCGTGTCCTCACTGGCTGGCTTGTTTAACCCTCAAGTTCGCATCTCCGAGCAGTACGAAACTGGCATCATCTCCAAAGACACTTTGGGCTTTGACTGGATGTATGACCAAACCACCCAAGTTCACACTGTCGGCTCTTTCAGTGCTGGTACTGTGAATGGTTCGGGTCAAACTGGCTCTACCTTGACTGTTAACGCTATCACTGGTACTTTGAACCAAGGTGACGTTATTACGATTGCTGGCGTTTACGCTATCAACCGTTTGACAGGCGCTTCACAAGGCCAATTGCGTCAATTCGTTGTGACTGCTAACGTAGCCTCTGGCGCTACCAGCATCCCAATCTATCCCGCAATCGTTCCCGCTCCTGCTGCTTTCAACACTGTTACTGCTTCGCCTGCTAACAGTGCTGCTATCAGCTTGGTGATGCCTGCTTCTAGCCAGTATCGTCAAAATATCGCTTACTATCCTGAAGCGTTTACTTTGGCTACTGCTGACTTGGAAATGCCTACTGCTGGTGTGGTGCAAGCTGCTCGTGCCAACTTTGACGGTATCTCCTTGCGTATGATCGAGGCTTATGACGTTATGTCTGACTCCTTGATTACTCGTTTGGACATTTTGTACGGCTACGCTGCTATTCGTCCTGAATGGTCGGCTGTGGTTGCTGACATTGTCTAAACTGGAGACATATTACAGGGGCAAGCTCGTTGTCCCTGTATATACCTTCATTGAGTATCCTAAGTGGATTACTACGACCGATGGACAGTCGGTTGTAGTAAACACTAAGGAAGAAGAAATCGAGCTAACTAAGCCAAAGAGAGGCAGGCCAAAGAATGACTCAACCTCTGCCGACGACACCCTCGGACATAATCAGCCTAGCACTGAAAACGGCTAACGTGATTGGCGTTGGTCAAACGCCTCTCGCACAGGACATTAACGACTGTTTTAACCAACTTAATATGATGATGGCGCAGTGGCAGCGCCGCCGTTATATGGTTTATGAGTTGGTTACAGTCTCCAAACAAGCTACTGGTCAACTGTCTTACACGATTGGCCCAGGTCAAGACTTCAACATTACTCGACCTGTTAAGCTGGAATTCGCTTACTTTAGGATGAACTCAGGCACTCCCTTGCCTGTGGACTATCCTTTAACTGTTTTGCGGGCGCAAGAGGATTACGACCGCATCTCAATCAAGAACTTAAACGCTTTTCCTCAATATATCTATTACGATACAGGTTTCCCTGTTGGCAATGTTTACGTTTGGCCTTTGCCAAGCAGCCAATATCAGATTTTCCTGAGCGTGATGGTGCAATTGCCTCAGTTCCAGCAAATCAACGACCAGATCATCTTGCCTCCTGAATACTTGGATGCACTGCATTGGAACTTGGCTCGCCGGATTTGCGTTATGTATGGCTTGCCGATTACGCCTGAGCTGACAGGGTATGCAGAAGCCTCTATGCGGGCCATTGAGGAAGTTAACTCACAGATTCCTCTGTTGCACATGCCAACGGCTTTGCGGGGCAAATCAGGGGCTTACAACATCTATGGCGACTTTTATGTTGGGAGCGCAGGGTAATGGCTAAAGTAGCGTTAGCAACTGGCGCTTACCAGACAAAGAGCGTCATTGCTGGTGCTCAAAGGTGTATCAACCTGTTTTTGGAAAAGAATCCAGACGGTTCGGTATTTCCTTTTACGCATTACCCAACCCCTGGCCTAACTTTGCTTGGGTCTGTGTCAAATGTCCAATGGCGGGGCTTGTATCAGGCTTCCAATGGGCAGCTTTATGGTGTTTGCGCTAACACTGTTTATAAAATTAGCTCCTCATGGGTCTGCACGTCAATCGGGACTATTGCTAGTTCAACTGGCACAGTCAGCATGGTTGACAATGATGCTTATGTTTTGCTGGTTGACGGTACTTCTGCTGGATATCAGATCAAACTTTCTGACAATACTTTAAGCAATGTCACTAATGATGGGACGACAAGCGCCTTTTATGGCTCTAATCAAGCCAACTACCTTGACGGTTATTTCATTTGCAATCGTCCTGGCACTAATCAGTGGTATTCCTCTCTTGATAACTCGACTACATTTGACCCTACTTACTACGCTTCCAAGTCTGGATATTCCGACAATCTGGTCGGTATTGGCGTTTCTCGTAGGTTCATTTATCTATTTGGTGAAGTAACGACTGAAGTTTGGTACAACGCTGGCAACGCTAATTTCCCATTTCAGGAAATGCCAGGGTCGTTCATGCAATACGGCTGTGCGGCTACCAACTCCATCGCTCAAATGGACGGTGAATGTTATTGGTTGGCTCAGTCTGCTCAAGGTCAAGCGTTTGTCTGCCGTTCTCAAGGCTTTGCTGCGGTGCAAATCAGCACGTTTGCTATTGACCAAGAGATGCAAGGCTACGCTACGCTATCTGATGCTATTGGCTACACCTATCAGATCAATGGGCATTTCTTCTATGTGCTGACCTTCCCGACTGCCAATAAGACTTGGGTTTATGACCTGTCTAATGGTCAGTGGAACGAATGGATGTATTTGGATTCAAATGGTCAATTGAACCGCCATTTGTCTAACTGCTTCTGTTTTGCTTACAACACTTTAGTGGTTGGCGATTGGCAAAGCGGCAATCTATACGCTATTGACCAAAACAACTACACAGACAACGGTCAACCAATTAGCAGAGTGCGGGGCTTTTACCATTCTGAGGATGATAATTCTGACCGTATTCGCTACAAGCAGTTTATTGCTGAAATGGAATCAGGCAACGGCGACAACAATCAGCCTGTGACGGTCTATTTGCAATGGTCTGATGATCGGGGCAAGTCTTATGGAAACCCTGTCGGGCAAAACTTGGGGATTGAGGGGCAGTATTTGACCTCGATTTCTTGGTGGCGTTTGGGTATGGCTCGTGACCGTGTGTTTGAGATATTCTGGAGCGCACCTGTTAAGACTGCTTTGTCTGGTGCTTTTATTGATGCAGCGCCTAATCACAAATGAGCAATCTTGCATCAAACTTACCGACAAGCCTAACGGCATTTAACACGCCTGCTGGACAGATTAGTACGCCTTGGTTCATGTTTTTGAATCAGGTGTATCAACGCACTGGCGGGCAAGCTACTCCAGCTTTAAACCTGACGCAACTCCAGCAAGTTGTTATTACCAGCTTGAACATTAGCTCTAACAATGGTTTTGCTGGCGATGTATTGGTCGCTAATAATGCGGCTACCTTGACCCTAAAAACCACTGTCTCGGGCATGGTTAAGGGCAATGGGACTGCTTTGCTGGCGGCTGTTGCTGGTGTTGACTATGCGCCGCCCACTTCAGGCACTTCAATCTTGTATGGCAATAGTGCAGGGGGATTCTCTAATGTCACTGTTGGCACTGGCCTCACATTTACTGGCGGTACTCTCGCATCTACTGACGTGCAAACCATTTCTATTGCTTCTAGCAATGGGTTTGCTGGTACTTCTTCTGGTGGATTAAACCCAGTTTTAACGCTGAATACGACTGTTACAGGCATCCTAAAAGGCAATGGAACGGCTATCAGCGCAGCGGTGTCTGGCACTGATTACGCTCCTGCTACCTCTGGCACGTCTATTCTTTACGGTAATGGTGCTGGCGGCTTTTCTAACGTCACGATTGGCTCGGGTGTATCGTTTAGCGGCGGTGTGTTAAGTGCTTCTGGCACTGGCGGCACTGTCACGGCTGTTACAGGTGTTGCACCTATTACGTCAACTGGCGGCACTACGCCTGCTATTGGTATCACTCAGGCTACCTCGACCACTAACGGCTACCTTTCATCAACCGATTGGAACACGTTTAATAACAAGCAGCCTGCGGGAAGTTATGTCACTGCTGTTTCGGTTGCCTCAGCTAATGGCTTTGCTGGCACTTCAAGCGGTGGCACTACGCCTGCTTTGACGCTATCCACTTCAATTACTGGCGTTTTATACGGTAATGGGACTGCGATTAATGCTGCTACTGGCTCGCAGATTGTCTCTGCTATTGGGTCAACTGCGGTAACAAACGCAACAAACGCAACGAATCTGTTGGGCGGCGCTACTGGCTCGATTCCCTATCAATCAGCCACTAACACGACTACATTTTTAGCTGCTGGCTCTAATGGGCAGATCATTCGTCAGGTTGGCGGTGTGCCTACTTGGGGAACTGATTACACAGGAACAGTCACCTCGGTTAGCGGCACTGGCACTGTCAACGGCATTACTTTAACTGGCACTGTCACAACTTCAGGCAGCTTGACCCTTGGCGGCACATTGTCGGGCATTGGTAATAGCCAGCTTACAAACTCGACTATCTCAGGCGTTGCGCTTGGCGGCAATCTGTTTAACTTGACCGCTGGAACTGGTGTCAGCTTCAGCACAGGAACGACCTACAACGGCTCGGCTGCGATTACAATCAATGCCACTGGTTCAGGCGGGACGGTTACTAGCGTTTCTGGCACAGGTTCGGTGAATGGCATTACCCTGACAGGGACGGTGACTAGCTCTGGTTCTTTGACGCTTGGGGGAACACTAAGTGGCATCTCGAACTCCCAGCTTACGAACTCTAGTGTTACGTTCAATGGCGTTTCTGTTGCTTTGGGTGCTAGTGGAACGATTACCGCCAACACTACCAACGCCCTTACTATTGGTACTGGACTATCTGGAACGTCTTTTAACGGCTCCAGCGCAGTAACCATTGCCCTAGCCAACACGACCGTCAGTGCTGGTAGCTACACTTACGCGTCTCTTACAGTTGACGCTCAAGGTCGATTGACTGCGGCATCTAGCGGGACTGCTCCTGTTACTTCGATTGGCGTATCTGCTCCGATTACGTCTACTGGCGGCACGACACCGACTATCGGTATTACGCAGGCAACAACCAGCACCAACGGCTATCTAAGCAGCACAGATTGGAATACGTTTAACAATAAACAGCCAGCAGGCACTTATGTGACCTCGGTGTCTGGTACTGCACCTGTTGTATCGTCAGGCGGCACAACACCTGCTATCAGTATGGCGGCTGCTACGACCAGTGTTAATGGTTATTTAACGTCAACTGATTGGAACACCTTTAACAATAAGCAGTCTGTTTCGGCTCCTGTGACGGTAGCGGCTTCCACTTATTCGGTAGCGGCTACTGATATTTGGGTGATTAACAATTATGCTGGCACTTTGACTTTGACGCTTCCAACAGCTTCTAGCTATTCTGGTCGGGTGTTAAACATCCAAAACTACCAAGCGTTTACTGTTGTTTCGGCATCATCCAATGTCGTGCCTATTGCTGGCGGGTCTGCTGCTACGGCTATTTTGAACGCTATTGCGGGTGATCGTTGCACTTTGGTTTCCAATGGGACTAATTGGGTCGTGACTGATTACACGCCTAACAATATCTTGCTGTTGAATTGAAATGGATAGAGATTTCATTACGAAAGTAATGCGTGATGATCGGGTTTGGAAGTGGGTTTGCGTTGACGGTATCAACAAAGTAGATTTTCAATATCAAGAGCAAGCCACTTACTTTGTGAATGATTATGGGTTTGTTATGTTTAGGCAGGCATACCCGACAACATGGGAAGTTCATGTTTGTATGCTCAAAGGAGCAAAAGATGTGGATGATTTTGTGATGAATTGCTTAGAGAAAATGCGTCAAAATGGATGCAAGAAATTTATTGCGCCCATTGGACAATGGAACCGTCCTGCTTTAAAATTGGCTGGTCGGTGTGGTTTTGTGAAAGAAGGCGAACTCTCGAACGTATGGTTCAGGGACGGTAAGCCGCAATCTATGATAATCATGGGGGGCTTATGAGCTTCATTGGTAATTTACTTGGCGATATAACTGGCACGAATCAGCAAGCCAAAGCCGCACAGCAAGCGTCTCAGCAACAAATTGCTTATCAACAGCAAGCGTTGCAACAAATGCAGCAAAACCTAGCCCCTTATCAGGCTATTGGTACTTCTGTTTTGCCTCAATTGCTGACTTCTTTGGGCTATCAGGGTCAATTTGGCTCTAACGGTCAATTGACAGGCGTATCTGGTCAAGGCTTCCAATTTAACCCTTCTAATTTGGAAAACACGCCTGGATACCAGTTCACATTAGGTCAAGGCTTGAACGCTGTTAACAATCAGCAGTCAGCTATGGGTTTGAATAACTCAGGCGCTCAAGGCAAGGCTCTGGCTAACTACGCTACTGGCTTGGCACAAAATACTTACAACCAGCAATATCAAAACGCTTTGAACACCTATCAAACCAACGCTAATCAGCTTGGTGGGTTGTTGAGCTTGGGTCAAAACGCTGCTGCTGGTGTGGGTAACGCTGCTTACAACGCTTATGGCGCTATGGGTAATGCCGCTGCTGCTGGCACTGTTGCTCAAGGTAATCAAGGCGCTAATACTTTCAATTCTTTGTTAGGCGCTGCTGGCGCTGCATCGAAAATTTATGCCGCAATGGGTTAAGGAATAAACATGGCGACTATTGACGCATCCATCATTCCTCGAAGCCAAACGCTTCCTAACTTTGCTGGTTTGTCCTCGGACATTGACCAGATGTTTGGCATCCAAAAAAATAAACTTGCTATTGAGCAGGCTAAATTGGCTTTGCAACAAGGCCAGCAAGGTTTAGCAGCCAATCAAGCTGTTTCTAATGCTTTCAAAACAAACACAGATGAAACAGGAAACATCAACATTCCTGCAATCATTCATGCTTTGAGCCAAGACCCAAATGCAGCTATCAACTTGCCGCAAATGGCTGAACAGCTTTACAAAACGCAAGGCAGTCAATTAACCACTCAAAACGCCAAGTTAGATCAGATTCGCAAGATGACTGATAACTTGATGCCTTTTGTTGCTGATTGGGCCAAAAAAGGCGACAAAGTAAGCAAGCAAGACATTCAAAATGGCTTTACAAAAGCTATCGCTACTGGTGTCATAGACCCTAATTTAGCTTTGACTCACTTTGGCACATTGCCCAAAGATGAAAAAGACTTGCCTGCATGGGTTCAACAAGAAGTTACGCATTTGTCCAATGCTCAAACGGCATTGTCAATGATTACGCCTTCTTATCAATCCAATGTTGGCGGCAATCAACCAGGGTTTGTTAATCCTTATACGCAGACAATTACACCTGCTAAGTTTGCTAACGCTAATGAAGCGCCTGCTCCGGCTTCGGCTGCTGGTGCTGGTATGCCTGCGGCTGAAGCTGCTCCTGCAATGCCTCTTAAATATCCAGTTCGCAAGGCTGGTGACATTGCTCCTCAATTGCCTGAAGAAGCAGCAGACCGTGAAACAGGTCAAAAATACGTCAATGCTTTGGCATCTCGTAGGGCTGACTTGGCTACGGCTAACCGTAATTTGGATGAAGTGCTGTCCAAAGCCAAAACTTTGCAGGCCAACACTATGCAAGTTCCTGGCAAGAATCCTGTTAGCGATGTGCTTAACAAAGGCATCCGAGCCGTTCACAATTGGGCAAATGACCCTGATTATTTGGAAATGTCCAAGAACTTGGCTAACGTCCAAATGTCTAACATGGCTGCTCAAGGCGGCTCATTGGATACTGTTGCAGGTCAAAACTTACTTGCTCACGCTAATGGCACTGCGGTCTATCCTCCTGAAGTGTTGGCTGACATTGCCAAACGTGCCAAGGCTGATTTGACTAACATTGACTTGCAAGGTCAAGCTGCTCAGAAGTTTGCTCAAAAGTATGGTTACAACAATATCAATACTTTTAAACAAATGTGGGGCGACAACGCTGACAGCAAGTTGTTTGAAATGCGAGCCATTCATGGTGATGCCAACATGAGCGAAGCTGAGAAAAAGGCCGCTCGTGACAAGCTATTAGGAATTACCTCTAACATGAGCGCAGAGGATAAGAAGAAAATTCTTGCTCCTTACGTTAAAAAGAACTCTGTTATTGAGAAACTGGTTGAAACAGGTGGTTTGTAATGAGCGAATTTGCCGATTTCTTGCAAGATACGCCAGCTAGTAGCTCGCCTATTCCTGACCAACTGCTAGATAACTTGCGTAAGACTGAGAGCGGCAAGGACAATCTGGCAGTTAATAAGCAAACCAAGGCAATGGGCGCTTATCAGTTCTTGCCTGAAACAGTGCAAATGCTTCACAAACAAGGGATTAAATTTAATCCTTTTGATGAAAAAGAAGCTCGTAATGCCGCCCGCACCTATCTTGAACAGCTTTACAGCAAGAATGGCGGCGACCTTCAAAAGGCTGTGGCTCAATATGGCGGCTTTGTCAAAGCTGACCCTAAAAACTACACCGAAAAGGTTTTGAAGAATGTAGAAACAGCGCCAGCGGCTCCACTTGGCAGCGATTTCTCTAAATTCTTGGCTGGCGAAGAAGAACCCGCACCAGTTCGCATTGAACTCAGCGGTATGGCTAACCCTGCTCCTTCTGTTGGTCAGCAGGTTATGCAACAGCGTCAAGAGCTTCCTCAACGAATTGCTGGCGCTGCTGATACGTTGCTTAACGCATTGACTCCTGCTGTTGGCACTGGAACTCAATTCTTAGAACGTGCTTTTGGCATTGAAGGGCCAAAGGAAGCCGAGCAAACTGGCTTGAAAATTACTCAGGCTTTGTCTAATCCTTTGGGTCGCTTGGCTGGAATTACTAATCAGCCTGCCTACCAGAAGCCTCTTGGCGGTGTTACTGAGCCTTACGTTCAAACAGCCATGCAAGGCGCTAACAAGTTGTTTAATTTGTTGGGTGTTACGCCTGAGCAGCTTGCCGAAAAAACTGGTCAACCTGTTGAGGATATTCGTAATCTTGGTCAAGCATTGCCTTTCTTGGCTCCTGAATTGGCTGGCGCTGCTAGAACTGGTACAAGTGCTGTTAGCAAAGCGATTGCAGAGCGTTTGCCTAAGATTGAGGACTATGGGCCTAATCCTAGCTTGCTGAAGCCTCAAGCGGCTAAAGATGGTTTGGTTGGTGTTGGCGCTGCGGCTGTTGAAGCCAATCCCTACAAAGGCGCTACTGGTGAAGAAATGTCTCGGGGGGCTTACCCAAGCTACAAACTGTCAAAGATTACCAAGGATGTACCCCAAGCAGAGCAATTGCAAAATGCTGAAGTCGCCAATGAAATTTTGGGTGATTCGGGCCAAGTTCGCACTGGTGTAATTACTCAAAACGAAAATGCTTTGAGAAACGAGCATACGACCTCAAAACTTAACACGCCTGAAGGTGAACTGTTAAAAGAGCAAATTGCCAATGAGCAAAATGCTTTGTCTAACTACGCTCAGAAGCGCATTGAAAACACAGGCGCTAACCCTCGTTTGTTGTCTGATTTGGAACGTGGTCAGAATGTTAATGCCGCCTTTGCTGGCGATGAAGGCTTAACTGGTTTCCTTAAATCTGAAAAACAAAAACTTTATGACGAGGCTCGTCAAAAGGTTGGGGATAACCCTATTCAATCAACTCACGTTGATGACCTGTTTAGCGACCCTCAATTTAAAGCTGGCGCTGGCCTAAAAGGTAACGAAGGCGTTTTGAATAGCGCACAACAACTTATCAAATTAGCCAAGGAAACAGGCTTTAAAGACGAGTTTGGCAATGTCCATGCAGCCAATACCATCAACGCTTGGGACGCTGTTAGAAAGGCTTTAAACGCTGATTGGACGCCAGATAACGCTTCTATGATTCGCAAGATCAATCAAGCGATTGACAAAGACATTTCTTCTGCTGGCGGTCAAGAGTTGTTTAAAAAGGCTGATGCTTTGCACCAAGCTGAAAAAACATTGTTTGGTTCTAAAGGCATAAAAACAATGTTTGGCGACATTGACCCTAATGGGGTTTCAATGGCAACACCGCCCGATCAATTGATGGGCAAATTAAACAAATTACCTTTTGAGCAATGGAGACATATCTATGACACAGCCGACAAAGTCGCTTCTGGAAAATTGTTTGGCCCTGTGGACGCAGCTACTGGTGCGCCTAAATGGGTTTTGGATGTTCCTGAAGAACTGCAAGCAGCAGCTCAACAAGCTAAAAACGAAATAACTGGTAGCTTGGCTCGTGAGGTTTATCAATCAGGTTCTAAAAACGCTGGAACTTGGAATCAAAACGAAGTCAATAAAACACTCAATGGTCGGGCTGATAAAATCAAATACGCTTTTCCATTGGACGAACAAAGAGCTTTTAACACGTTGAATCGTGGTGGCTACTTGATGCCTGGAATTCACGGTTACGAAGGCGGCGGCTTGCAATCTGCTCGAGTTCAAACCTTGGCATCTAAGTTGCCTGCTGCTGGTGAGGCATTGGCTGGCGCTGCTGCTGGGTATATGTTTAGCCCATTAGCCTCTCCTGTTGCGGCTGTGTTGGGTCGCAAAACTGGTGAGAAAATGTTGAACGCAGCAACAGAGAAAAGTTTGTTGAAACAAGCTGAGAAGGCTCGTCAAGAAATGCGGCAAAATGCTAATAAGCCGAAATTGATGGACTTAGGTGAATAAATTTAGAAAGCATCTAACATGACATACGGTATCCTCCCAAACGGTAAACAGCAGTTCATTGATTCCAATGGCAAGCCTTTGGCTAGTGGCCAGGTCTATTACTACATTCCTTCAACCACTACCTTTAAAAACACCTATCAAAACTCTGCTGGTACTGTTTTAAATACCAATCCTGTTGTCTTAGATGCCAATGGTCAATGTATCGCTTACGGTACTGGCTCGTATCGTCAGCAAGTTTATGATGTTTACGGTAACTTGGTTTGGGACGTTCAAGTTGATTCTCCCCTGACCTCGGGCAATCAAACCTACGACATTGAAGAACAAACCTTTACGGCTACATCGGGTCAAACGGTCTTTACGCTGACAACAATGTCGTATGTGCCAGGGACTAATAACTTGGTTGTGTTTGTAGACGGTTTAAAGCAGATCGTAGGCGTTAATTACACTGAGACCTCAGCTACTGTCGTTACCTTTACTACTGGCCTCCATGTGGGCGCTGTGGTGGACTTTACGACTGCTGTTTTGCAAACCAATGCCAACATTGTGCCTGCCACTGATGTTACCTACAACGAAGGCGGCACAGGCGCAGTAACCACTACGGTTCAAACTAAGTTGCAACAATATGTTAGTGTTAAAGACTTTGGTGCTACTGGTAACGGTACAACCAACGACACCACAGCTATTCAAGCTGCAATTAACTCATTGACAAACGGTGGAACCGTATTTTTACCAAAAGGCACATATTTACTAGATTCTTTGGTGTTTCCTACTGACCCATCATCCGGCCCTAAAGTTGCAATTAACTTTATTGGCGACGGGATGGACGATACTATTTTGTTAATGAATAGCCCAACAAGCCCTGTTATCACAAGCTCTAGAGCATTAGCAAATTATCGTTCTACTGGAAACCAATTTAAAAACTTTAGCGTTAAAGCAAACGCATCTGGTTCTTACTCAAACTTAAATCATATTGCAATTGATGCAATTGGTTTTGATGAAGTTCTTTTCGACCACATTGGTTTTTTCTCTAACGGTTCTGGTTCATGCGGAATGTTGTTTAGAACAGCATCAACACCGCAATTGACTTATTCGCAAGTATTTCAAAACATTATTATTCAACAACAAACTGGCCCACAATATGTTTTGCAAACTCAAAATGGCGGAAGTTTTTTGAATGATACAAACATTATAGCTATTCGTGATTGCTGGATTTATGCAAACAGCAACATGAATGCTTGCTTTGATATGTCTGCTTGTACTGTTTACACTATTCAAGATTGTGAACTTGAATCAACCGCTAATTATGGTGTAATTCTTGGTAATCAAGGAACATTGCAAGGTAATTGGATTGAAGGAATGAATACTGCGCCAATTCTTTTTCAGAATACAGGCGCTGTAACTTCTGCCAGCAATACTTTAATCGGCAATTATTTTAGTGGCTTTAGTGGAACATTTACTATTCCATCTAGTTGTCCTTCTAATGTATTTATAAATAATGCAGGAGGAACATATACAGTTAATGCTGCTACTGGCTCGACTGTGACATTTATTGGAAGTGCTGGCGTTCCATCTGCGCCTACGGTTACTAAAACTGCTGGTGGCTCTGGAACTTTGACATTGGTTCAAGTGACCAACAACTCATTGATTGAGTATGGTTTTGGTTTGCTTTATACATTTACGCCAAGTGCTTCTGGAAATTTTGCGTTTACTGTAACGCCTCCTACTGGCTACACGATTACGAAATTGACAGCATCGGCCTATGATGCTGCTAATGCTGTCCCATACCTTTGCGCTGTTAGCTATCCAGATACAAGTTTTATAATTCAAACACCAAATACAAATTTAACAAGTTTGTATATTCAAGTTAGCTTGGCTTAATAAATGGCTAATACAAAAATATCAGCATTAAGCTCGGCATCTACCCCGCTATCGGGTAGTGAAATTGTGCCGATTAATCAGTCTGGTGTTACTGATAGCGTATCTGTTGCCAATTTAACCGCTGGTCGTGCTGTTAGCGCCGCATCTTTATCGTTGACAACTTCTCCTCTGCCAGTAGGTAGCGGCGGAAGCGGTACGGCAACGGCGTTCACAACTGGTTCAATTGTTTTTGCTGGTGGGTCAGGTGTTTATTCTCAAAATAATTCCCAGTTGTTTTGGGATAACACAAATTATCGTATTGGTGTAGGAACAACAAGCCCAATCGGAAATTTTGACGCAGTAACTTCTTCAGCATCATCAATTTATTTAAGAACTTCTACCGCTACTGCTGGAACTGGAACTCTTTATTTCAACATAGCAAATGACTTTAGCGGCATAAGTCAATCTTATGTTAGAGGGATTGGGCCAGGCGGTAGTGGTGTAAGCCAGTTAGCTTTTGGTGTTTCTCTTAACGCTGGCGATACTACGGCAACTGAAGTTTTCCGAATGGATAACAGCGGTAATTTGTTGCCTAAAATTGCAGGTAAAGGCATCAACTTCACAGCCAACACTCCCGCATCGGGGATGACAAGCCAGAATTTGACTTGGTATGAACAAGGTACTTGGACGCCAACCGTTACGCCTCAATCTGGTTCACTCACAGCATACACATCAAACGGTTATTACACTCGGGTAGGTAATTTGGTAACAGTTCAATGTTCGTTCACTCTTACAACTCCAGGAACTGCGGCTGGCGTAGCGACTATTGGCGGTATGCCATTTAACGCAGGTGGTTATACTGGTTCGGCTGGTACAGGAAGTGTTATTGAATACTGGAATACTGGTATTTGGTACAACATTACAAAAACACCAAGTTCTGCAAATGCAGTTATAAGCACATCAGTAAACGGCGCAATAGGTTGGGGTAGCGGAAATCGTTACTCATTCACTTTAACATATATGGTTTAATCATGACACTCACTAAAGTTTCATTTTCGATGATTAACGGCGCGTTTGTAAACGCACAAGACTACGGCGCTGTTGGCAATGGAATAGCTGACGATACTTCTGCAATTTTGGCGGCAGTAGCACAAGCAAAATCACAAGGCGGTATTCCTGTTTATATACCAAATGGTACATATATAGTTAATTCCAACATCGAATTGGGCATGGCTTCTTATAACAATACTCAAGGAGCTGTGAGTATTATTGGTGAAAGTGTCATTGGTACTATTATTAAACCTAGTGTTACTGGAACAACAGCATTGTTTTCTTTAACAGGCGGCAACACAAATTATCGTGCATTTGCTCGTATTGAAAATTTAACAATTGATTCTGGCACATTTAAAAATGGTCAAGGTTGTGCCATAAAAATTGATTGCACGATTGGCAACAGCATAAAAAATGTCATTATTCGCAACATGAAATATGGCGTATGGTTATACGCAGGTACAAGTTTTGGTGGTGCGGGTTGGGTTGAATACAATGAATTTGAACACGTTATAACTGACTACAATGATTTTTGTTGGGTTCTTGAGCAAAACCCATCTAATACAAATCCAATTCCAAGTCACGGCTATAACAAATGGAATCATTGTTTAGGAAATGTTTATGCTGTAAATTCTACTGGCTCAAATAAACAGGTATTCTTTTACATTGCAAATTCAGGCGTTAATTTTTACAACTCTGATTTTGACTTTTATGTAAACACCCAAGATGGTGGAACATTGATTTATACCAGCGGCAATGGAGGAGCGCCTATTGGAGCGGGACGTGAAGGTCTAACACCTTCTAACACAGGAAATATCCATGTTGAATCAAGTGGCGGCTGCAACTTGTATGGAACAACCAATTTCTGGTGGTCTGGCTTGTTCTCCTATGTTTCCAGCAACTTGTACGACAACGCAGGTATCAGCACAACATACCCAGGTCAAAGTGTATTTTTGTGCGACAACTACGTTTATTCTGGTTATGACTTAAACGTATCTGGTTCTATTGATAGATTTCAAGATGCCGCACTTGGTTCAGCGTATCCACTTGGCAGAGTTGGTAAAGATGCACCATATATTTCTGTTGAAAATAGTGGTCAAAGAAAGGGTATGGTTGTATATGCCGATGGTTCAGACTCTGGCGCTGTATTTGGCCTTGGTTTGTTATCTACTGGTAATAAATTACAACAAATTGTTTTGGCTTGGTGGCAAAACATCAATGGTAAATTGTTAGGTAATAAATATGGTTACAGATTGTTTTCTGACCAAGTTGCATTAACAACTACACCAACAGTATCATCGTCTTTTCCTGTAACTTATGGTTCATTTATTGTTACAGTTTCTGGAACAACATCTGGATTGCCTTCTTATGTTTTTTCAATATCAAAAGCATCTGCAACGGCTACACCATCAATAGCAACTCTTTCTGGCGCACCAAATCCATCAACTAGCGAAACAATTGCGCTAACTTGGACTTCTGGAAATTATCCTTTGTTTGCAGTATCAGGTTCTGGAAGCAATGGTACTTACAACATTTCAATGAACGGAACATTGTAATATGTCAAATAATTATACTTGGGTAATAGATTCTTTAGATTGCACACCATCTTTAAATGGTCAAACTAATGTTGTATCTAATGTTTATTGGCGTGTTATTGGAACAGATGGAACACATACTTCTGCAATTTATGGAATTCAGCCATTAACATATAAAGAAGGTAGCCCATTTACTGCTTATTCCGCACTTACAAAAGATACCGTAATTGGTTGGGTGCAGACTGCTATGGGTGTGGATCGTATTGCGTTAATTCAAACGACATTGAATAACATGATAAACAGTTTGGCTAGTTCAACTGTTGTTCAAACACCTTTGCCTTGGAATAATTAAAAAATAATCTTTAAAGGTTAATAATGATTACTTACAAATGGTCAATCCCTAAGATGACGGTTAATCCATCTGTTGATGGTAAGACCGATGTGGTGATCTATGCCGATTGGATGTGTGTCGGTACGGATGACGTTAACAACCTGATTGCTGCGGCTGCTGGAACGGCTAAGTTGGGTGAGCCAGCCAATCCATTTACAGCTTACAACAATTTGCAAGAAGCTCAAGTCTTAGCTTGGTGCTTCGAGCCTGTAACGTATAGCATTACAGATGAAGATACCAACGTAACGACTACAATTACGACTAATCTGCAACCAGATACAGAAGCCCAAGTAGCAGGTCAATTAGCTCGCCAACTGGCTGCTATTTCTGCTAATCCTCCTTTACCGTGGGTCAAAAATGGAAACGCCAATCAGCCATGAGCAAATCTATCAACGCTTGCTAGAAGTTGAGGCTAAGGTCGATTCCATTGACCGCAACACTAAAGAGCTAATTGATACTTTTCAGGCGTTTAAAGGCGCTATGAGGGTAATTGACATGATGGCGTCACTTGCCAAGCCAATGATGTATATCACTGGTTTTCTTGGCGTTATTGGCGTTGTATGGACTAACTGGAAAAAATAATGATTGACCCAATCACAGCTCTAGCAGCGATACAGTCAGCCGTTAAGCTCGTCAAAAAGATGAGTTCAACGGTAGACGATGTTGCCTCGCTTGGCCCTGTGTTGGGCAAATACTTTGATGCTAAGAGCAACGCTGTTCAAGCAGTTAAGGAAGCTAAAGATTCTGGTCAGGCTTCCAACATGGGAACTGCTATCCAGATTGAAATGGCTTTAGAGCAAACACGGCAATTTGAGGGTGAGCTTCAAATGCTGTTTATGCAAGCTGGCAAGATTGACGTTTGGAATAAAATCAAAGAGCGCACAGCGCAAATGGACAAGGCTGACAAGTTTGCCGAGCAAGCAGCCAAAGACCGAGCAGCCGCCAAGAAGAAAGAGCAAGAAGAATTCTTTATTGCTGGTCTGATTGTGGTGCTGGTTGTTGTCTTTGGTTACGTTGGCTATCTGTTTGTGCAGGAATCAATTGACTATGCTAAAAAGAATAGCCATTCTGTTCGCAAGCACTCTTAGTTTGTTTGGTTGCGATGACCGAACAAGATACCAGTGTCAAATCCCAAGCCAATTTACGGCTGCGAAATGCCAAAGGCCAGTTTGTGAGTTCGCACAAAATTGCCCCGAGTATTTGGTCGCTCCTATTCTCCAGAAAAACCTACCAAATGCGCCTGACACCAGAGGAAATTAAAATCCGAATGTGGGCCTTTGTGGTCTTTTCGGTGGTCTTTGTGTTTGTGTGCATCACATTCATGATGCTCTATTCCCTGACCTTTGTTGAGCAGCCAATGAAGGCAATGGCTCCTATTGACCAGGCTTATACAAAGATGCTTAATGACATAGTGCTATTGATTGTTGGCGCTATTGGTGGCATTGCTTCTGAAAAGGGTTTGGGCATGGTTAGCACAGTTATTGCTAAGAATCATGAGGAGCAGCCAAAATGATGATACCTTGGAAGCTAATTGCTATATTGGTAAGCTGGTTGGTTATTGCTGTGGCTGTTTATGAGCATGAGCAATCAGAATTTGACAAAGAACGTGCAATAGCACAGGCTGCACTAGAGGCGGCTAACCAGAAAGCAAAGGAAATATCTAATGACCGAGATCAACGAATTGCCTCGATTTCTAGCGATTTGGCCTCTACGCAAGCCAAGGCTGACCAAGCTGCTAAAACGCTTCGGAATAATCTTGCCTCTGGTGCTGTGCGGCTGTCAATCCCAGTTGCCAGTTGTAGCTCAATGCCCAACGATTCCTCCTCTGCCAGCGGGAATACAGAAGCAAGAGCCGACCTTGACGCAGGAGTTAGTGAAGCTCTTGTCTCCATCACAGAAAGAGGCGACCAAGCAATCAACCAATTGAACGCTTGTATCTCAGCATATAACTCACTATTGGAAATTAAATGAACATCGAACAACTACGCCAGCTTGACATTCCTGAAGAATGGTTTGAACCCTTCCAAGAAACTTTTGCTCGATTTGAGATCAATACAGCTTTGCGTAAAGCTGCTTTTATTGGTCAATGTGGGCATGAATCAGGTGGCTTTCGTGTTTTAGAAGAAAACCTCAACTACAAACCTGAAGCTCTAATGCGTGAATGGCCTAGCCGTTTTGATGCTGAGAATGTTGATGAATACGCTCACGAACCTGAAAAGATTGCAAACAAGGTCTATGCTGGTCGCATGGGCAACGGCAATGAAGAATCAGGCGAGGGCTGGAAGTATCATGGTCGTGGCCTTATCCAATTGACAGGCAAGGACAATTACACTTTGTGTGGTGATTCGTTGCAGACTGATTTATTGCATCATCCTGAATTGCTTGTTGGTCAGCAATACGCCGCTTTGTCTGCTGGCTGGTTTTGGCGCAAACACGGCTTAAACGAGCTTGCAGATACAAAACAATACGAAACCATGACTAAGCGCATTAACGGCGGTCTATTGGGCCTAGATGACCGTTTAAAGCGCATTAACCATGCTTTAGAAGTGTTGAGCGAATAATCTCTCAATCGTCACGTTAAGGGCATCCAATTCATTCATTTTGCGGATTGCCCAAGCTCTCTTTTGGCCATGCCACCCCATCATTGACCCTCGATGGCAGTCTGGGCATAGCGCTATGCAGGTAAATTGAAGCCCTTGCTTTATGTGGTGGGCTTCACTTGGCCCAGGTTGGTCACACACGCTGCACGACAATTCCTTTACTCTTGCTAAATAGGCTCGTTCCAGCTTGTTGAGTTTGTTGTTCATCTGACTTCTTTAATTTAGCTGATACGTCCTCTACGCCTTCAATGGTGTAGATGCGGCTTGCAATCTTGTCTAGCAGGTCTGGGTCGTGTTCTTTGACCAGCATTTTAAGTTTGATTGTTAATTCTTTCACGCTAATTCCCACTCTCGTTCTTCACGGTTTGATTTTGATTTGACAGTCTTGCCCGTTAGCCTGACCAGCCCAAGCTGCATCATTTCTTTTAAACGCCTAGCGACTTGGTTAGGGTCAAGCATTGATCGGTCTGCTATACCGTCTTTGCCTTGTGGCCCACTAAGCACCAACACCGCTAGGATTTGGTCATAGTGCTTGGCTTTGAAGTCTACTTTGTCCGCAGCCAACTTGCTGGTTATGGGGTCATTGTTTCGGTACATCTTTTTCCCTTAATTTAGCCTCAAGAAGGCGCACAAATTCTTTGACTGATGCGTAGGGTGCTGACAAGCCCGAATCACGCATTAAACGGGCTATATCACGCTTGGTCATGGTTATTTCCAGTATTCATACACTACAAAGTAAATGCCAATCCAAAACAGGACAGCCCAAAAAATGCTGATAAGCGTTTTCAAAACGGCGCATCCTCAAAGTTGTCTGAATTGAACTTAGGCTCACCAGGTTTGCTTGGTGGTAATTGGTTTGGAAAAGGCCAGTTACTCATGTGTTCTTATCCTTGAGTTGATACCCCTCGCCCGTCCAGCGGCAGACCAAGCAGGTTGCTGGTGAATCTGCATCTTGCGTTTTCATGCTGTGGCAATAGTGTTCGCCTGTATTACGCATGAACATCTGGTGATGCTCAGTCGTCACTTGGTCGCTTCCACATTCAGGACAGTGGTATGTCGGTTCTTCGGTTTTCTTTTTAGTCATTCTTAGCCTCTCTTAATGCTTTAAGTTCATTTCTCAGGCGTGTGTAGCCTGCGTAGTGCAGGGCCATCTCATAAGAGCCATCCTGTGCGCTCTGCCAATGTGCCTGTGCCTCTCTAATCTTTTCCATCTCAGCGATGATTTGTTCTTCAGTCATGCTTCACCTCTTGCTCGGATGGCATCAGCACAAACTAATTTCATGCTATTAGCTGAACGTGGGTCTTCACGCTCGTAGTGGTCTTGAGCCTCACACAACTTTGCACACGCCTCACGCTCTGCGGCAGCGGCAGTCTCAAGAAGAATCTCTAACATAAGCGGAACATAGGGCTTGCCTTCATATACAGTCAGCGGATAGCCTGCCTTTTTAACAATATCAAGGATTTCTTGCTCAGTCATGCTTCACCTCTTGCTCGGATTCTTTCGGCATAAAAATCAAGCGCAGAATCAACTGCTGGTTGTAATTGTGGAACATGGCTATTTGGAATGGCTGACAAAGTTTTGCGCAACTCTGCACACGCCTCACGCTCATGCTGTGCTACCAGTTTGGCAAACTTTACGGGGTCTAATTCGCCAGCAACATAGTCATCATTGCTTTCAATAACCAAGGCTTGGTCATACAGTTTTGCAATTTGTTCGTCAGTCATACTAAAGCCACCGCCAAAAACCAAGCCAACAGACAAGCAATGACAACAGCCAATGCGTAATCCAAGAATGTTTCAAAAAGGGAGTTCATTGCTGTTCCTTTCGTTGAACTGGGGTTGCGAGGAGCCATTTGTCACCAAGGTATCGAACAGAAGCGACCCAAGAGCGAATGTTGTGTCGGACAATATGACGTTCGATATACGGTCTATCAAAGTGTCCTCGAACCCTTTTGAGTAAAGAAGTTGGCATAGTTGGTCTAGCTCCATTTGCTGTGTTGAGTTGTCTTGCATGGTTGTTCCTAAAAAGCCCGAAGGCTTATTCGTAGGAAAGTTGTTGAAACTCAAAACTGTCTGCAAACTCAGGAGCGGCAGACTTGCGAATCTCAACAGACACGCAACCAAAACCGTAACGTTCTGCAAAATACTCTTTGGCGGCGGAAGTGTTGGCAACAACTGTAATTGTTGTTGAGGAAAAATCAGAAGGAAGGAAAGTGAAATCGGTCATAAGACCTCCTAAAAGACCGCTTGCGTTTTGCTACGGCATGGATGTATTGTAGAGCAAAATAGACAGACAACAACAACTATTTAAAAATTTTTGTAGGGACAAACCCTAACAAACCTTGTCTAGTTTGATGCTACACTTATGGGATGACCAAAGAAGAAGCAATTAAAAAAGCAGGTAGCCAAGCCAAGTTAGCCAAGCTCTTAGGCGTGACCAGAGGCGCTATCTACCATTGGAAGGCCATTCCTGCTTTGCGAATTTATCAGCTTAAAGAGTTAAAACCTGATTGGTTTGGGTTATAGTAGTTTGAAACACGGCTAGGTCTGAAGTCATGAGCAGATCGAAAAGGGTTACACCTTCCCCTGCCGCCGTTTCTTTCCAAAGGTGCGTGAAAAAGGTAAAAATCAATGACAAAAAAAGTCGATATATGGATGCCTTTGTATATTGCCGACTATATTTCGGCAACATCTAGGCTAACTACTGAACAGCATGGCGCTTATTTGCTATTGCTTATGGACTATTGGAAAAATGGCGCACCGCCTGACAACGATCAGGTTTTAGCGCAAATTACCAAGCTATCTCCTGATGCTTGGAGTAATGCTCGGACTATGCTTGAAGGATTCTTTGAAGTATCTAACAAGCATTGGTATCAGCATAGGTTGGAGGCTGAAATGATTAAAGCCAACAACAACAAACAAGCTAATGTTAAACGTGGAAAAGCAGGCGCAGAGGCTAGATGGGGAAAAAAAGATGCTTCAAGCATAGTTGACGCATCCTTGGAGATATGCTCGGCAGATAGCACATCACCTTCACCTTCACCTTCACCTTCATCTTTATCTTCAAAAACATCTTCAACAGCAAGCAAGCCTGAAGGCGTTTCTGATTTAACTTGGGATGATTTTTTACAACTGAGAAAAAAACAAAAGAAGCCTCTTACGCAAACCGCCTTGAAGTTGATCGTGAATGAAGCTCAAAAAGCTGGATGGACTATTGAGCAAGCATTAGCTGAATGTTGCACTCGTGGTTGGCAATCATTTAAAGCTGATTGGGTCAAAAGTCAGGATTTAAGCAGATCAGGTCAAACCAATAAAACGGTTATGAATGGTTTAACTCGTGGAATCGTAGGAGGGACTTCAAATGTCAAATTACTCGGAAGATAATTTTGGAACAGTCGATGAAGGTTTGGATTACATCTTTGCATATATGGGCAGCGTTTATGGCGCATCTTTTAATCGTCATTGGGACGGCATGGACTTGCAAATGGTTCGTGACGTATGGGCTAAAACGCTTGGAAGTTTTTTAACTTACCAGCCAAGCCTTAATTACGCACTAAGCCGTATGGATGAGGACTTTCCGCCAAGCGCAATCAAGTTCCGCAATCTTTGCAATGCTGGCCCATCTATTCCCATGAAGCCAATCATGGCTATCACACGCCAGCCAACTATCCATGAGCAAATTAAGGCTGAAGAAGCAAAAGCTAAAGCCAAACAAATGCTTGAGGAATTTAAGCGGGAGCAACGCCATGCGTGACCATTACAACCATGAAGAACTCGAAGCGGCTCGAATCCTTGACTTGGTTCGCATGGGTGATGATTCTGTGCCATTTACCACAATAACGTGGTGTCTCTGGGTGCTTGGCGATGCAATCGGCAATTGAAAACACCGTTTTAGAGTTCATGCGTGAGAGCGAGGCTCGTGAATGGGTGGAACGCTACCGCAAGAAAGCCAAGGAATTAGGCTATGGCGAGGCTAATGCTTGGTGGTCAGACACGATTGAAAAGATAGAAAAAAAGCGTGGCAAGAAAGAAGCTGAAAACTTACGCCAGCGCATGAACAGAATAAGGGGCAACAAATGACATTCATGGTTACTTTTCAGGTTGAAGGGCCGCCTCAAGGTAAAGGCAGACCAAGGTTTTCCAATCGTGGCGGCTTTGTCAAAACATACACACCAAAACAGACAGCCGACTACGAAACAATGATTAAAGCATCCGCAATGCTGGCAATGGGTGCTTCAGAGCCATTAGAAACGCCTGTAGCCGTGTTTTTACACGTCACTAAGGCCATACCAGCGTCATACACTAAAAAACGCATAGAGGCCTGTTTAAGCGGTTCTGAACGTCCAGCCAAGAAACCAGACATTGACAACATTTTGAAGTGCTATCTGGATGCCATGAATGATGTGGTCTATCTGGATGACAAGCAGGTGGTAACGATTCACGCTACGCAGGTCTACGGCACGTTTCCAGTTGTTGAAGTTCTGGTGAAAGAGGAATTGCAATGAACCCGTTTGAAATTCTTGAGCCAACTTGCATTAGTTTTTCTGGTGGCAGGACTTCAGCTTATATGCTTTGGCGGGTCTTACAAGCTCACGATATGAGCCTCCCAAATGATGCAATTGTTTGTTTTGCGAATACAGGGAAAGAGGATGAAGCGACTTTAAAGTTTGTTAATGATTGCGCTGTTAACTGGAATGTGCCAATTGTTTGGCTTGAATATCAGGATGCAGAAGAATCCAAAGATCGGTGGAAGCAAGTTACTTATGAAACAGCCAGCCGCAATGGTGAGCCTTTTGAAGCGGTAATTCGCAAAAAAAACTATTTGCCAAATCCAGTTACAAGGTTTTGCACAATAGAAATGAAAATAAGAACAATAGCTAACTATTTGTTTTCAATTGGTTTATGCGAAACAAGAAGCAAAGGCGAAAACATGAGTTGGGTTGGTATTCGTGCTGATGAGCAAAGACGTGCAGCAAAAATACCTCGGGATAGAACGCCTTTAGTAGCTGCTGGTGTGACTAAAGAAATGGTCGGTGAGTTTTGGCGCAATCAATCGTTTGACCTTGAGTTGCCCAACATTGGCGGTGTTACCTATCACGGCAATTGCGATTTGTGCTTTTTAAAAGGCATGAGCCAAACAATGAGTTTAATAAAAGAAAAGCCAGAGCGTGCAGTTTGGTGGGCCAAAATGGAGGCGCTGGCGCTGGCAAGCAAGCCTGATGGTGCGCGTTTTCGTAAAGATCGACCTGGTTACGCTGAAATGGTGCAATACACGACCGACCAGACAACCATGTTTGATGATGAATCAATAGCTTGTTTTTGCGGAGACTGACATGAGCGAAGCACCGCACAGAGCAGTTGAATTTATCCTTAAGACCGCCCCATTGTTTGCCAAGGCAAAGTCTGATCGGGTTTACATTGAGGAATATCGCAAGAGCAAGAAAGCATTGTTGATGCAGCAAGCCAGCTTAAGAGGCACTCAAACGCTAGCTGCCCAGGAACGAGATGCTTATGCTGATGAGGAATATCAGGCTTTGCTTAAAGGCTTGGCTGCTGCTGTTGAGCAAGAAGAAACCCTCAAGTGGCAACTGACCGCTGCACAGCTAAAAATTGAAGTGTGGCGAAGTGAAAATGCCAACAATCGATTTGTTGATAGGGTTAATACTTAGATAAATGTTGAGAAAACTAGCTTATACTAGCGCCATGCCCCGAATTTCTTGGGGTCTTTTTAGGAGCTAGTATGAGCATTACAGTAGAGCAGCACTCAACAGTCATCAAGGTTGACCAAGGTGGAAAGTTGATGATTGACAAATTTGACGATGGGGCGCACCTATCTATTTTTTTCACAGGCGGCTATTCTTCAGTTGCATTGACCCGTGAAGAAACCGAAGCCTTGATTCAAGCCCTTCAATTGGCATTGGAGGCAGTATGAAAAACATTGCAACAGCTTTGGTCAAAGCACAAAAAGCATTTGGCCCTGCCCTGAAAACATCCACTAACCCACATTTTCGTAGCCGTTACGCTGATTTGTCGGCGTGTGTTGAGGCAGTTATTGATTCGCTTAATAACAACGGCATTGCCCTAATTCAGCGCAACTATGAGGACAATACAGGAATTACTGTTGAAACCTTGTTTTTGCATGAATCCGGCGAAATCTTAGAATGCGGCAAGCTCCACGTTCCTGCCAGCAAGCAAGACCCGCAAGGTTACGGCTCGGCTTTGACCTATGCTCGGCGCTATTCCCTAATGGCAGCTTGCGGTATAGCCCCAGAGGATGATGATGGCAACGCTGCTAGTCGCAAAGCCCCTGCTTATGACGCTGGTCGCCTGGCTGATTGGTTGGCAGAGATTAGCCAAGCACCCAATGCTGACAGCCTCAAATCGGTTTACACCGAGGCATTTAAAGATACGCAGTCAGACCCAGAAGCACAAAAGAAAATTATTGCAGCCAAAAACGCAAGAAAGGCGGCACTTTAAATGGAACAAAGAACAGATGATTGGTTTGCCGCAAGAATTGGAAAAGTCACAGCCAGCCGAGTTGCCGATGTGGTTGCAAAGACAAAATCGGGCTACTCAGCGAGTCGTGATAACTACATGGCGCAATTGGTCTGCGAACGGCTTACTGGCAAGCCAGCCGAGTCATTTAGCAACGCATCTATGCAATGGGGTACAGAAACAGAACCACTAGCAAGGGCAGCGTATGAAGCAAAAATGGACGTTTTGGTTGATGAAGTTGGGTTCATCGATCACCCAAGTATTGTCAATAGCGGCGCTTCTCCTGATGG
>Ga0208744_1000111_pt1 | contig 38671 bp, 77 predicted proteins | sample CryBogCBH24Aug09_FD_184620 | JGI IMG/M metagenome (GOLD analysis project Ga0208744, IMG submission 184620) | Freshwater microbial communities from Crystal Bog, Wisconsin, USA - CBH24Aug09 (SPAdes) (version 2) | ecosystem: Environmental > Aquatic > Freshwater > Lake | place: Crystal Bog...
CCAGGCTTCCAAATCTTTACGAAGATTAGCCTTGTCACCAATTGAAGCTGTGTATTCACGTGAGATGGAGAATGGACGGCCATCGCTCATCATCTCGTTTAGTTCCCAAGTAATACGAACTTTAGGGGCTACTTTAGCTTCGCCTTTCCACTCAAAGGTCTGATGACCTAAATCAATAATTTGATAACAACGTGCAGCAAAACTACCTGCTGGACAATTTTCAAATTCTGTACTACCGCCACTACCGGCATTAACTGTTAGAGACATTTTCTAATTCCTTTTCTAATTTAACTATCAAACCTTGAATCTTATCTATATCGGTTGTTACTGCCATCAACTGCCATTCAAGACGTTCCTTTTGAAAACGGTAGTCCTCTAGGCGAGCTTCAAGCTGTTCTTGCTCACGCATTACTGTTTCGTAATATTCCTGTTGTGACATATCATCCTCCCTATACAAATTTTACTTGTATTCTTCTTTCCAGTCAATGTATTTTTTCAACATTGTTGCTGCCATTTCTAACTTCGTAATTTTCTCTTTTGCTGCTGTTACATCTTTATTATTCATGTCAATCAGTGCATCTCTTGACAATTGGTCAATCATAATAAACATCTCTGAATAATCAATCATTTGTTACCTTTATAAAATACCTCTTTCAACTTCGACATACCAACCAGTCAGAAAACTGATTAAGTCGTCCTTACCTTCTCCTATCAGCGTTAGATTGCCAGCAGGAGTAACCTTCTGAATAAGTCCGATGTGTGGTTTGTCGTCTACATACCCCGTAATAATTATAACTGTATGATGCCAGGCAAGAGCAGTCAATAATATTTTCTGACCTTGCTTCATCTCCTCGTCTTCTCGTTTCCATTCTCCGAACAAAAACACTCCTCTACGCTCTAGCACCATATCAATGTTAGAAGGCATAAAGTGAGGATTACTAGGTATAAACCCTCGCAAGAAACCAAAGTCAATATGTGGGGCATTTGCATTACGCATGGCGGGAATCATACTCTTGATAGTTCCAATCTTTCTAACATGACTTCAATTGCGGCCATCCATCCCGCCTCGAAACCTTCCCAACTAGTAGGGTGATTCTGTCCCTTATTTTGTGGCTTCCATTCTTCGGCCCACAACTCATACTCTTCTTGAACTCTATTCTTCATCTGCAATCCCCATTAAAAATTGTTTAAAACGGTCTAATAACCAATTGACCTCTTGAATATCGCCACAACTACTAGCATAGTATTCGTTGCCGTCTTGGTCGTAACCCATGATACAAACCATCTGCAATATCTTGGCACCCTCAAGAACTTCTTCTACCGGCACCTCGCCTTTTGTCCCACTTGGAAACCCAATGACCTCTCCCATGTCATCCCCTGATATATGTCAGTATGTTGACCACCGTATCAACACAAGATGTAATGCAAAGGATTACAATAAGTAAGGCTTCAGCATTGTTGAACTTCATTTCTCTTGTGCCTTTCTTAGTATAGCTCTAGCAAATACAGGTATTTCATCATTTAAATGCTTTTGCCACAACTTAAATATTTCCTCATCTGTTAGTGTCTTTGCTGGATGGGTGTAGAGTGGAACAGCACTAGGGTCATTTTTATCACATTGATACCAAACTGACTTCATATTTTCGTCTTGCTCAAACCACGCTACTGGTTCATTGTTCATTTGTAATCCTCCCATTCACTACCTAATACATTTTTTAAAATAACCTCAATGTCTAATGAACAATATCCTCCATTACCCATAACCCAAACCAATGTTTCAACACAAGCCTTTTGCAATTCTTCGTTGTGCTTTTTCAACGCCTCTATTTCAGCTTGTTGCTCTACTACTTTTGCATAAAGTTTGTCGTGATTAACAAGTAAAGAATAGTATTCAGCTTGTTGCTGGCGTAGCATGGTGGCTGCTTTACTTGCGCCAATATACTTTGCATTTTCTAAGTGCTCAATTAGTTCAGCTAGTTCATTTGCGTTCACTTGTTTTTGCTCCAACCATTACATTTGGCTAGAAAGTCAATAGCACGGTCAAACTGGTCTTGCATATATTCCAGGTCTTCTTGTTGCTTACGGAGAACCTTGATAATGCTATCCATCGTAATGTCCCCTGCAATGGCAATAGTAGGGGTTACATGGGACTCTAAGTAGTCCGCTAGGTCTTTAGAGGTCATCATTTCTTTTTCTTCCTTAGGTCTTCAGAGTGTAATTTCTTGACAGTCTTAGGTACTTGTTTAGCTTTTTTAGCTACCTTGGCAGATTCTGTACGATTGGCAAATGTTCCGTCTGACAGAACAAATCCTCGTTGACCTTCTGTTTTCAGGTCATCATGGGACTCTTGCTTAGACTTTGCTTTGACTACTTTGCCAGAGGTCTTCTTGACTGCAGGGACAGATACTTTTTTAGTCGCCATTCTTGGAGCACTCCTTCGTTTTGACAATTCCGTGGGCGAGTTCGATGGCCCTAGCAATGTGGCGAATGCTGTACGGAATGTGTAAGTTAAATGCGATGGTGTCAATTTCTTCATCGGTAAGTGCTTTGCGACTAAAGACTGCAGCCATTTCTTTATAGTGGTCATTACTAATCCTTTCTAAAATTTGTATCTGAGTGGATACAGCACTCTCAGCTTGTGCCAAGATACGGTCTTCGGTGGTAAAAGTTGTCATGTTGTTCTCCTTAAAAACAAGTGATTAACTGCCCGTTTTGAATACAAGTAACCATTTTCCCATCCGGTGTAATGATTTGGGTAGTCTGGGCTGGTGCGTAGTGACACATAGTCAAACCTAGTGCAAATACGCAAATATACAATTTCTTCATGCTCCCTCCAATTGTCTAGCATCTCGTTCATTAAAATCTACTTTACTAAAGACCCTATCAAATACCTTGTAGCTAGGAGCTTTAGGAGTGTCAGGGCTGAACTTACCCCGTAATACAAAAGATACGAATGCAGTACAAGCCATATCTTCGTAAGCACACTTTTCAGCTTGCTCACAGCTATCACAAGGGCAGACCTCCCTTGAAATCCGTTGTACCAAGGACTCCCTAATGTTGTTCTTGGTCAGGTCTTCTTTTACTATTCTCTCGAAGTAAGCATCCCGAAGTTCCTGTTTGTTCATAGACCTTGTTCCACTTCATGTTGTGCTCGGTGTTCAGCAAACTTTTCCATATAGTCAAAGGACATTACATACAGCTTCTGTCCTAGCTTCGCCCATTCCCGTTGCTCAATGTAGTCACGGATTGTTGCTTGGTCTTCTTTACTAGCTTCAGAGATAGCTTCAGCCATGTGGCTTGTATCAGACGGGTCAAACTCTTCCGTCTCTAAAAGCTCAGGCACTCTGTTCTCAATGTATATCTCTTCGCTCTCATTAGCGTATGCACCACTCATTAACCAACTGTCGTATCCCATTTCACATCCTCCTCTTTGTTTGTGAAATTAAAATATAACATACAAACATTACTTGTGGAAAATATTTTTGTAGTGTATCATTTTTACCAATGACTAAATACATCGTACATGACGAGTTCGGCCCAATTAGGGTATTCGATACCTTGGAAGAGGCTAACCAGTTCTTACAAGAAGGTTGGTGGCTTGAAATCGTTACTGTACCTAAAAAAGTCTACAAATTTGAAGATGCACCCTTTTAGGAAAGATATGAACAACGATAGATTCTATAACCCACTAATTTACTTGGTTAAACGATATGGCAGCTTGAACGGTGCCTGTAAAGCTCTAGATATTAGCCATCAACGGATTAGCCATTGGAATAAGCAAAAAAGCATTCCTGATGCCTGGAAGGTCACATTACACGAAAAATATGGGGTTCCCTATAAATCCTTCTTTGAGCAGCTTGACGGGGCGAAATAACTGTACTAATATACAGGTGTCGCAGAGTCTTCCCCTGTGTCACAAAGCCCCTCAGTGGGTGTTTTGAGTCTTTAATAAAGTTGCAATGCAAGCCAATTTTGTTAAAGGGAAGAACTCAGAACATCCTCTAAGGGGTTTTCTGTTTCTGTGACGGTCTTAGATGGACGGCTAAAAACACCAGCGTCTGAGATACAAGTGCTACTGGGGGATAGTTGATGTAACAGCACACAAATCGGTGGCGAAGCTAGTGCCGATTCAACGAACGACTGGCGGGTGACGAGGAACTCAAAGGAGTGACCGTTTGAAGGGATACCTAGGAGGCTAGGTGTCTCCGAATCTAAAGAAGTGTTCCGTTGTTCAGGTTGTTAAAATATCAAAAAGACCCTTTTCGTCTCAAAAAAACAACACATTAAAATATACGTTTAAATGTGCATAGGGTATCCCCTAGTTAGTAGTGTCACACAGTAGTGAGATAATAGGATTTATGAAGAACAATTTACGGCAGTATCAGGTCGATTCCATCAACGACCTTAGAAAAGCTATTCTTAAAGGCCACAAGAGAATTGTGTTGCAGCTCGCAACCGGTGGTGGGAAAACAACCATTGCTAGTGAGATGATTCGTAAGGCCAACTTAAAAGGAAAGAAGTGTTTATTCCTTGCTGACCGTATCGAATTGGTAGAACAAACATCAAAAAGGCTAGATTATGAGGGCATCGACCACGGCATTATTATGGCGGACAATCCACGTTATAAGCCTCATGCTCTTAATCAAGTATGTTCTCCTCAAACTTTGGCTAGAAGACCTACTCCGCCAGCAGACTTAGTCATTATTGACGAGTGTCATGTGGCGTATGGCATTCACAAAAAAATGATGGAAGCAATGCCTGGCACGATATTTATTGGTCTTTCCGCTACCCCATTTACCAAAGGTCTAGGAAAGATGTATTCCAACCTAGTGGTAGGTGCCACTACATCCAAACTGACAGACGAAGGTTACCTCGTTCCCGTCAAAGTCTTTGCTCCAAGTAAGCCAGACCTTACCAAAATCAGGACTATAAGGGGCGATTACGACGAAAAAGAGCTTTTCGCCAGAGTCAATAAGCCAAAGCTCGTCGCAGACATTGTGGATACTTGGGTAAAGCGTGGAGAGAACCGCCCAACAATTGGCTTCGCTGTCAATGTTCTCCATAGTCAAGCCTTATGCGAACAGTTTAAAGACAGAGGAATTCGTGCTGCACACATTGATTCGTATATGCCAAAGAAAGAGCGTGAACAACTGGTAAAAGACTTCAAAGACGGATACATAAAGGTGCTCTTTAATGTTGGTATTCTTGATAAAGGGTTTGACTACCCCGAAGCATCTTGTCTCATTATGGCACGACCAACCAAGTCACTCATGTTGTATATTCAACAAGCTGGTCGGGTGCTTAGAACGCATTCTACCAAAGAAGACGCTATTATTTTAGACCATGCCGGAAACACACAGGCGCATGGATTTGTAACCGATGAATTACCACAGGAATTAGATGATGGCACTAAAAGGAAAATGGAGAGAACTGCGAAAGTTCAGGAGGAGAAAGGGCGCATCTGCCCGTCATGCGCTTTTGTCAGGAAAAAGCACGAGTATTCGTGTCCATGTTGCGGATTTGTTCCGAAGAAGAAAGATGCGGGTATTGATGTCCAAGAGGGCGACTTATTGGAGGTTACCAGGAAGAAAGTCACACAACAAGATAAGCAAAAGTTATATTCTGAATTACTCTACGTCGAAGTAGAAAAGGGATACAAGAAGGGATTTGCTGCACAGATGTACCGTAATAAATTTGGAGTTTGGCCTAAGGGATTAAACGACATACCTCGTATTCCTAGCTTAGACACTATGAACTATATCAAATCAAGAATGATTCAATTTACACATGGAAGGAAACGGGCTTGAAAGCAGTTGACCACGCAGTTCAGTATGCCGAAAAAGGTTGGCACGTATTACCGTTACATTCCGTTATTGATGGTAAATGCACTTGTGGTAAACCCACTTGCACATCGGCAGGCAAGCACCCACAGACTATCAATGGATTACGTTCAGCAACAACAGACTTAGATACCATCAATACTTGGTTTAAGCATTGGCCCAAAGCGAACATTGGTATAGCAACAGGGGCAATATCCGGTATTGGTGTATTAGACATTGACCCAAAACATGGAGGGGAGGATAGCTTACATGAACTCACAAAAAAACATGGAAAGATACCGGACACAGTTGAAGCAATTACACAGTCGTCTGGAAGGCACATCATTTTTCAGTATGAGCAAGGGTTTAGGACTACTGCTGGCAAGTTGGGTCGGGGTATTGATACTCGTGGTGATGGTGGATATATCGTCGCAGCCCCAAGTAAAGGACTTTTGGGAGAATACCATTGGGAAGCCAGTTCTGACCCTTCAGAATGTCCTATTGTCAGAGCACCAGGTTGGGTATTACAATTACTTAACAACAACAAAGAACTTGAATTCGCCACTGAGAAAATCATGGAAGGATTGCGTAGTTCGTATTTGTGTAGTATAGGTGGGGCATTAAGAAGTAGGGGTGTTTCATTTAAAGGTATTTTAGCTTGCCTAGTAGAGGAAAACTTAGCACGCTGTGAGCCACCCATGAGTAACACAGAAGTATTTACGATAGCTAGAAGTATGATGAATTATCAGCCAACAATAGAGATGAACAAGTTAAGGATTAGTAAGAATGGTATACATTGACATAGATGCTGTAATAACGATGTTCAAATCCACTTATAGGAATTCCTATTTGCGTGGCGACGAGATAGCAAGAATTATTGAGATTAGATATGGACAGCAAGAGCAAAAATCGGCAGCTTATGCCGGAAACAGCAAAGGTAGTGGATTACTTCAGGACGGTCTTCCCGAAGATTAAAGTAATTTATGCAGAAGAGGGTGATTATCGAATAGGTAAGAAGCCCGACATGAGTAAGCTAGTAACACCAAACCTGGATTATCTGAACGATAAGCCAAAAGAGAAAAGGAAAAAGAAATGAGTGATGCAATTAAAGACTTTCCTATGGAAGGTGCAATGATGTCTGATATGGTGGCTTTAGCAGTGATTGAGGCTATGGTCAGTTCAGACTTAGGTAAGCAACTTGAAAAACCAATGGAGCAAATGACTGCCATTGGGTTTGCGTTTGCTAAAGAGTTTCTACGGCAACGTGAACAATGGTTAAAGCCTGAGCCTAAAGAAGATTCCAAAATAGTGGTGAACTAAATGATTCCAATAGTCGTTTCAACTGTTGGGTCAAGAAGTCTAGGTGTGATGCAGTGTTCAGTAAGAACCTACAACCCTGACATCAATTTGGTCATTATCGAGGGAACCTTAGGCAACTTTGGCGATGATTACAACCATGCTATGGAATACGCATTCCAAGACCGTGAAGAAATCATTATCGCTAATGACGATATAGTGGTAAACCCTGAGTCTTATATAAGACTTGTAGAGGATGTTCAGTTCCTTAAGAACCGCTTTCCTCGCAATCTAGGATTCGTAGCAGCCCGTTCTGATTATGTCCGACCACACCAAAGCATAGCCCATCAACAAGAACAAAGCATTATTCAGACTCCGGTAGTCTCACCGCTATTTGCTTACATCAGTAAAGAAGCATTCATCAAGTGTAAGTTTCCCCCTATCAATTGGTTCTCCGATGATGTGATATGTAGAGACTTGGGAGCATTAGGTTATCAGCACTTTATTTCTCGTGCTTATGTTCATCACGCAGGTTCACAGACTATTGGTCGGGACTTTCAAAAACTTATGGATGCTCCTAAAGAGTGGATACAGAAGCATCGCCCAGAATACTTTAAGGAATGGTATGGCTCGTAAAATTATGATTGGAACTCCTTGCTATGACGGCAAGATAGAGTTGGACTTTATGGTCTCTATGTTCAAGACTATGGAACTATGTATCCTTAATGACATTGAGATGACCCTAAAAACTGTGGTCGGATGCTCTTTGATTCAGAAGGCACGAGACGAACTGTTCCGCATGGCCTATGAAGCAGAAGTAGATGACCTTATCTTTATTGATTCTGACCAAGGATGGGAACAAAAAGACTTTGGCAACCTCATCTCTCCTACTGTGGATGTCATTGGTGGTGCAGTAGTGTCTAAAAGCGACTTATCTCACTACAACGTTAAGACATTTGATAAAAAATACGACTTTTACTATGGGTTGATTGATGCAAGGGCAGTAGGCACAGGATTTATGCGGATTTCTAAGCGTGCCATAAAAATGATGTGGGAATCATCTCCTGAATACAAAGACGGAGACAAAACCTATCGCCATATCTTTGAAACCAAGGTAGTAGATGGTCAATTATTGGGTGAAGATGTATGTTTTTGTCAAAAATGGCGTGATATGGGCGAGAAGGTCTATGTTCACCCTGAAATCAATGTATCTCATACTGGCAAAAAGACCTGGCATGGGAACTTTCAAAAATATGTGGAGATAGCTAATGATAACTATGCACGAAGTAATGCCAGAGACAGCAAGATATAGTTTTGAAATTGAAGATGAGTACGAATGGGACTGTGATTTACACAGTGGCGAAGGCGTAGACCTAGAGGAAGAAGATGATTAGTCAAAAAGATATTGAGAAGGCCCTAGACTTTCTGAGAGATTCAGCAACCGAGGCAGCCCAAAACCGTGCTAATAGAGTTTATGTCGAGGACTATCTCAAAGTAGTCAAAGCCAACATTATGGCAAGCCATGCAGACAAACCGGTAAATGCTCAAGAACGAGAAGCGTATATTCATTCTGACTACTTGGCACATCTTGAAGCAATTAAAGAAGCGGTCTATGAAGACGAAAAGCTCCGATTCTTGATTGATGCAGCAAAGGCTAAGATTTCAGCCTGGCAAACCATTAGCAAGGTAGGGGCAGAGATTTGACCTCTTATCTCAAGACCAAACCCTTCCGTAGCCCTAAACTACTTTCTTTGGCAAAAGATAGCCCCTGTCAAATGTGTGGTTCATACGGAACAACCGTGTCAGCACATTCTAACCTATTAGAACATGGCAAAGGAATGGGACGTAAAGCAGATGATTGCTATATTGCGTTTTTATGTCATCCATGTCATGCAAAGATTGACCAAGGCACCGGAACATACCTTGACAAAAAAGAAGATTGGCTAATGGCTATGTCTAAAACTTACTATTGGCTATTTACTAACAACCATTTGGAGGTGAAATGAGTGACGGAGGCAAAGGCAGCAAACCTAGACCAATCCCTGACCCTAAAAAGTTTGAGGAAAATTGGGACAAGATATTCGGCAAAAAGCCCAAGAAAGACGAAAAGTGATTATTGGCATTGACCCAGGCTTAGACGGAGGAATAGCGATTCTGTCAGGCTCAAATCTTGAGCTACTTGAAACTGTTCCTACTGAGACTAAAGGCGGGTTTATCAAAAGACAAGTCGATGCTCAAAAATTAGGCAACATACTAAGGGCTTACCCTGATGCTGTTTGTTATCTTGAGAGGGTCGCTTCAAGACCTGGACAAGGTGTAGGCTCAGTATTCTCATTTGGGGATACCTACGGAGCTATTAGAGGCGTTTTGGGAGCATTAAACATACCAACATATATGGTTGCCCCACAAACATGGAAAAAAGAGCTTAAAATCAGTTCTAAGGAAGACTCACTAAAGGCTATCAAAGAGTTATATCCCGACCTCCGGTGGAGAAAGAAAGACCATAACTTAGCCGAAGCAATACTAATTGCCATGTATGGACAAAAAGAGCGAGAAAAGAATGACAAAAATGACTTATGACCAATGGAAGAGTAGGTATTTAACCGAAGAGGCTTCAAATTATGACCGAGAGTTTAGGTTTAAATTTCTATCCGATTACCTATTAAATCCCAATCTAGCAGCGATTTGTCGATTACATGGGGTGCCGTATGATACCGCTCTGACATGGAAGAAACGAGACTGGTGGCACGAAATGGCCGAAGAGATACTAGCCAATCACAAGGATGATTTACTAGCAAAGCAAAGAGCCATTCTAGAAAAGACATACCAAGAATTAGGGGATAGATTACATAATGGAGATGAGCAATATGTCCCAAATGAAGGCCATGTAAGAGTGAAGGTCAGGGCTAATCACTTAGCTACCATTGCCGATACCACACTAAAGGCAAATCAATTACTTCAGGGCAAGGCCACTCAAATATCACACATTACGATTGAGAGCCTTGCGGATAAACTTAGAACAATCACCCAACAAGCAATAGAGGTTAATCCTCCATCTGAAACCATTCAGCAGATAGAACAAACCCATCAGGAGCCAGAATAGGCACTAAAGGCTTTTGTTTTAATAATTCTTGGCGTACCCTATCAAAGGTCTCTCTAATGTTTGTATGAGCTGCAGGAATGTAAGGTTTACCATCAAGCAAATAGATAGGTTTATTCATTTCTTAGCCTCATTCAAAATTTTGCCGATAATGCTTGAAATTTCATTGCGTTGATTTTCAAGTTCATCATTGTCTAATTCGTTATATTCCAAGTTATCGTAAAGCTCTTCCAGTGCGATAAAAATAGTATTAACCTGATTATCAGTAAAATTTAAATTCATTTATATTCCCCTAATTCCGTTGATTTCGTAATCCATGTTTAATAATTGGCGTAATTGTGTGGATGTAATAACGCCTCTTCCATAAGCAAAAAACAATAGTTTGTGGGCGTTAGTGTTCATAATTTTCCTTTTTAACTAATTTCCATCCGGCAATTTCTTGCGTTGCTTTAAGATATTTTGCTAGATATTGGTCGGTACATTTCCACAAATTTACTAAATGCTTCTCTACTTCATCTTGCTGCAATTCAGGGTAAATTTGATTCATAAGGGTATAAATTTCGTGTTGCATTTCATAACGTGTCATTTTTCTGCCCTCTTAACTAAGTAATTGAAATAGGTATCTGCTAGGTCAAACTGATTTGGCCCAAATGAAGCAATGGTTTCTGAATGAGTGAGTTTGTTTTTCATTACATCAAACCCTGAATGACACTTCAAAACCCAATAATTACCCGATTCCTTGATGATGTCTGCTTCTTTTATCATAATTAACCCTTATATTGTTTACAGTCAAAATGACACTTTAAAATGCCGCATTTAGGGGAATGCCCGAATGATTTGTCAATTTTTGCTCTAATGACCCTATCCTTTGCCATTTCAATTATTCTGTCTGGATGATTCAACCATTGCCTAGATTCATTGGCTCGCATTAGCTCAAATTTGTCTCTATTCATTTGATAACCTCATTTTGTGGCGTGCATTCTTCCCAATCGCCTACTGTTTCATCATACCAATCATCAGGGCCTAATTCGCCAGTTTTGGCGTAGGCTTGTTCCAGTGAATCGGCCTCAATTTCATAATGGTAATAAATTGGTTGAACGAATTGAAATTTCATCTTAAACCCCCAGTAGTAAACACCCAAATGATTAAAGGAATAGTAAAGGCACAAAAGCCTAGAAAACAACCCAAAATGATGTCTTTCATGCTGCCTCCGCAATATCGGTGCCATACATATTAGACATTCCACAGAATACAAAAACATACCCTGAATCATTGCCTCCGGCAGCATATTCACCATTCCATTCAAGTTTACGTGCCAATTCCATTGCCGCTTTAGCATGGGCCTGTTCTGTGTCTAATGAATAGTCATAAGCAATCGTAATTGAATCATTGCCGAATGATGTAGTGGCCTTGATTCTTGACCCTTTTGTGTTGCTTGCTGGTAAAAACTTAGTTTGAATATATTGCATGATGTATTCCCCTATTAAAATTGATTAGAAATAAGCCAATTACGGTAATTGCGTTGCAGGGTATCGAACACATCAACCCTTATTGTTGCGTCGCCAGGCAATGCCGAAAAAGAGCTATACCGATGCCCTATTTCCGATTGGTATGATTTATAGGCAGCATTGGCCATACGTGCCCATTCATTCTTTTCATGCTGTGTTGGTTGAATAAATTGCATAATTACCCCCATTAAATGTTTAAAGTATTGGCAAAATTAGGTTTCTCACCGTTGTAGTAAGCAACCCTGAAAGAGTGATAACCCTGCTGTGAAGCGGCCGAAATAACTTTCTTGACATCATTCTCATTCTTACAATTACTAGCTAAGAGTGATTCCATGTAATCACGTGTTTCATTGGGTTCTAAACCATAAACTAAAGTTTCCATCTCATCCTCCATTAAATAGGCAACCCCATGCCATAAGTAGAACTATACATAAAAAACAGTAAAACTACAAACTATTTTTGTATTGTATTTTCTAATCGTTTTCCTTGAATCAATAGGATTAGACTAATGCCTAAATAATAGGCAATTCAATAGGTTATCGAAGCGGCCCAATCAAATTTATTACAAACATCCTTTAGGGATACTCAATAGAGATAAAAGTATAGAGAGGGAATAACAGAGAGAGGGATAGGGAATAGACCCGTTTTACCCGGTGAGTGGCAGCAACCTAGAGTCCCCTCTTGCTATTCATTCCCCAGGGGTATCCCCCAGGCCCCCAGGGAATCCTTTAATGCTCTCTCTATATACCGGTATGACATCCCCTCTAGTCTCTCTCTATACAGGAAAATGTATCACCCCCCATGCCCGGCTAGGGTTTACCCTTATAGTCATAGGGAGGGGAGGGGGAAACGGATGAGTGTTAATATAGTTATAACCCACCTTCCGACGATTTCTACAAAATTCAAATTTAGACTTTGTTAAGACTTACTTACATAGTTGTGTTATCTCTCCTCTCTCTATATACTCCTCTTTATGAAGCTAGACGCACAATTGATTGAAGGATTTGTTAGAGTATTCTTAGCTCCTCGTATGGATGCTGTTAAGGCTATTCCACAGTTTCATCGGACGCTTTGGGATAAGTTCTGTAATGATAATCCCCGTGTTGTTGTGGCCGCTCCACGGGGAACCGCAAAGACTACGGCAGTGACTTTCTCAGGAACCCTAGCTTCAGCCCTATTCCGTGACCGAGACTTCATTCTTTTAGTCTCCAAGACCGAAGGACAGGTCGTCCGCTTCCTAGCCAATATTAAAACTGAACTTCTAGTCAATGAGGAGCTGAAAGCTCAATTCGGCATTAAAAGGTTTGTCAAAGACACCGAGACTGAGGTTGTAGTAGAGTTATTAGACGGACACCAGTTTTGTATAATAGCTAAAGGTTCGGAACAAGAGGTTCGGGGTTTACAGTGGAATGGCAAACGCCCAAATCTGATTATCATTGATGACGCAGAAGGGGCAGAGCAGGTTATGAACCCTCAGCGAAGGGAGAAATTCCGTAATTGGCTATTTAACGATTTGTTTCCTTGCGGTTCTGAATATTGCAAGATTAGAATGGTAGGCACAGTCCTACACATGGATTCTGCCCTAGAACGGCTTTTAAAAGACTCTTTGTGGGATTCTGAACGCTTTGCAGCCCATAACGAAGACTTTAGTGAATTACTATGGCCTGAGAAACTTAATAAAGATAAGCTATTAGAAATCCGCCAATCCTATATAAACCAAGGTAACCCTGATGGTTATAGCCAAGAGTACCTAAATAAACCCATTGATGCCGAAAATGCTTACTTTCATAAAGACGACTTTATTCATGCCGATACTCCTGATTATTTGGAGTACTATGCTGCTATTGACTTTGCTATTACCAAAAAGACTAAGTCCGACTATACGGTTATTGCAATTGCAGGGATGGATGATGAGGGTATCCTACACGTCGTGGACATTAGACGTGGTCGATGGGATGGCTTTGAAATCATCGAAAATATGTTCTGGGTACAAGAGAAATACTCTCCTAATCTGTTCATCGCTGAGAAAGGGCAAATTAAGCATACGCTCGATGCCTTCCTCAATGCGGAAATGGTAAAGCGTGGTCAATACATCAATCTACACGCTGTAACCCCTAAAGTAGACAAAGAACAACGTGCCAAGCCCCTACAAGCTCGTATGAGGGCTGGAGGAGTGCGCTTTGACAAGGAAAGGAACTGGTATCCTAGCCTGGTAGATGAGATGTTAGTCTTCCCCCGTGGACAACACGACGACCAAGTGGATGCCCTAGCCTATGTGGGATTAGCCCTAGACAAGGTTACAACTGCCCCCACCAAGGAAGAATTGGACGATGAACTCTATGAACAGGAGTTTGGCGGGGAATTATTTCAGGGACAATCTATCTATACAGGCTATTGACTCTGCTACAATGCTATGGTATTTTCCTGTAAAGATTCCACAAGGTAAACAATGAAGATAGAAGAACTCCTACGTTCCCCCAATATCGCTGAAATGATGGACGATGAGGAGTTATCCTCTTTGGGTCAGGTAATGATGAATGACATCAACCTAGACTTGAACTCCCGCATTGAATGGGAAGAGCGTAACGAGCGTGCTAACAAGTTAGCCCTTCAAGTAGTTGAAAAGAAAACATTCCCTTGGCCTGGAGCCTCAAACGTTAAGTTCCCACTGATTACTATTGCTGCTATGCAATATCATAGCCGTGCATACCCTGCCCTGATTTCTAATAACGATGTAGTCAAGTGTAAAGTTTACGGCAAAGATGATGACGGTGAAATGCACAAACGTGCAGACCGAGTCTCCCGCCACATGACCTATCAGGTTATGGAAGAAGATGAAGGTTGGGAAGAGAACACCGACAAGACTTTACTAGTTCAAGCTATTTCAGGTACTGCAATCAAGAAGTCTTACTTTGACCCCGTAAAAGGTCACAACGTATCTGAGTTGGTTCTGCCTAATGACTTTGTAGTCAATTACTACACTAAGTCTATTCCTGAATCCCCACGGGTATCACACCGTATTCTCCTGTCGTCCAATGACCTACATGAGCGTCAAGTCCGTGGGCTGTTTCTAAAGATTGACGACGAACCACCTCCTACTACCCCTAACCAGTCAATGTTGACTAATGCTAGGGAAGATGCACAAGGTGTTCGTATGCCAACAGGCGACCCCGATACCCCATACGAATTTTTTGAAACCCACTTTTGGCACGACTTTGATGAAGATGGTTACAAAGAGCCATACATTGCTTACATCCGTAGAGACACTAGCAAAATCTATCGTATCGTTGCCCGTTACTTCGAGGACTCAATTGAATACCATAATGGCGAAATTATCCGTATTAAACCTGAACAGTACTTTACAAAGTATGGTTTTGTACCTAGTCCAGATGGTGGCTTTTATGATTTGGGATACGGTGTCCTACTAGGGCCTACCAATGACTCTGTAAACACAATCGTTAACCAGTTGATTGACGCTGGTACGATGAGTGTTACCGGTGGCGGATTCTTAGGGCGTGGCGTTAAGATTAAGGGTGGCGACTACACATTCAAACCACATGAGTGGAAGCGTGTAGACAGTACAGGCGATGACCTACGTGCCAACATCTTCCCATTACCTATCCGTGAGCCTAACCAAGTTTCCTATCAGCTATTACAGCTTCTGATTAATTATGGTGAGCGTATTGCGGGTGCAACCGACATTATGACCGGAGTAAGCCCTGGTCAAAATACTCCTGCTGAGACAAGCCGTAACACCGTCGAGCAAGGTATGAAAGTATTCAATGGTATCTACAAGCGTACTTGGAGAGCCATGAAAGAGGAATTCCAAAAGCTATACCGTCTAAACCAACTCTATTTGCCAAGCGAGCCAGTCGAGTTTGAATACAACAGCGAACTATCGTTTGTATTGCCCGACGACTATGCTATGGATATGAAGTTAGTAAAACCTGCTGCTGACCCTAACGTTGTTTCAGATAGTCAACGTCAAATGCAAGCACAAGCCGTATTACAGTTAGCCACATCTACAGGGGGCTTCAATATGTATGAAGTCCAAAAACGTTATTTAGACGCACTCAAAGTCTCTGCAATCGACCAAATTCTTCCTGACCCTAAAGGCCCTAACGCTATTAAGCCAGGCCCATCAGAAAAGATGCAGATAGAGAAGATGAAAAATGATGAGCGTCAAATGAACCATCAACTCAGATTTAAACTTGGTATTGCCAAACTCATGCAAGAAGCAGAGCTACAACAAGCCAAGATTACAGAATTGCAAGCGAAGGCTGTACTTGAACTAGAACAAGCAGATGGAGTCAAGTCTGGTCATGCGATTGCGATGTTGGAAGCCCAAATCGGTGCTAAGAGAGCACACGTAGATGGGATTTTGAAGTCTATAGAAATGATGCAAAACCTAGAGAAAGAGGCAAGTAATGACGGAGCAGGAATTCAAGGAATGGAAAACATACCACGTAACTGAGGAAGTCTTCGAACACATTCGCAAGGCTAAATCAGAAGCTCAAGACGCTTGGGCTAATCGGCAGTTCACAACTGAAGCAGACAACCAGTTTGCACTTGGTGGCGTTTATGCTATCAATCAGATTCTCGAACTCGAATATGCAGACATTGCGGGGGTCTAATGAATACATCTGGATGGAAACCTACGGGTCACCGTGTACTCGTGCGGGTAGAACAAGTTGAAAGAACCACAGAAAGCGGCATTATTATCGCTGACATCACCGCAGACAAGGAACAGCTTGGTCAAGACAGTGGCGTCGTCGTCGAGCTTGGGAATACTGCTTATTCCGACCAATCGGAACCTTGGTGCAAAGTCGGTGACTACGTCAAGTTTGGACGGTATGCTGGACAACTCATCAGACCCAAAGAAGCCTCAGACGGAATAGAGTACCGTGTATTAAACGATTTAGATATTTGCCTTACCAAAACTGGAGAAAATAAATGAGTGAAGAACAACAAATCGTTGCTGAAGAAGCAACAGTAGTAGCCGAAGAAGCGACAGATGTTGCAGAGCAACAATCAATCCCTGAGGTTGACGAAGAGACCCTAGCCGAGGCAAAACGCCAAGGATGGGTACCCCAAGAAGACTATAACGGCCCAGAAGACAAATGGGTTGACGCAGAAACCTTTGTAAAGAAAGGTAAAGAGATTAATGCTCTGTTGCGTAAGGACAATGATTTCCTAAAGCGTGAAGTAGCCGAAATGAAAACCACAATGATGGAATTCAAGAAGTTTCATGCCGACACAGAAAAGCGTGCCTACGAAAGAGCTATGTCAGACCTTCGTGAACAGAAGAAAGAAGCTATTTCTACTGGCGATGGTGACAAGGTATTACAGATTGATGACGCTATTGACGAACTCAAAGCCAACAAGCCTGAGCCTGTAGCTCGCCCAACCAATCAACCTGACCCTGTATTTGTACAGTGGAATGAGGATAACAAATGGTTTGGTACGGACACAGAATTGACAGAAGAAGCCAATTTGATTGGTGAAGTTATCAAGCGTAAACAGCCAACCCTAATCGGTGAGGCATTCCTTGATGAGGTTACCAAGCGTGTCAAGAAGGCTTATCCTGAGAAATTTACTAATGCTAACCGTGGTCGCCCATCTCCTGTAGAGGGAACAACCGCACCTAAAGCATCTGCAAAGGGTGGAAAAGGCTATAACGACCTGCCTCCTGAAGCTAAAGCAGCGTGCCAAAAGTTTGAAAAACAGGGTCTCATTACACGTGAGGCTTATTTAAAAGAATATTTCGGTGAATAACTGTTGTATTTATAGTAAAATCCCTTAAAATAAGTTAGGAGTAATATAATGCCAAGAGTAAGCAAAGAAGCACAAAGTAGTCCTGAAACATTAGTTCGTTCGGTATCTGAACGAGGAACCGAGACAGTTCGTTCACAGGCTCAACGCCCAAGACGTAATTCGATTGGTGTTCCAAGACTAACTTTGGCAGTAAAGTTCGAGATTCCAGGTCATCACCTTTGTTGGATGAATGACGATGGAAACGTCGAATCAGCACTAGATAGCGGATATGAGTTTGTCACAAAAGGTGAGACAGAGTTAGAGGATGGTGTAACACCGTCAAACGTCGATATGAGTGACAGAATCAAACAAAAGGTAGGAACTACACAGCAAGGCGACGTCTTATACGCATACTTGATGAAGATTAAGAATGAGTGGCATGAGGAAGATATGGCTACCATCGAAGCTCAAAATAAACAAGTTGAAGATGCGATTGCTAGTGGAAATATTAATGGAGCCGTTGGTCAAGATGGGCGTTATAACGCTGGCATCTCGATTAAGCGGAACTAAACTTAATTTAATTGGAGCTTTATCATAATGGCGAATTTAAACGCACCATTCGGCTTTTCAGCCGTGATTTATGGTACAAGTGGCGTTAACAACCAACAACAACGTGTTTACTATGTTCCATCGACTGATACCTCTGCGTATTATATCGGTGACACAGTTTACACAGTTGACGGTGGCGACGCTAACGGTACTCCCGCAGTTGCAAAATGTGCGTCTGGTCAAACACCTCGTGGTGTTGTAACTGGCGTATTGATTGCTAACCCAAATAACCCTTCTATTCAGGGTACCAACATTGACTTGACGACTACTAGCGTTCCTGCTTCTAAGTCACAAGCCTACTACCTGCTCGTTAACGATGACCCAGACCAAGTCTATTGCATCCAAGGCGACGGTACTACTTTTGCAACAACTGATGTAAACAAGAATGCATCCTACACTGTAGCTGCTCCTTCTATTTCAAATCAGATGTCCGCAACTGTGTTGACCGGTACCACCACATCTTCTACTGCAGTATTGAAGATTGTTGGAATTGAACCAATCCCAGGTAACATCTTGGGGCCTTATGTACGTTTCTTTGTATTGTTCAACAATGCAGAGATGTTACGTCCATCTGCTGGCATTTAATTAGGAGAATAAATAATGGCTGGTATTATTACAACTGGTTCGTTTCCAAAAGCACTGTGGCCTGGTATTAAGGCTTGGTGGGGTCGTTCATACAATGAACATCCTATCGAATACACAGACTTGTTCGATACAACCACATCTGACAAAAACTACGAAGAGTACGTCCAAGCTACTGGCTTTGGTCTTGCTCCACAAAAACCACAAGGTCAAGGCGTTGTTTACGACTCTGAGACTCAAGGTTTCGTAACTCGTTTAACTAACGTTGCATACGGCTTGGGCTACATCGTTACCCAAGAAGAACTTGCTGACAACCTCTATGAAGTTGTTTCCAAGCGTCGTGCTGCTGCTAACGCTTTCTCTATGCGTCAAACCAAAGAGAACGTTGCTGCTAACGTATACAACAACGCTTTCTCCAACAGCTATGCTGGTGGCGACGGTGTATCACTCTTGAATGCTTCACACCCAAATACTTCCGGTGGCACATTCAGCAACTTGTTAACTACTGCAGCTAACTTGTCTGAAGCAGCTATCGAGAACTTGATTATTCAACAGATGCTCGCATTGAATGACCGTGGACTCCGCATCAACTTGATGCCACGCTCCATCATCGTTCACCCAAGCAACTGGTTTGAAGCTAATCGTATTTTGAAATCTGTATATTCATACAACACCGGTGCTAATCCTCCTGGTACTGCAAGTAACGCTGTAAACGTATTACACGCTACTAACGCATTGCCTGAAGGTATCAAGATGAACCATTACCTGACAAGCACCAAGGCATTCTTTATTCGTGCCAACGTGCCAATGAACACAGGTATGATTCACCAAGAGCGTCAAGCTATTACTTTCGACCAAGACAATGATTTCGATACGATGAACGCTAAGGCTAAATCGTACGAGCGTTATGCCTTCGGTTGGGGTGACCCACGTGCCTTGTGGGGTACTCCAGGAGTTTAATACTCTTCACGTGAGTAGACTCCCCCTAGTTTCCCAAAAGGTTTCTAGGGGGTTTTTTCTCTAACTTAAAGGAAAAAATTATGCCTAACAAAAAACTTCGTGAAGGCCAATCAATTGGAATGGGTGTCAAAGCTCCAGTTCAAAAGCCTACTAAAGATAAGGTAAAGAATCCAAAGCAACCAACCAAGGCTAAACAACCTAAGGGCGGTTACTAATTATGGCTAAGTCAATTACACCGTTACAGATTCTTAATGACGGGTATCGTAACGCAACCCTTAAAATTGATGGCTACGTATCGGGTGAAGATTACACAAGCTATACGGTTCTTGACCCAAGCACATTGAGTCAAATTGATGCTCAAGGAACAATTCCAAGTAAAGTACGTATTAAACGTATTAACTTTGATATTGAAGACGGCATTCAAGTTGATTTAATTTGGGATGGTGCAACTCCAACTAGTTTGTGGCGTTTAACAGGTCGTGGCGAAATCAAAGCAGGCCCATTTGGTGGTATTACCGATAATGCAGTAACACCTACTGGTAAAATTCTGTTGACTACTATTGGCGGTGGAACTACTACCATTAGCACATCGTTTACCATTATTTTAGAAATTATCAAAGATTAATATGCAAGTAGCAAACGTTAACGCTAAAGAGATAGAATTAACCGCTACCATAATCCGTGCAGACGGAACTAAGGTAGAGTTAGGCGTTATCGACTACTGGCACAAAAACCCAATCAACCGTTTTATATGGAGAATTAAAAAATGGCTACGCTCCTCGTAAACACCGGTAAAGCGATTGTTACCAACTACCTAAACGGTGGTGCAGCTACTCAGCCTAAGTATGTGGCTTGGGGTACAGGTGCAGGTACAACGTCAGCTAGTGATACAACTTTATTTACTGAAGTAACACCACGTGTTAGTGGTACTACTTCACAAGTAACAACTTCTACAACTAACGACACTTTCCAAGTTGTTGGTACTCAGACCGCAGGTACTTCTGAGACTATCACCAATGCTGGTTTGTTTGATGCTTCTACATCGGGTAACTTGTTTGTTAAAGGCGACTTTACAGGCGTTCCCCTCAATAGTGGCGATTCAATTCAGTTTACTTTCAAAGTTCAATTTAGTTAAGGAATAACATGGCGCTCGTAGTTTATGACCGAATACAGCAAACTGGCACTGCTAATACAACTGTTAGCTTTACTCTGTCGGCAACTACAACGGGCTATCAATCGTTTGCGGTAGTAGGTAATGGAAACACTACCTATTACTCAGCAAATGACGGAACAAACTGGGAGGTCGGTATTGGAACTTATTCCACTACTGGCCCAACCCTTACACGAACAACTATACTGTCTTCAAGCAATAGTGGAAGTGCAGTAACATTTACTGGCACCGTAACCGTATTCTGTGATTACCCAGCAGGTAAAGCAGTCATTCAAGACGCTAACGGTAACGTAGCAATAACCTACAATACTGCAAGTTCAGGCTCAATTGGGTCTTTAAACGTCGGTGGTTCAATCAACGGTGCAAGTGATACTGGAATTATTCAAAGTTTAGTAGGCACAGCAGACACATACGTTTTTACAGCATTACAAAACAAAAACACTGGAGCAACTGCCAATACTTCTTATTCTTCTTACGCTTTATACAACAACACAGGTTCTGTATATGGCGAAATAGGAATGAATAGTAATAACTATAGTTATTCTGCAGCAGGTTTTCCAAATAACTCATTATCTCTTCCAAATGCAACATTTATGGAATCTGGTAGTGGTTCAGACCTTGTATTGGCTACATATGGCTCAAATGCAATCCACTTTTTAATAAATGGAACATCGTCTACTGCAGATGCTATGACGATTGATACTTCAGGTAATGTGACAACACCTAATGTACTGACAGGTGCGGAAGTAGTAGCCTCTAACGGTCTTCATGTAAATAGTAATAGCGTATCTGCAAGTTATTCTATTCCTTCAGGTTCTTCAGCGATGTCTGTTGGGCCTATGACAGTAGCAGCAGGTAAATCAGTTACCGTACCATCTGGAAGCCGTTGGGTAGTTCTTTAATATGTTTGGGAAGCAATCCTTCTCATCAGCTTCTTATGCTGGAACCGGTAATAAAACCGTCAACCAAGCGTTAACTTATTTATCTACAAGCACTGTAAGTATTATTAAGCAGTTACGGAGGGCGTTGTCGGTAACAAGCACATCAGCAGTAACCCTAATAAAGTCCTTATTGCGAACATTAAGCTATACCTCAACATCCACCTCAACAATTATCAAATCCCTGTTGAGGACTTTGAGCGTAAGCAGCACTTCTGCAGTAAGCATTATTAAAGCCATCGTCAAGAGCATGGGAACCGTCATTGAGACGGAAACCGTGGTTATTCTTGAGAAAGCATCCCATTTCTTAACATTGGCTATTACCAGTGTTAGCACTAGCTCTATTGCTAGGGTAGTCAGCCGATTCCTGACATTGTCCTATACATCTACTTCTAGCTCATCTATTATCAAGTCCTTATTGCGTACATTAAGCGTTTTAAGCACCTCTACGGCTTCAATTGTCCGTTTGATAGGCAAGACCATATCCTATGCCTCTACAAGCTCTGTAACGCTCGTTAAATCCATTTTAAAGACCCTGAGCTACCTAAGTACTAGCACGGTCACAATCGCCCGTTATACAGCCCGTTACTTGACCCTATCCTATTTGTCTAGTAGTACAAGCACCATACTCAAGAGCATTACCAAGTCCCTATCCTACCTGAGCACTTCTGTCGCAAGTATTGTCAAATTACCAATCAAACTTATGGCAGTAACAAGCACTAGTGTTGTATCCATACAACGTGCTATAGGGAAAATAATGAGTACGGTAGTGGAGCATACGCTTGTCGTCTTGACTGAGATTGGACTTCATCTAGTCGCCCTTTCATATTCTGTGGTTTCAACGATAAGTATTGGACGGGCAATTACTAAAACCATTAATGTGCTGTCGACATCAGTTGCCACAATTCTAAAGTCCATACCTAAGACTTTATCCTACTTGTCCACTTCTGTGTCATCTATCATACGATACATAGGGAAAACCCTAAGTTATGCAGTCACAGAGTCAGTTAGCCTGGCGTTACACAACACCATTTCAAGAATTTTGTCAGTGGTATCCCCATCTACTGTAATTCTTGCAAAGGCTTACGCCAAACTATTTGTGATTCTATCTAACTCAGTATTGACATTAAATAAACAAATGTATAAGGTTTTCTCGGTAATTTCGGCTACAATATCTACATTATTGGCTGCTGTATTCCCCGTTTTAGGGGCGGTAGTAAGATATACCTTTAGAGCAGACTTTAGAGACAGATTAATTGGGCTTTATAAAGAACGTTTAGCAGAAGCAAACCTTCGTGACCGACTGCAAAAACTTTATAAAATCCGCACAGCATTGGTAAACCAAATTAACAATAAGGTCTCAAAATGAGCCAATTTTCATACAAACTCACTACAGAATCAGAGTTATTCTCTTTTGACTTTAACCCCGTATTAGGTACTGGTGAGACACTAAGCACGGCTACTTGTACTGCTATTACGCTACAAGGCACCGACCCATCTCCCTCAAGCATCCTTTCAGGCACCCCTGTAATTAGCTTGGGTAAAGCGACCCAAAGGGTTACCGGAGGTGTGGCAGACAATACCTACCGCCTAATTATGACCTGTACCACTAGTGCAAGTAATACCTACACCTGTACTGGCGACATCCCTGTTTACGACCCTTCTGAGCAGAACTAATGGAATTAGCTACGCTGGACACGCCGACTAAAGTATGCCGTTCATGTGGCATAGACAAACAATTGTCTGAATTTTCAAAAGAAAAAAAGAAAAAAGACGGTCTAAAAATATATTGCAAACCTTGCGAAAGGGCAAGATTTAAACTGTGGCGGGAGGCTAATATTGAAGAAATATTGCTTAAAGACCGCATAAAACATTACATCCGCAAGTACGGTTTGTCTAAAGAAAAGGCACTAGAGCTAGTTCAAGACCGTAATGGAACTTGCGAAATATGCCAAGACCACAAACCCTTGGTCGTAGACCACCACCATGAAACAGGTGCTGTTAGGGGTATGATTTGCTCTGCTTGTAACAGTATGTTGGGATATTCAAGGGAAAACCCTGATTTTTTAATGTCCTGCATTAAGTATTTGGAGAAATACCATGGGTCACGCTGATTTCCTTAGAAAAGGCGATTGGAACGCTATCTGTGATAGATGTGGCTTCAAATTCAAATTTTCACAATTGAAACTTGAATGGGATGGGTTATATGTATGTACAGCAAACGGGTGCTTTGAAAACCGTCAGCCCCAAGATTACGTTAAGGGCGTTAGGGACGATATGTCAGTCCCAGTGTCTAGACCAGATGGCCCACCTGTATATATTCAAGATGAAACAGTTACAGAAATAGCTGTAATTACCTTGAGTTTTATCAAATCTTTGTTTAGAATATTAACAGTTAGTGTAACATCGGTATGTTCTATAATTCCGATTAAGTATCCAAAAACAACGAATACAAGCGTGGTTAATGGATTTGCACTAAATACCACCACACTAGGGTAATAATGGCTATACTTTTTACCAACAACGCAACAACCAACTTAGCATCTAGTATTACTAGTGGTGCTACTTCACTTACTGTACTTACAGGTACTGGTTCATTATTTCCAAATCCTACTGCTCCAGATTACTTCATTATTACCTTAATTGGTATTAGTGGAAGCCCAATTGAAATTGTTAAGTGTACTGCCCGAAGCGGTGATACATTAACTATTGTTCGTGCTCAAGAAGGCACGACAGCATCTGCGTTTACTGGCGGTGACCAAGTACAATTACGCATCACTGCAGGCGTAATGAACAGTGCGGCACAAGCTGGTTTGGCAAGCGGTGGGTTAACAGAAAACACCCAAAATATCTCAACTAGCTATACAATTAGCACCAATAGAAATGCACTATCAGTTGGGCCTATCACAGTTGCTAGTGGACAAGCTGTCACAGTCCCATCAGGCAGTCGTTGGGTAATACTTTAAGGATAATCAATGAGTTCAATCATTTTAAATGGTGATACAAGCGGTTCAGTCACCGTAACCGTTCCAGCCGTTGCTGGTACTAACTCCGTTACGCTTCCTGCTGCTGCGGGTACTGTAATGGTTAGCGGTAATATGCCAGCATTTAGTGCTTATCAAAGTTCAGCACAAAGCATTTCAAATTCAACATCTACAAAAATTCAATTTCAAACTAAAGAATTTGATACTGCTAATTGTTTTGACAACACAACTAATTATCGTTTTACGCCAACTGTAGCTGGTTATTACCAAGTTTCTGCCGCCATGCTTATTAGTTCTCCTACAGGTTTTGCCGATGGTAGATATGCTTTATTAAGCATTTATAAAAATGGCACAGAATTTAAAAGATTAAATATGCCAAATACTGATGTTTATTCTGTAGGTGGTTCTGCTTTAGTTTATTTTAATGGTTCAACAGACTATGTTGAAATGTACACAAATTTTAATGCAGCATCAAGTCCAACAAATTTAGCGGCTGGTAATTATGCTACATATTTTCAAGCAGTAATGGTAAGGGCGGCTTAATATGACACTATTTGACAAAATCATGGCTCTATATCCTAGCCTTACACAACAGGATTTCTTGACTGTAATTACACTACAAAATGATTCTAATGGTGCTGGAGACTATATCAAGGCTTGGAATCATCCAACTTTAGTTAAGCCCACGCAGGAGCAATTAGATGCCATTAAGTAAAGAAATGCTTAATGAGTTGTTTGAATATCGTGATGGAGAAATCTATTACAAGGTAAGTCGTAGCCGTAATAAAGCTGGTTCAAAAGCTGGAACTTATAGACCGCATGACAACGCCTACCAAGTAATTATTAATGGCAAACATTACCTTACTCATCGCATTGTATTTATGATGCATCACGGTTATTTACCACAGTTTGTAGACCATATTGACCGCAATCGTTCTAATAACAAGATTGAAAACTTGCGTGAAGCTAGTCTTGAACAAAATGCCCAAAATGCAAAAGTTCGCAAAGATGCTACAAGCGGTGTAAAAGGCGTTAGTTGGAGTAAAGTTGATAAAGTATGGCGTGTCCGTGTTCAAGCCAACGGCAAGCGTAAAGATTTTGGTGGCTTTAAAGACCTTGAATTAGCGGAGTTAGTTGCTATGGAAGCACGACACAAATATCACGGCAACTATGCCAATAACGGATTAGGAGTTAAATAATGTCAAGCAAAATAATCGCTGGAACGACTAGCGGAACAGCTTTAAATATGTCCGCAGATACTAGCGGAGTATTAGAAATTCAAACTGGTTCAGGTCCTACTACTGCTGTTTATGCTGATGCTTCTCAAAATGTGGGAATTGGTACAACAACGCCTGATAATAAATTATTAGTAAATGGTAGTTTAGGCGTATTAAATGACAATTTGCAATTTAGAAGAACTGGTCAAACTACTTGGAACATGACCAATGTATCAAGTAATTTGTATTTCAATAATGGTTCAGATAGAGTTATTATTGATTCAAGTGGAAATTTATTGGTAGGAATGTCATCTTCTATTGGAGCAGGAGTAAACTCTAATACTAACTTTATTGTTGGAAATTCAGGTTCTTATTGGAAAACAACAAATTTTTCAGCTACTTATTATTTTAATTACAATGGTTCAGATAAAGCAACAATTAATGGTTCAACAGGTGCATATACAGCCCTTTCCGATGCCAATAAAAAGAAAGATTTTGAACCATCTACATTAGGTTTAGATGCTGTTATGGCATTAAAACCTACATTGTTTAGAATGATTGATGACGAAGAATCCGCAGAAAAACAATTAGGATTCTTGGCTCAAGATGTTCAATCTGTAATTCCACAAGCTTATACAGAGCAAGATGCCCCTGATGGTAAATTTATTGGTTTGCAAGACCGACCAATTATTGCTGTTTTGACAAAAGCTATTCAAGAACTAAACGCCAAAGTAACTGCTTTAGAAGCACAATTAGGAGCTAAATAATGTCTATTATCATTGACGGCACAGGCAGTATTTCAGGCGTTAGTTCTACTGGTTTAACTACTGCACAAACAGTTACACAATCTGCTATTGCTACTGGTGTAGCTGGTACAGGCCCTACTTTTAGTGCTTATGCAAATGCAGTAACTAGTGTTCCAAATAGTTCTGCCACAGTAGTTCAATATCAAGTAAAAGCATGGGATACAGCTACTTGTTTCAATAATACAAGCGGTACTGTAAGTTTAAATGGTATTTCTGTTCCTGCATGGTCTTTTGCGCCAAATGTGGCTGGATATTACCAAATTAATGCTGGTATTCAATCGCAAGTTGGCGCATTAAAAACATTAGAAATTTATTTAAATAAAAATGGCGGTGTTTATTCTTATGGAAATTTTACTGTAGGCGACCCAAATGGATATTGCCAATCTTGTGTAAGCAATATAATTTATTTTAACGGAACTAGTGATTCTATTAACATTAGTGCTTGGCAAGCAAGTGGCTCAACAGTAAATGTAAGTTCTGGGCAAGGTCAAACTTGGTTTAGCGCAGCTTTAGTTAGGAGTGCGTAATGTCTTTATACGATAAAATTATGTCAATTTATCCAACACTAAAATTAGAAGATTTTTCTCCAATGAACAAAATAATTTTTCTTTGTGACAATAGTGATGAAAAAGGTGAATTTATTAAAGAATGGAATCATCCTACATTAGCCAAACCAACACCAGAGCAATTAGCATGAAATCAATAGCATTAGGACTAACTCAAGCTGAAGTAACAGCCCTTTTAGGATAATATGACCGCAGCCTATACACAATCTCGTAATGCCGTAATCAATGGTGCCTTGCGTGTATTAGGCGTTATTGGTGCTGGCGATACTCCTACAGACGACGACTACAATAACTGTTCTCAAGCCCTAAACCTGTACATCAAACAGTTACAGACCAAGGGTATGCCATTATGGAAAGTAGAAGACCTACAAGTTCCAATGGTAATTGGACAGAATACTTATACTTTAGGCCCAACAGGAAATGTAGTCACAACTCGTCCTTTGCGTGTAGTTATGGCGTTTATTCGTAACCCACAGAACCAGGATACCACCTTAATGGTTATCTCCCGTCAAGAGTATATGCAACAAGGTTACAAGCCTTCACAAGGCATTCCTAACCAAGTCTACTATGACCCACAGTTAGGCAATGGAGTGTTATATGTTTACGACACCCCATCAGCTACGGGTTACACCATTCACCTACAGGTACAGATGCCGGTAGATGATGTACTTAATCCTAACGATATTCCTGACTTTCCTTCTGAGTGGTTTAATTGTTTAAAGTTTGGATTGGCAGACCAGCTATCCCTTGAGTATGGAGTTCCTGCCCAAGTGCGTGCTGAATTAGCTCAACGTGCTGCTAAACTAGAAGAAGTAATGACTGATTGGAGTCAAGAAGAAGCTAGTACCGCATTCCAACCTTCTAACCGTTTTTATAGCTAATTATGGCAATCAGCCGTGTCCCAATGGGGCATAACATTGGAAGTCGTGACGGCACCTTAAACAAAGATAGTAAGGTTGGCAACGCTATTATCGAAGTTGAGAAAAAAGAATCAACTGCAATTGTCAAACGCCCAGGTCTACTAACTTATCAGACTCCCCCTACTACAGGTGCTGGTTTAGGTATTTTTGCAGCAGGTTCACATTTACTTAGCATTGTTAACGGAACCTTTTATGACAATAACGTTGCCAAAGGTACGGTAGATGCTAGTGATGAATACGATTGGATTTATTCAGTAGACGGCACTCAGGTCTTTTTTAAGAATGAGTATCATGGATATGTCTATATCATTGCTACGGGCACCATTTTAGACCTTCAGGGCACCATTACGACGCAAAGTGGTACCACTGCATCAGGTAGTCCCGTAGTAACATTAAGTTCATCTAATCCTGCAATTCAGATTGGACAAATTGTGACTGGCACGGGTATTCCGTCTGGCACGTATGTTTTAACTATATTTGGAACCGCCTTAACTTTAAGTCAAAATGCTACAGCTACTGGAAGCACTACTCTTACCTTTACTACCTCTTATCCTGGCAATACTGTATCAGGTGCTGTATTCGTAGACGGGTATTATGTTGTGGGTACTCCGTCTGGGTTGTTATACAACTCTAACGTAGAAGACCCAACTACATGGCAGGCCATCAATTATGTTGGTGTGGTATCTGATGCTGACCCTTTAATTGCTATTGGTCGGACAATTAACTACATTGTTACCTTTGGCTCCCATCATATTGAGTTCTTTTATGATGCAGGAGTTTCACCAGGTAGCCCATTCTTACCATATCAAAATGCTGTAATTCAGTTTGGTGCCGCCGCAGAAGACTCTTTAGTACAGATGGACAATACTCTAGTTTGGATGTCTAGTGCTAAACAAAAGGGCTACCAAGTAATGGCTATGGCTGGTCAGACTCCACAGGTCATCTCCAACCAATACATAGAGCGCATTTTAAACCGTTGTGACCCTGAGTATGCGTATGCCTTTAGTATCAAGATTTCAGGTCATTCATTGTACGTATTAACTCTTAGGGATTTAGGGTATACCCTAGTATATGACTTTGCACAACAAGGTTGGACATATTGGTCTTCTATGGAGAATAATCAGGAAACTTACTTCCTTGGACAGTTCTACGCCAAATTTGGTACTTTAGACCTTTTACAACACGTCAATTCAGGCGTTATCTATCAGTTTGACCCTAACACCTACCAAGACTACGGAAACCCCATAAACGTGCTTGCACGCACTCCATTGGTTGACGGTGGTACTAACCTACGTAAGTTTTGGAGAAGCGTCCAAATCGTCGGAGATAAGGTCGATTCCTATGCTCTAGTCCGGTATACCTCAGACGACTATCAAACATATTCTGCGTGGCAGAACGTTAACCTAAATACCTCTAAATCCGAAGTCCACAGACTAGGACAAGGACGTAGACGTTCATTTGACCTTTTACATCAAGATAATTGTGCGTTAAGATTAGAATACTTTGAGGTAGACGTTGAATCGGGGGATACGTGATATTTCAACAAAAACCATTATCTGATTCTTATACGCATAGAGAAACAAAAGGTTTTGTAAAACTAGCCGAAAACCTTGACATATCAGATATAATTAAAGAAGTTAAAGAAAATACTGATTTATGGGATATACACCCATTTAGAAGGATTGCACCAAATAGCCCTCATGCCGAAATGACTGACATTTGGATTAGAGCTAATACATTAGATAGCGTCGGAAAAAATTGGGCTGATATACATTATCCAGTTTGGTACGATGCAGCAAACAAATTGCCATCTGTTAAAGAATTTTGTTCAGATTTAATGTATTGGCTAAAAGGTGAATCTTTGGGTCATGTAATGATTACCAAGATACCGCCTGGCGGAAAGATAGGTAGACATAAAGATTTGGCTTGGCACGCTCAATTCTTTGATAAGTTTTATTTACAGCTACAAGCAAAAGATGGTCAAACATTTAGTACTGATGACCATGAGTTCACGTCAAAAATGGGCGACTTGTACTGGTTAAACAATCAAAGAGACCATTGGGTTGTTAATGACAGCGATGTTGATAGAATGACTTTAATTGTTTGTGTAAAGATAGAACATGATTGATTTGCAAATACAACATTTTTTCAGTAGTGGTACATACGCAAAACGTATGATATTCCCAAAAGGTTGCATTGTTCCTTCGCACAAACACGTCTTTGACCACATGAGTATTTTGGCTCAAGGAAAAGCAATAATTACCGTAGGTGAAGAATCAAATACCTATGAAGCACCAACAGTAATAGAAATAAAAAAGAACGAAGTACATACCGTTACTGCATTAGAAGAATGTCATTGGTATTGTATTCACGCAACAGAAATCACCAATCCAAAAGAGATTGATGAAACTTTGATTATGGAGAAACAAAATGCCATTTGATGCAGTCGCAGCATTTGTTGCAGATGTAGCAGCACCCGCAGTAGAGGATATTTTAGGCTCTACTTTTTCTGCGGAGGCTTTTTCTTTAGCTTCCACAGACGTTGCAGCACAAGCAGCCGCTGGAGCAATTACTGCGGCAGATGCTATCTCTGCAGGTGCAACCGCTTCTGATTTAATAAATGCCGGCCTTAGCACGTCTGATTTACTTTCTTCTGGTGTACCTGTATCACAACTCCTATCCTCTGGAGTAGATGCAACATCTTTAGCCGCAGCAGGTGCTCCGCTCGGTGATTTAGTTGCGGCAGGTGCTTCTCCTCAAGCATTGTTATCTGCTGGATATAGCGTCCCTAATTTAATACAAGCGGGTGCTAGTACTGGAAGTTTATTGAATGCGGGTATCGACGCTGGAACTCTTTTACAATCTGGTGTACCGGCTTCATCTTTACTCCAATCGGGTGTAAATGCTAGTCAATTAGCACAGTTAGGAGTTAGTGCGGGTGAGTTGTCTTCTGCAGGTGCAAATGCTGCTCAATTAACTGGTGCTACTCCATATCTTGAACAAGCAGCCGCAGGTGGTACTGGCTTAACATCGGGTGCAACAGGTGCCGCAGGTGGAATCAATTTACCTTCTGTATCTGCGCTTGAGTCACAGGCTGGACTTGGAGTTGGAACAGCAGGTGCAGGAGGTGGAACTGGTGCGTTAAGTCAATTACTAGGTGGTGCAAGTACTGCATCTCAAATTACTGGTGGATTAGGTGCTTTATCTAAACTGGCTGGTGGTGCAGCACAAATTGCTGGTGGTACACAACTTCTTAGTGGTGGTGCAAAAGTTAACCCTCAACAAGCAGCCCCATTCTCACAATATCAACCACAACTAGCAGCACAATTATTTAATTTGTTGCAAAACCCAAGCACAATTACTTCTACTCCAGGTTATCAGTTTAACTTGCAACAAGGATTACAGGCTCAACAGGCTCAACAAGCCGCACAAGGTCGTTTGGTATCGGGCGGTGCTTTAGAACAAGCTCAAGCATTTGGTCAGCAATATGCTACAAGTCAACTTGCTAATCAACAAAACTTATTGGCAAGCGTTACTGGTGCAGCTTATAACCCCGCTACCGCAGCCGCAGCACAACAACAGATTGGTGCAACTAACGTAGGCTCAACACTAGGTGTATTGTCAGCAATTGCAAGTGGTGCTGGAGGTGTATTAAATCCTTTAGCAACCTTGTATGCTAACTATAACTCTGGCTCACCTTCAATAACATAGGACACTAATATGGCATCTCCATTAGAAATGTTACAACTTGGTCAATCTTTTGACCCCTATGGTTCTTTCCGCAAAGGTGGAATGGAAGGCCAACAATATGATGTTGAACAACAAAAATTAGATATTCAACAAGCAGGTTTAGCACAACAACAAAAAGAAATTGCTGCAGAACAAAAACAACCTATGGGGTTGGATAAACAGGCTATGTTAGCCGTTCCTAAAAATTGGAATTTGAATACACCTGATGGTTTGCCATCCGTTGCTGGTGAAATTAACACCAAAATGGTTGATGCAAAAAATAATCAATTGCAAGGTCAAAAGATTATGAATCAGGCGAAATATGCTACTGATTACAAAGAAAAGAAAGATTTATTTGATACTGGCAGACGATTATTTGATGAAGGCACAAGACTTCAAAAAGAAGCCAGAGACGACACCAAAAAAACTGTGAGTGGATTGTTCATGGGTTTAGGCACTGCACAAACCCCACAGGAATGGGATACTGCATTAAAAACATACCAAGATTCAGGCATTCCTTTACCAGAGGGATTTCCTATTGAGTACAGTTCAGATAACCAAAAAAAGGTTATTGCAATTGCCAAAGCTAAAGACCCACAAATAGCCTCAAAGATTGAAGCTGATAATCGTGCATCCGAACGTGAAAGAGAAGAGTCTTCTTTGCGTAAGATGAAACTACGAAAAGGTATTGCGTCTGAGCAAAACGGTGCAACCCCATCTAAAACATATGACACATTAGAAGAGAAAGTTGCAGACCCTAATTATGGTGTAGCTAAGGGTAAGATTCCAGCAAAAGAACAAACTATTGCACGGCGTATTAACTTGGATGCTAAAGAGGTTGTTACGGGCGTTGACCAAGTTATGACTCTAACCAACGGTGGAATGCGTGATACAACTGGTACTACATTTGCTAACGTTAAAGATAGTGGCTTGTTGACAGCGCCAGCTAAATTTTTTACAAACAAAATCTCTGACAAAGATTCACAGATGTATGATGCAATGATGTATCCCCTTGTTAAAGGTATTGCCTTATATTCAAATCCTGATTATCGACCAACTGAGGCAGATGTTAAAAATGCCATGATTTCTTATAAAGCTCAGTCCGGACAACCGCAATCAGTCCAATTGGAAAAAATGGCTGAACTGAAAAAGAACTTTTTAGCTGCATCTGAATCATTTTTAGATTCTAATATTCTTAATCCTCAACAAGCCAATTCTCTTAAACAGCAAATCAGGGCTATGGAAAAAGCCATTCCTTGGAATGTTAACGATGTAGTTGGATTTACACGTCAAAAAGACTATAAAAACTTTAAAGAGTATCTTGCCGCTAAAGGTGAGTTGCCTGAAGATAAAGCAGATAGTAAAAAGTCTGAAACAAAACCAACACCTACCGCAGAAGATATTGCATTAGCAAAAACCAGTCCTGAATTGGCTGCTAAATTCGAGGCTCACTTTGGGGTAAAACCATAATGGCTGATTTACCAGCTTGGGCTAAAGATTCTCCACCTGCACCCAAAGAATTACCATCTTGGGCGCAAGATGTCAAAAAAGAAGAGCCAACTGAACCTAAACAAAAATTAGGTGATGTAATTGGTCTTGGTAAACAACAAGAAGAACAAATGCGAGAGTTCACCAAAGAGTTAACTACTCGTGACCCATCTAAAGCTGGAAAGATGACAGGTCAAGAAATGCTAGACAAAGCAGTATCCGGTGCTAAAACTGGTGCTGCAGTTGGTGCTGGTGTCGGATTGTTGGGTGGCCCAGAGGGTGCGTTAGCTGGTGGTGCTATGGGCGGTTTGGTTGGATTTACTGGCGGTGGCATGAGTGCTATTGCTCAACAATTAGGATATGGCGAGAAGACTCAACAATTAGCCGATATGGTTGGTTCAGGACTTGTTCCCGCACAAACTGGTATTAAGTTTATTGCAGAGTCAAAATTAGCCCAACAAGCCGGTGGAATGTTAGATTCCGCAGCTAAAGCCATTTTTCATAAATATGGTTTAGTTAGCAAAATTGCAGATAAGTTAACTCCTGAAGCAAGAATATCAGGAACTGCCGCAGAGCAAGCTCTTGGTGAAAAAGCGATTACTGCAGGTGCTACAACTGAAGCTCGTGATGCTTTTAAGGCTGAAATAGAGGCTACTCATGGACAAGGCACAACCGTAAATACTTTGTATGAAAAAGCAAAGGGTGCTTATGATGAAGCATTGTCTAAGGCTACTCCCGAAATGTTGCAATCTGAATTTGAAAAGATTGGTAAAAATCTACCTGCAGGTTCTCGCGCATCATCATTAGAAAAGATTAAGAAGTTTTTTGTTGATGAAAAGGGCAATCCCTTAGATGGCAATGCCGTAATCAACAACATTAAATCTGACGAATTTAAATTATTAAGTGCAAAAGAACAACAAGAAGTCCGTAATGCTGTAAATGACTTTATTCCAGGTCGTGCAGAAGAGGTTGCTCGTAAGGCCGCTGAAAAAGAGTTTGTTGCAAGAGCAAAAGATACTTTGCCTGAATTGTTCAAAACTAACAATTACAAGATTATCAATCAGCAAATGGGTAACTTTGCCAAAGATGAAGCTGGTCAAAAAATATTCAAACAAGAGTTGGCTTATTATCTTAAAGGTCGTCCTGTAGAACAAGCTAAGAGTTTATGGGCTAATATTGCCCCTCAAGTTAAGCAAACCTTAATCAAAGACCCAGAGCAATTCCAAAAGATTAGTGATGTTATTAACAATGCTAAAACTGGTAAAGATGTTTCAAGAGCAGTAAATTTAATGTTAAAAGCTGGTTATATGTCAGCCATAGCCGAGGAGAATAAATAATGCCTTTAAAATCTGGTAAATCTAAAGAGACTATTTCTAAAAATATTAAGACTGAAATGAAATCTGGTAAGCCACAGAAACAAGCTGTAGCTATTGCCCTTAGCAAAAGCAGAGAATCAAAGAAAAAGAAAAAATAATGGCACATAAGCAAGAATCCTGCAAACGTGGTCACCTTATGGATGAACATAGAAAGTTTCAGCCTAATGGTGATTCATATTGTGGTGCTTGCAAAACACTAAGGCACGAAGCATTTAGAAAATCTAATCCACAAAAAGTTGCTCTATACTATAAACGTTCAAAAATAAGAAAAACTTACGGATTAGAGCCAAAAGAGTACGATAAACTTTTAATTAAACAAAATTATGGTTGTGCAATTTGTGGTGAAAAACCAAAGACAAAAAGCCTTCATGTAGACCATTGCCATACAACAGGAGTTGTTCGTGGATTACTTTGTCATGGTTGTAACACCGCAATAGGACTATTAAAAGAAAACAAAGATGTTATGAAAAAAGCCATTAAATATTTGGAAAGAAACAAGTAATGTTTATTCTGCTTATTGACCCTGCTGGTGCTTTAGTTGACTTTGGTGTTCGCTGTATGGCGGAAGGACACACCGTAAAGCAATATATTCGCCCACATGGTCAAGAGCGTTCTAAGATTGGTAAAGGCATTATTGACCAAGTCTTGAACTGGGAACTGTACATTAAACAAGCAGATTTAATTGTTTTGTCAGATAACGCATTTGAGATGCGTAAATTGGAGAAATACCACGAAGAAGGTTATCCAATTATTGGGACAAACGAATTAGGTGCCAAGATGGAACTAGACCGTGATTATGGTCAAGAGATTATGCGTAAGGGCGGATTAGCAGTAGTTCCTTCCTTTGAGTTCCATGACTACAACTCTGCAATAGACTTTGTTAAGGCTAACCCTAAGCGGTATGTCTCCAAGCCATCTGGTGATGCTGACAAAGCCCTATCTTATGTTTCCAAGTCTCCTGCTGATATGGTATTTATGTTACAGCGTTGGAAGGCAAATGGTAAACAACGGGACTTTATCCTCCAAGAGTTTGTGCCAGGTATTGAATTTGGTGTAGGTGCTTGGATTGGGCCTAACGGATTTAACAAGAACGTTGCAGAAGGCTTTGAGCACAAGAAGCTGATGTCTGGCAACTATGGTTGTAATACCGGCGAACAAGGTACGGTTCTCAAATACATGACCGAATCAAACCTGTTCAATGACACCTTAAAACGCTTTGAAGATTATCTTTGCTATATCGGTCATACGGGCTTTGTAGACCTAGCCTTCATTATTGATGACAAAGGCGAACCACGCCCCCTGGAATGGACTATGCGTAAAGGGTGGCCTTTCTTTAACATTCAACAAGCCGTCCATAAAGGCTCTGTTGTCGATTGGATGGTGGACTTAATCAATGGCAAAGATTCTCTCAAAGTTAGCTACGATGTTGCTACTGGTATCGTTATCCCTATTGGGGATTACCCTAGGTCTAAGACTACTGGACGTGACCATTCTGGATTTCCTATCTATGGTTTACCCGACCACCTTTCAAAAGATTTTGCCTTATGTGAGGTAATGGTTGGGAATGCCCCTCAGAACGACGAGAACGGCATTGTAGAGCGTCCAAGCCTAGTGACGGCAGGTGACTATGTACTCGTAGCAAACGGCACAGGGAAGACCGTTAAACAAGCCTGTGAGCGTGCTTACAAAAACGTCAAGAAAATTGATATTCCTGACTGTATTAATGTACGAGATGATATTGGTGAGGGTATGGAAGAGGCTATTCCTGCCCTGCAGAAGTATGGATATGCCGAAAACTGGTGTTATGAAGAGTCAGATGACGAATAATGGCAAAGTTAGCACCTCCACCTCCTACTAACCAAGACGTATCGTCTAGACAGTTCCGTGATTGGTTCTACAGCGTTTTCCAATTTATTAACCAGCAAACTGGTACCTTGGGGACAATGGCTTATGAGAATGCCAACTCTGTAGCAATTACAGGTGGTGCTATAGGTGGTGTGGGTATTTCAGGTTCTACAGTAGACAGTACACCAATCGGCTCTGCTAACCCTTCTACAGGTAAATTTACTAGCCTACAAGCCACAGGAACCACAATCCTCGATTCCTTAACTGGTTACCTTAAAGGTAGTACTGGAACCGTAAGTGCAGTAGCTACCATCCCTTATTCAGACATATCGGGTAAACCAACACTTGGGACTATGGCGTCTCAAAATGCTAATAGCGTAGCAATTACAGGTGGAACCATTAGCGGAGTCGCTATTACAGGTTCAACCATACCTTATTCAAATGTGACAGGATTAGCTACGGTTGCTCATACTGGCGCATATTCAGACTTAACTGGCACACCTACAGGACTATCTGTCACAATTACTACCGCAAAATTAACCCTTACCGGCACTAATGGAAGTATGACCTTTACCAATGGAATTCTAACTGCACAAACCCAAGCGACCTAATTATGGCTATCAATCTAACCGACGACGAACTCGAAGAACTCGTTGAAAAAGTAACCGAAAAAGTTATTAACAATTTCTACCAAACCGTAGGCGAAGGTGTTGTTACCAAAGCCATTAAAATTATTGGTATGGGTGTAGTTGCCCTATTAATTTATCTTGCTGGTTCTGGACAACTCAATATCAAATGAAAGAAGTGCTTAAACAGCTTCTGACTGGCAAAGATAATGAAACCTACGATTTAGGTAGGGTGTCTTGGCTTATTGGTATGGTTGCAGTTATTGGACTAGCATTCTACGAGGTTATGAACTCACAGGTTAGCCTAAGAGAACTAGCAGAGTCTTTGGGGATTGTTTCCGCAGCAGGTGGAGCTAGTGTCGCTATGAAACAGAATGCTGAACCACAATGAACTTTTTACTTAAATTAATAGGTGGTATCGGTGGACAAACTTACATTTATATTGCTCTTGTACTCGGTGGGTTTAGTGCTGGCTTTTATGTTGAGCATCTACGTTTTGTGGAGTTCAGACAGGAAGTCCAAATTGCAGGAGAAAAACAGCAGGCAGAGACCGAAGCCAAAATCAAAGAACAGGAATTAATCAATGAAAACATTAAACAAACTTATGAAGCTCGTCTTACTAGCATCCATACTTTCTATACTGGGATGCTCGACTCCCGTAGCGGTGCAGTGTCCAGCGTTCCCAACGCCACCATCACAGTTAATGGAGAAACCCATAACATACTATCTGTTGCCGAGGAATGCTCCGTCACAACAGCACAACTAATGACGCTTCAGGATTGGGTCAACCAGCAGATTTCTTTAAATAAATAGTCAAGCCACCGAGAGGGTATGCTTAACCTAGTTGTTTTGTGGCTTTCCAACTAGGCCATCAACGAATCGGGAGTCGAGAGGCTGTCCCCTCACTTTTTAGCAGTTTTAGCTGATTCTTTAAACGCTTTAGCAGTAGGAGCACCTTTATTTCCAGGCTTTCTCATTTTCTCGCCTGAACCAGCCTTGATACGTGCTCTCTTTTTTTGAATATTGGCATATAAGCCAGGTTTAGTTGCCATATTATTCCGCCATTTCTAAAGATTTAATTCTAACTTCAGTTACCCGTTTAGTCCAACCTTTGCCAAATACAGGAAATGTTTTAAGGGACTCTAGGAATGCTTGGCGTTTATCAGAAAACTCATTAATCATCGTTACTGTATTCATTTGATTTATAGCAGTAACAGTATTATTGCCGATTGCACCATCAGCAAAAACACCCACAATTTCTTGGATAAATTTGGCTGCACGACCAACACCACTATTGATAGCACAATCAAAAAGGCAATAGTCAAGTCCCGAAGGAAGAGCATCTCCGTGTATGGCATCCCAATAGTTCCTTTTATA
>Ga0208744_1000123_pt1 | contig 36510 bp, 63 predicted proteins | sample CryBogCBH24Aug09_FD_184620 | JGI IMG/M metagenome (GOLD analysis project Ga0208744, IMG submission 184620) | Freshwater microbial communities from Crystal Bog, Wisconsin, USA - CBH24Aug09 (SPAdes) (version 2) | ecosystem: Environmental > Aquatic > Freshwater > Lake | place: Crystal Bog...
CTAAGAGCTTAATTTCCTCTTTGATGCTACGTAGGGCTTGGCAAGCCTCCTCAACGCTCCTAGAAGCCATCCTGACGCTTTCTGGGTTGTCTTTAGGGTAGAGTAGCTTCACTTGCTCTAAATCCTCTGGCGGAAGGGTTGTACCTGTCTGCACGTGTGCCCAAATTTGAGCCATTTTCTTGATTAGCTCCTCTTTCTGTTGGTCAGAGATGTCGAAGGGGAACATAACAAACTCTTGACCACCGAATAGGACGGCTAGGTAGATACGGGTATTTCCGAATACTGCGGTTTCGTGGACTAACTGAGCAAAATCAGCGTCAGGAATGGTATTAGAAATATCGTCAAACTTATTACGCACACCAGCGTTATAGTTTTTACACTCGACCAGAATTGTTTGTCCATCTTTAGTCCCTGCAAAGTCAAAATGTGATTTAAACCATGATTCCTTTTTGTGAGTCAGGCTTTCCTCTATCTTGTTAAGCTCTACGCCTAGCTTTGCCTGTGCAAGCCTACCGATTACGGGTTCCATGACGTGACCCATCTGGACTGCTTCTATGGTTGACAAGTCTGGTATGTCCATCTTGCCCTGCTTGGTCAAAATAACCTCATTAGCCTTACCCATAGCAACTCGCCTAGAGTCACCAGACCAGATTGCAGAATTACGTGTTTGTGGTGTGAAATCAGACATGGTTAGCCTCCTCAAAATAAATGGCACTCATTTGGCATCTTTCGGGTACTGTACTGTTCCGTTCTATAGAGCAGTAGGGTAGTTCGTCTAAGGGTGTTGGAGAGCCGTCTACGGGGCTTAAAACACGTCCACGGGTACATTTAGCAAACGTATTGCGTGAATCTACAGGGACTTCAAAATACTTACAGTCGATACAGAGTTTCATGTGAAACATCCTTTCATTTTTAAGTTAGGAAAATATCACATACGTATATGTGATGAGAGGATTATAGCATTAGATGATTAGTCTAAGTAGAATGATTGTCTCCTTATGTAAAGTTTGTGTAAAGTTTAGGTATTGTTATTTTTTAGGATGTCTTCTATTAACTTGATGACTTCCACATGGGTTAATTGGCTTAACTCCTTGTATTGCTCATCATTTAACCCTACCCATTCTTTAGGATGAGTATAGAGAAGAACTCCAGAAGAACCAACTGTAACTTCTCGCCAAATACCATCGTTAAACTTTGCAAACTTGCCCACAGGCTCATCTTTACTCATACTGCCTCCAGTCCACTCATAAGGGTCACTAGGTTACCCAGTTCCTCTCTAAACCCTGCAGCGTCCACCTCTGCCTCTATAAGCCTCTTATACCGTCTAGCCATGATTAGATTCTCACGCAGACGTGCAAGCGTATCTATATCTGGCTGACGTTTATACATGGCTTTTAATTCTTTTCTACGTTGTTCCAATAGTTCTATCATGTTACCCCCTTACTTTTCGATTACACATACAAGGGCTACGGTATCGATGATGATGTACATATAGAACATAGCATCTATACCAGCAGTCCTGCGACTGTCCGTATTGGGGTTCTACCCTTAATACGTGCTACTGCTTTATTTATCAGACCAGAGTTAAAGGACTCTGCAACCACCATCATCAAGATACATGTCTGTTTATCACTTGGGGTAGCACCCTCGTGCACCCGTCCCCCTTGGGTCAAGGTGATTCCTTCTCTCCCACGCCACCAGAACAGAGTGCTTATTTTCGTATGGGGTACGGTAATCGTTAGGACAATAAAAAAAGGTCTTAAGTAACCCCCCCTGTCGTGCCCCTGTATTACAGGGAGGGAGAGTTTCCTAAGACCTCTGATATTGCGCACGACCACAATGAGGCGAATCATATCACAATTTAAAAGGAACTTGTCAAGACCCTCCAAGCGGTTGCAGCACACAGGGGGACTTGTCCGTTTCCAATTGCTTTAAGTCTGTCCACCCTATCGGCCACCCCATGAGCCACTCTACCCACGAGGGGTTCAGTTGACCACCATTTGGGGGAGTCTGCGCAGAGTGTCGAATAAACGTCACCAGAGTTATCTGCTTGGTTTTCTTTTCGTACAACTCTTTTGAAAGTGGGCCTCTCCTCCCATCCCAAGCGTTGGGGGTCGGGAATCTTTCCAACAATCCACACTCTGTCTCTTTTGTGGGGCGCACCCACGGAGTTAGCCCCCATAACGCACCAGCGTGTGTCATACCCCATCTGGGTAAGGTCTGCAAGCACTCGGGTGAGTCCTCTATTAGTGAGGTTTGGGCTATTTTCCACGAATGTGTATCGGGGTCGTACTTCCCCAATAATTCGGGACATCTCTCCCCATAGTCCAGACCTCTCTCCATCCAGTCCATCCCCGTGTCCTGCGACTGACAAATCCTGACAAGGGAATCCGCCAGACACCACGTCAACACGTCCCCTCCAAGGGACTCCGTCAAAAGTGCGTATGTCATCCCATATCGGGAAAGGGGCAAGAAGTCCATCATTTTGTCGGGCGCACAATACCCCTGCAGCGTAAGTGTCCCACTCGACTGCACAGACGGTTCTCCAGCCGAGGAGCTTTCCCCCAGTATGCCTCCACCAACGCCCGAGAAAAGAGCCAACTCATTCATATTACCTCTGTTGGTGTGTAATCTGTGCTCTCAATTACTGCACAGATTGAGACGGTGTAGACCTCATCCAAGGCAATTAGAGCGTTGTAATGCGTTCTAGCATCCTCTAAGCTCTCATGTGCAACCCAAAGGTCACGGGGTTCGTTATTTACGCCCAAAGCTACCCATACGACTAAATACATAATTTCACCTCTTAAGTTAGGACAATCAATACAAGGGGGCGTAAGGGAATTACAAACCCCCAGATTCTTACAAACCATGCACGAGCGCACAAGTCATATACCCTGCTACATAAATAGCAAAGAGCATGATTAATACATCTATGCGCTTATATGTCTTTTCTCTCTCATGTTTTTCAATTTCAAAGTCTGGTTTATACATTCTCATTCTCCTTGTTGTTCAGTTGTTCAATCTTACGGTAGATGTTTAATAATTTCCAGTCTAGACGATTGTCCGTAAGGTCTAGGTAATCGGCAAAGACTAGCCTAAGTAGTTCCATTTCCATTTCTGATAGTCTCATTGTCCTGCTCCTTCGTCAATTTCTGAGTCGTCAATTTCAACCCGTAACAATCTTGAACCGTCAAATATCTCGATTATTTCAAAGTCAATCCCTGCCTTGTTTAAGACATCGTACAATTCTTGTGCAGTCATAATTACCTCAATAAATTAAAAGTTAGGATAGAGAGGGCTAGGGTTAGCCCTAAGATAGTAAATAGGTCTTGATATATCATGCAAAGCCTTATTTATAGAAATAAGACTGAGCAAGTAATTCGGCTGCACGTGCGGAGTGCCCCCAGTATTTGCGACCAGTTAAGTAACCCGTTACATACCAGCGGAGAGTATCAGGGCATTGTGTAGGCTTTAATGTATTCATAATTACCTCGTAAGTTAGGATTGATGCAAAATAGCACCCAGTAGCCCTACACGTAAGGCTACTAGTTGACATTTAGGCTGCTTTTCTATTCTCTAATGAGCTAAGAACCACAGAGCCGTCAAAACAGAATACAAAGCCTTTACCGTCTGAACTATCGCCATAACGCATATTAGTTAGATTCCAATCTAGTTTGTTCTTTCTAACTAACGCCCGCACAGCCTCAAAATGAGCCTCTGTGACGTCAACAGAGTAATCATAGGGTACGGTAGCCTGAAAGCCTTTAACGCTCCCAAAACCTACTGTATAGGCTTTTATGCGTGCTCCGTTTGTATTGGTAGCTTTTAGAAATTTAGTATGTATTGCAATCATGGTAAAACCTCTTTAAGTTAGGATTAAAAAGATACGCTAAAACGTATCGCATAGCCCCCATAAGAGGCTATACGCTAGACTTTAAGCAGGAACAGATAACTTATTAATCCAATACTTGAATAAATCCCCATTAGATGCGTCTGGTTCTATGCCGTAGGTATTTAAGACAGCTATTGCTCTCAACCCATCTTTAGCCCAAATTAGATTGTCCTCTGGCTTATTTGTTGAATTGTTTTTATTAATAAAATACTCAGCTACTTGAACAGTGTTTAAAGAATCATTGATAATGATTAGGTGTTTCTTTGCAATTCTCATTGTGTTTACCTCTAGGAAAAGTTGATTAAGTTAGGAATTAAGACAATTATTAAGTTGTCTTATACGTATTATATACATATATAAATCAATCTGTAAATAATTTAAATGTAAATGTTGTGTAAAGATATATATTAGAACTAAAGTATATCCACATATTGTAGGAGTACAATATATATTCATATATGTAAGATATATATTAAATATCATATTGAGATAATACATAAGTGAGTGTGTTTATATATCTATATGACTAACAGGCTTATAGGGTTAATAGTAAAAGAGCATTGTGTATACCTCCGCTCTCTCTCTACAAAATATATATTTAGTACGCTCTCTCTCTCAGTTTGGAGATTGGACTACTCCAATAGATGCGTAAGTCATCACACGTATGCGTGGCAAGTGATGGGGACTGCGTAGCGTGATGTGCGTGCCCCCCACTTATCCCCCCCCATAAAAAAATTTATATATCCGTCAGGCGGTCTAGGGTTATCGTATCGAGTAGGTTGATGGCGTGTGCTGCTGAGTAGACTATACGGGTGGGTATACGTGCCCATACGTTATAGGTAGTCCACATAGGACCTGTATCTACGCCTTGTATACGGTTGACTGACTTTGCTAGGCTACCGATGTCTGACACTGACATACCCAGTTCTAGTGTGCTCTGACATAGGTTGGTGGGGTAGGTGGTGATGACGGTAGAGCCTTCATCTAGGTACTTCTTGGTGAGTCTCTCAAAGAACCAAGGGTTGTAGTCTGGGAGCTGGTTAGACATGGGGACAGAGTTGACGATGAGGACATCGTAGTTTGGGTACTTCTTTTTGTTTAGCTCTGGGTAGTCAAAGAGGAAAGCATCTGGATGTTGCATAGGGTTCATAACACCTAGCTTGTTAGACAGATAACTAAACCAGTCTAGGTGAAAGGCTACCCAGTTCTTATTTAACGGACTACGGTAGAAGTAGCCGTCTGCGCCTATCCAGGCGTTGATAGAGTCACCTCTGTGGGGTAGGTCTTGTAGGGTGATGGGTGCGTCCTCACAGATGGGTAGGAGCTGGGAGTGGTATTCTTGTTTACAGTAGTGGATACATTCGATGCTCGTATCCTCCTGACAAACCTTACGTAAGAAGTTCAAGTGATGGAGCTGGTCGCCCAGGTGGTATTCGTTGTAGGTTCTGATTAACATTGACACTCCTTTAGATTATGGTATTATCAGATTATAGGTAGAGGTGATTATATGGAGATATTAGAGATAGAAAAGGGTAGTGTTCTGCCTAGCCCACGGGTGGTGTACGCATATCCGTATGACAGCATGGAGGTGGGGGATAGTTTTACTGTACCTGTAAGTGCGAGAGCAAAGGTGCTCAATGCCAACTACAGGGCATCTAAGAGGTTAGGGTTTAAGTTTTCTAGCAAGTCTGAGGGTGACAACTTGCGTGTGTGGAGAGTAGCGTGAACAAAATGAAAAACAAGTTTGGGTCTAGTTACTGGATAAAAATGGCAGAGCGTTGTTATTACTGGCATCAATATGAGCTTTGTCACTGCTGGAATAAAAATGGACCAAGCATGAGGTGGGAGAAGTTAATGTATTTTTATCTGTTTAAGCATTACGGATACGAGGAGTGAGATGATAGAGTTACTGTGGATGAACGAGGATGAGCTTAGAGAGCACTGCCATTTGTTGGTAGAGGCTCTGCTTGTTTCTGAGCACCACAGGGTAGAACTGGTTAACAACATGGGGAAAGCGTTAGCGTATGGATACAACAGAGGATATGCAGATGCGTCTGTACAACTCAAGATTGAGGCTCAAGAAAGAAATGCAGAGGGCTTTATCCTGCATTAGTCCTGGGTCTAAACGGTACTTGGCAAAAGAGTGGAAAGAGAAATATTCTGACGTTGTCTATAACGAACTTATCAGATGTGCCAAAAATAGAAAAGCAGCAGAAGCAATATCAAACTGGCAACTAGAGGACTTTAAATGATAAGTAAAAAACTAACGGCAGCAGTCGTCACAGTAACCAAAGGAAGACCTGAGCTAGACAAGTGTATAGCCTCTATACAAGCTCAAACTTACCCTGTCCAGCACTACCTACTGTACGACAACGGTATGCTCCCCAAGCTCCTCCTGCAAAAGAATCAACACGTCTGTGTATTCCCAACAGGCATAGCTCATCCTGACAAAGATGGTCGTAGATGGTTGGCAGCAGTACCTCACCTGATAAACGAAGACGTAATCTTCTTCTGTAACGATGATGACTGGTTTGACCCTGACCATGTGGAGTCACTCATGCAGATTATTCAGCGGGGTAACGACTGGGCGTACAGCCTTCGTAAGATACACGACAAGGACGGTAACTTCTTGTTCAACGACAGATGTGAAGCTCTTGGTGACCTTCATGAAGACTGGAACAACAAAGGATGTAACTTTGTAGATTGGTGTATGTGGGGGATGCGTACAGAAAAGCTAAAGGGTATATCTGCCATTCTCGGTATGCCTGGCTTTGGTAGTGACCGTGAGTTCTACAGGGTAGCAAAACAAATGTTCCCTAAGTACCAGACAACTAAGAAACATAGCTTTAACTTCAGACTGGGTGGAAACCCTGGTAGTGTGACAAAAGAGTTCTTTGATGCTGGTCACAAGTTCATGACAGAGAAGTACGGTGAGACAATGCCCTGGGAGGCTTGACAGAAACAAAAGATTGAAACTAAAATAACCGGATGAGAGAAACATCTGGAACATATTTTGGAGCGGTTTGCGGTAAAGGGCATGACGGACTTAGATACGTCAGCACTAATATGTGTGTGGGTTGTTCTAAAGATTGGTATGCTAAAAACAAAGAAAAAAAAGCTCAAGAGTATTTAGAGACAAAAGACAAAATTAAAGAACGTAAATCTAACAGGGCAAAGGAATATTATCGTGAAAACAGAGACAGGCTTCTTGCCCAACAAAAACAATATTACGAAAATAACAAAGAACTTTGGAATCTTAAAACTCACAAACGAAGGGCAGCGGGACTGCCAACACACATACCATTATCAGAAATCAGAAAACTTAGAGCTTTACAACAAAATGCTTGCCCGTCTTGTAGACAGCAACTTGTTAAATACCATATCGACCACATCATTCCTTTGTCAAAAGGCGGGAAACATCAACTAGACAATTTACAGTTATTGTGCCCAACTTGCAATTTAACTAAACACGCTAAAGACCCAATAGACTTTATGCAAAGCAAAGGGTACTTATTATGAATTTTGATTTACAAAGATTTTATAAATTTTGTTCCGAATTGAAAGTGGAAACAAAAGAAGAGGGCTTGAAAAAAATGACCAAGCTCCTGGGGACACAAACCTATGTCATGGAAGAAATAGATAAGGGACTGAAAGATGACGTTCACTTCTTTGTTATTCTCAAGGGTCGTCAGCTTGGTATTACTACTGTTAGCCTTGCTCTTGACCTTTATTGGCAATTTACTCATCCTGGTTGGCAAGGTACGTTGGTTTCAGACACCGAAGAAAACAGGGATATGTTTAGGTCTACCCTGGGAATGTACATTGACGGATTACCAAAAGAGTACAAAATTCCATTGGTTGCCCACAATAGAAACCAGATGGTTCTTAAAAATAGAAGCCGAATCTTTTATCAAATTGCGGGAAACAAAAGTCGATTGGGGCAAGGTAAAGCTATCACTTACTTGCACGCTACTGAGACAGCCTCTTGGGGGAACGATGAAGGATTGGCATCCCTTATAGCATCTCTTGCAGAAAAGAATCCTCAGCGTCTGTACATCTTTGAATCCACTGCTCAAGGGTTCAATATGTTCCACGATATGTACAAGACTGCCAAACGAGCGAGAACACAACGTGCAATCTTTTGTGGATGGTGGCGTAACGAGTATTACTCTGTGAGCGCAGACTCTAAAGAGTACAAAGTCTACTGGGATGGCAAGCTCAAGCCTGACGAGAAAGAATGGGTAAAAGAGATTAAGAAAATGTACGGGGTTGAGATAAACTCCCGTCAGATGGCGTGGTGGCGGTGGAAGATGGCTGAGGGTATTAAAGACGAGACTCTCATGTACCAGGAATTCCCACCCACAGAAGACTATGCTTTTGTGATGACAGGAACAAGTTTCTTCTCTAACAGTAGGTGTACAGATGCAGCCAAATACGCAAAATCCCTCGACTACGAATGTTACAGATACGCCTTCGGACAACTCTTTCAAGACACAGAGTGCTTACCGTCTACAGACCGTCTGGCAACGCTTCGGGTATGGCAACAACCCGTTGATACCGCCTACTACGTTATCGGGGCAGACCCAGCTTACGGCAGCTCAGACTGGGCTGACAGATTTTGCATACAAGTCTTTAGAGTCTATGCAGACGGACTTGACCAAGTTGCTGAGTTCGCCACATCGGAGCTTAACACTTACCAGTTCGCTTGGGTCATTGCTCACCTTGCTGGAGCATACAAAAACTCGACTCTTAACCTCGAAGTCAACGGACCAGGACAAGCCGTTATCAACGAACTCCGTAACCTCAAGAGACTAGCAGCAGCTATCCAAGGTCCTATGGCTAAGGACATGATGGACGTACTAGGTAGTATGCAAAACTACATTTGGCGTAGAAACGATACGATGGGGGGTCTGTCCAACTCCATAGGCTTCTTGACAACCTCATCATCTAAAGAGCGTATGCTCTCCTACATGAAAGATTACTTTGAGCGGGGCATGATGGGCATCTTCAGCATGGACACGTTGGAGGAAATGAAAGGTATTGTTCGTGAAGACGGATTCATAGGCGCACCTGGTCGTGGTAAGGATGACCGTGTGATTGCAGCAGCCCTAGCAACCATTGCGTGGGCAGAACAAGTCCAGCCTAGACTCATTGGTATGCGTCTGTCAAAAGAAATGTCCTTGCGTCAGGATGAGTACACCCCTGAACAACTGGCTGTTGGCAAGAATGTGAGTAATTACTTAAAAGCTATTGGCGTATACGGGGGTAAAAATGCAACCTCTTGACAAACGAACACTCAAAAAAGAACTAAAGCTATTCTTGGCAGACAAGGACAGGGGTATCTCTATCAAAAACTTTTGTGAGATAGCGGGTATATCTGAGCGTTTGTTCTTGCTTGTAATTAAAGAGGGTAAAGCTCCGCTAACTGAATCGTCTCAGCGAGGACTCAACCGTGCCTATATGCACTGGAAAGAGGGCAAGATACGGGTAATGAAGAAGCATACCAACGAGACATATCCTGATTACAGGAAAGAACCAGCGCCCCCAGTCATCCCGATGAACAAGTTAGTCTTTACTAACGGGGGGTTTAAAGTTCAAAGCAAGCCTCTAAATAGGCATGATTACAGCAATTTCGACAATATTTTGTTAACAAGGGGGTAATATGGCAGTTTTAAAAGACTATTTGTGTACAGAGCACGGTGTATTTGAATCTAGGGAGGCAAAATGCCCTATAAAGTTCTGTAAAGGCGAATTATCGGTAGTTTTTCTAAAACCAGTGGGTGTAAAGTCAGAAAAGACCAAATCTAACGACAGAAACCTAAAACAACTGGCTTTAGAGTTCGATATGACCGATATTAAGTCTACAAGAGCGGGTGAACACCAAGAAGGCTACCTAAAACGCAAAAATAAGCTCTCTGACAAAGAATTTGCCCAAGCTGGTGAGGCTATGGCTCATAATCAGAAGATGCAAGAGGAACAACTCGTCCAACAACGATTAAGTGGCGCAATGTGGGGTAATGGTGGTAATATCAACCTCAAATCCGTCATGGGAGGGCAGTTTAAGCCCGTAGCTGACGAGTCTGTTAGCGTTTTACCGAAAAGTGTAGGACAATTTGTACCACCTAAACCAGGTGCAGGGACTCAGGTTGACCATGAGGGTTTAAAGATTAACACCAGTGCGGAGTAAAAATGAAAATACCAAAGGGGATGCTAGACAGAGATGAGTTCTTTAGGGACATCATCTACAAATGTGAAGTCTCCTTAAACTCTAGGAAGGTAGATTACGCCTCCCTCAGAAACTGGTATCTCTTTGGTAACGGACCTGATGAAGCTCCTGCACTCTACAACAAAATATTTCCTCACCTTGACCAGGTAACTTCCTTCCTGTACTCGGCTGAGACAACTCGTTTTTCTATCAACCTGGGTGCATCTGTACCTGAGAACGAACACAGAAAAATACCAACCTTAACCAAAGCTCTAAACAACGAGTGGTTAAATAGCAACGCTGACCAAGTTTTTTCTACAGCTACTACTTGGGCACTTGTCTACGGCACGACTTACGTCAAGCTCATTATGAACAACGGGATTCACCCGTACATGGTTGAGCCTGGTTGTGTAGGCGTACTGCGTGAGGACATCACGTACACGGACAGACAAGAAGCCCTCATTCAAAAATACTACATCACCAAGTCAGAGCTATACACAAGACTGTACAGCCACCCTAATCGGGAAAAAATTATTCAGCGCATGAACTCCATGCCACACGAGAGGACTGAAATTGCGAATGGTCTGGAACGTATTATTATTTCTCAGTCTAATCCTACTATATACGGTAATGTTAATTTGGATTTGGCTGGTGGCAATCGTTACAAAGCTGAGGTCTCTGAAGATACGGTAGAGATGACCGAGCTGTGGATTTGGGATGATGATGCAGCAGATTACAGAGTTGTAACCAAAGCTGACCCAGACATCATCATCTACGAACGTTCAGGTGAAGAAATGTTTATGAAGGGTGAGTTGCCTTTTATTCAGATTTGTCCTAACCCACTCTACGATTATTACTGGGGCGCTTCTGAAGTACAGCGTTTGATATACCTTCAGCAGTTACGCAACAGACGGATGACAGAAATTCTTGACCTGTTGTCCAAACAAGTTTCCCCTCCAACGGCTCTGATTGGGTTCACAGGCATCCTTGATGAAAAGAACTTTGCACTCAACCGTGCGGGGGGATTACTATCCACAGATATGCCTAACGCTAAGGTAGAGAAGTTAGCGCCCACTATGCCTCCAGACCTCTTTACTGAGATGCGGGAGATAGACGCTATGTTTGAAGAAGCGTCTGGCGTAGGTAACGTTCTCCAAGGTAAAGGAGAGGCGGGAGTTAGGTCAGCAGGACACGCAAGCCAGTTAGCTCGACTGGGGTCATCAAGAGTTAAAAAACGGGCGCTAATCATCGAAGACTCGCTAGAAAAACTGGCGACCCTTTACCTCAAGTGTATGCAACTCTATGACGATACGCACTTCAAAGATACGCACGGTGTACCTTTCATTGCCGAACAGTTCACCAAAGAATTTACGGTTAAAGTGGACGGACATTCAAACTCCCCGATATTTACGGAAGACACCCGTACCCTTGCGTTCAACCTACTCAAAGCAGGGGCTATTGACAAAAAATCTTTACTTGATTTAATAGAGCCACCAATGAAAGAGGAATTGTTAGAACGGCTGAAGCAGATGGAAGCCAAGCAAGCTGCTCAACCCCAACAACCTCACGGTGAACACAAGAAAGAACACAAAGCCCCTGGCGTTAAAAAGGAGGGATGATGGCGACAAAGAACGTAGGTGGACCACAAACATCGCCCAAGGCTGACCAGCCACGGGTGACAACAGAAACTTTACGCAAACAAACTTCAGGACCAGGCTTGACATCAAGAACCACTGGGATTAAAGTTTCGTCTGGCGGTAGGACTCAAAGAAACTACGCCAGAAGTTAATCAACAAAGGAAAATCACCATGATGCACAGATACGGTAAAAAAAGTCGTAAGACTCGTAGATAATTTCTTGAGAGAGAAAGAGGGTGTGGCTGCCTCCCCTTATAAGTAGGTGACCGCTGCTAAAGGAGAAATACCATGGCACGTAAAGCTCGTAAACACAAGCGTAAGTAATTTCTTGGTGGCAACACCCTGAAATGAACCGACATTGGGCAGTATGTCGTAAAATACTGCCCACCCTATTGACAAATAGTTTGTAAGTGGTTACAAACTAGGGCAAGGAGAAAATATGAGTGTTCCGTCAGATAAATTAATGGAGTTAATGGGTGGACCAAGGTCTGCTGGTGCTCCTGTCCCTAATGCGCCCCCACCAGGGGCAAATATGTCTGATGCTGAAGTGCCTCCAATGGCTTCTCCCATGAGCACACCAGAACCTAAGATGGGTTCTAAAGAAGCTGCAAAAATTAATTTAGGTATGGCTCAGGATTTACTTGAGCAGTCCCTCCCCGCACTAGGCTCTGATACTGAAGAAGGTAAAGCAGCTCTAAGTGCAATAAGTGCAATCAACAAAGTCTTGGGTGCACGTAAGAACAAGACAAACGAGCTTCAACAGTCAGAGATTCTTCAGATGTTGCAAACACTACCGCAAGCTGGTGGTGGAACTCCTGAAGGTAAAGCTATGGCTAATGCACCGATTCCTGGTATGCCTCCTGCGGGTGGTATGCCTCCCCCACCTGGCGGTATGCCACCAGGTATGCCCCCACCCCCAATGTAAACAGGAGTAATCATGGATTTATACAAACCCAGAGGTAATTCTCAACCACGTAGACCTACAGACAACAACCAGAAAAATGGCGTAGTAGTTAATACTCCCCGTTATTCTCAGTTGGGTGGTTTGTCAGGTGCTGCTAAAGCTGCTTTTGGCGGTATGAGAGTTGAGAAACCAGCAGACGGTAAAAAAGTTATCTGAAGATGAACGACCAGCAAAGAATCTTAAAACACTCTGACCCAATAGCCGATAACGGTTGTTGGGTTTGGAAGGGTGGCGTTTCAAATGCTGGTTATGGTTTATGCAAATCAGATAAAAAGAAAATTGCATCCGCACACAGAACATCTTATGAAGCATTTGTTGGTGAAATACCAAAAGGCAAATTAGTTGCCCATATTTGCGACAACAGACTTTGTGTAAATCCTGCTCATTTATTTTTGGCTACTCACGCAGAAAATTCTGCTGACATGGTTGCAAAAAATAGGTCTGCAAGAGGCGAGAAATGCGGTAAATCTAAATTAACGGAAGAACAAGTAAAATTCATTCGTAAATCTAATTTGTCACATCGTAAATTGGGTGCTATGTTTAATGTATCTCATGCAAATATTGGATATGTTAAACGTGGTGCAACTTGGAATATTTAACGGTAAGAGGGTAACATCATGGCACTAGATAATCTTTCTTTAGAAGCACGAGACGAGTTAGCATCACTGATGCAGACTCTTGCTGAGTCCCCCGACACACGGGAGGACATTTTGCGTTTGACTAAGAAAGTTAAGCCTGGTCTCAACATTCCTGAGATTGACCTTAAGGACAATACCAACACCGCATTACAACAAATGCGTCAGGAAAACGAGGCTATTCGTAACGAGTTAAGAACACGTGACGCACAGGCTGAACTAGACAAGCGTAGAAAATCACTTGTGAAAAAGGGTTTGATTTCTTCTGAAGATGAAGTAGACGCAGTTGAGAAAATCATGTTAGAGAAGAAAATCTCTGACCACGAGACTGCTGCTGAGTACCATAGATTTATGAAAGAGGCTGCGAAGCCTACACCTACTGGATACAATCCTTCCGCAGTTCGCCAGTTTGACCTTGGCAAATTCTGGAAAGACCCAAAAGGTGCAGCGCAGCAAGAGGCGGTGAAGGCATTTGCAGATTTGCGTAAGCCACAGCGCCCCATCGGTTTGTAAAAGAGGGTGTAATTTTGTCAGGGCAGAGATGCCCATCTTTAAGGAGCTAATATGGCTATAGGTGGTGGAATTCTGCCCCAGACAGGTAGTTCGCAATTTAACGAGCTTACATACGTAACTCGTAGAGCGTTCATTCCGAAACTGGTTGTGCAGTTATACAACAGCACTCCGTTAATGGCAGCGTTGATTGCAAACAGTCAACAAGCTAGTGGCGGTGTATCTTCAGTAACTGTACCTGTTCAGGGTGCTCAGTTCGTTAACGCACAGTGGTCTGACTATTCTGGCTCTTTTGCCCAGCCGTCAGTACAACAAGGTGCTTACAACGCTGAATACGACCTCAAGTTGATGATTTCTCCCGTACCGTTCCTCGGTATGGAAGGTGTTGCTCAACAAGACGCTGCAATCATTCCATTGATTGAAGCTCGTATGAATGACGCAACCAACGTGATGATGGATGCAATGGCAACAGCCTTGTACAACAACACCACAAACAACCAACAGTTTATCGGTCTCCCCGCAGCGGTGGATGACGGTACTGGTGGCGCAACATACCAGACTACTTACGGTAACATCAACCGTAGCACCTATTCATGGTGGCAGTCTAAGGTTTACAACGCAGGAAACGTAAACCCAACTCGTCAAAACATTCTCCAATACATCTCTGGAACAGTTAAGCGTGGCGCTGAAATGCCTAGCTTTGGTGTTTGCGGATTTGGTACTTGGACACTCTTAGCTCAAGACTTTGTAGGTCAAGAGCAATACGTTATCACCCCAGGCTCAGGCTTTGACGGTGACAACAACGGTCCTCAAGCAGCTTTCAGAGCATTGATGGTTGCTGGTGTACCAATCTATCCAGACCCATATTGCCCAGAAGGTACTGTGTACTTCCTGAACACTAACTACCTCAGCCTCTATATCCACGAGCAAGGTTCATTTGTGTTCACAGGATTTGAGTCCACACTCCCGAACTGGCAAATTGGTTACGTAGGTGCTGTTCTTATGATTGCTGAGTTGGTGTCTGTCAAGCCCAAGTCAATGTCTAAGATTAACAACTACAACTACCTCTCACTGTAAGGAGCACAATAATGTCATTAGCATTAAACAAAATCATCCTTGCAAATGCAACAGCGAACACGCCTGGTGCGTACTTCACTTTTGCTAACATTTCAGCAACAACCACAGGTAACGTTATCCCAGCAGGAACATATTTGATTCCTGGTACAGCTAACGTATTCATTACCGTGGCTACTGCCGTTAATGCAACAAGTGGAAACATCACGGCTGTTTCTAACTTGTACGCAATTAACACAGGCGGTATGGTTATTTCTGACGGTGTTAACGTATTTGCAAACGCTACTACCAACGTTGCCAACATTACTGTGTTGACAGTTGAAGGTGGTCAGAACGTTTCTGGTACTTATAACAACGTTTAAGGAGTAAACAATGGCTAATCCCGATTCAGTCAGTCAGTTTTACCTGGATTCATTTGGGAATGGTCGCATTGGTTCTGCTCAAGTAGTATCACTCGCAACGGTAGGTAACGTAACAGCTACGATACCGTTGTTGAATGGTGGTTTGACAAATAGCGGAAACGTTACAGGTTCTGGTGCAGTTATTGTCCGTAGAATTACGGTAAATAACCCAACTGGTGCTGTTTCTTCCGCTTACGTCACTATTACAACAAGTAACGATGGCAACGCTTCTAACGCAGTTGTTGCTAACGTGGCTTTGTCTAATATGACCGCTACAGGCAGATACCAAGACTTAACCATTGCTCAACCATACCTGTCAAACACAGTAGTTTCTGGTTCAGTTACTCAGGCTTTGTACGTTAACGTAACGACAGCTTCTGGTAATTCAAACACAGTTAACTTCCAAGTTTACGGTGACGTTGTTTCTTTCTAATGGAAACCGTATTTGTCACGAATCGTAGCAACATCGAATTGACCATAGGTTATGACGGTGTTGTCTACGAGTTTAAGCGTAATGAGTCTGTAGAGATTCCACTAGGTGGAGCAGTACAACTCTTTGGTTACGGCTTAGACGATAGAGAACACATTTTGGTTCGGCACGGGTGGATTCACACTCATGCAGAACTTGAGGAAAGTTTAAAAAAGCTAGACCAGTTTGAAATAACAACTGTGAAGCCAGGAAAAAACAGCTCGTTACCCTCGGCTGTAGGAGTTGTACCCCTTCGGGTTGAAAAATCCGTTGGGGGGAAATCCTCTGAAAGACGGGTAGCTTAACTATGGATGCTTCATGCCAACGCTCAATGATTACCTTTATCAAGTTGAAAATCTGTTGCATGACTCCAACAATAACTTTTGGTCGCAGTCTCAGTTAACAAATTACATTAACGAGGCTAGAGAAAGATTAGTTAGAGACACAGGATGCTTGCGGACGGTACAAAACACTTCCACGCCTATTGCCTCATACAACCCGTACACCAGTACAAACACAAATCAAACACCAGCTACTCCTTGGGTAGCTAATACGGCTGTAACTGCGGGGCAATATGTTTTCAGCAACATCTACATCTACCAGTACCAAACTTCAGGAACTTCTGGGTCATCCGCTCCTGCGTACCCTACTGGCTCTAATATTTTTCCCCCATCTACTGCTTTCGCTGACGGTACAGCAACTTTGCTCTACGTACAAAATGCGGAAATCATCCCATTCCAAGCTCTACCCAATGCAATTAATACGATTGACATTCTTGGTATTAATTTATACTGGGGTAACAGCCGTATTCCTATGCGTTATCTTCCTTGGTCTGACTTCACAGCTCAGTTACGTTATTGGCAAAATTACGTAGGCAGACCCATTTGTTTCTCCGTGTACGGTCAGCAACAGATATACATTGCACCTGTACCTGACCAAAGTTACTACATTGAGCTAGATACTGTCATTTTACCGACAGCCCTGTCTCTGAGTACGCCAACAGCCGTAGACCAGATACTAGACCCATGGTCAACCTGTGTTCAGTATTACTCTGCTTACAAGGCTAAGTTTTACGAGCAATCTTACGGTGAAGCCGAGATATTTAAGCAAGAATACAACAAACACGTCTTGAACGTACTCAACAGTACCTATACAAGAAGGATTCCGAACCCCTATAGTAGTGGAGGTTAGGAATGGCAGCAGCAGAGCAAAAGAAAAGCTATGCGGTTATTAAACAATTCAAGGGAATTGACACCAAAGCCAACCGCACGGCAATCGAGAAAGATGAGTTTTACTGGCTAGAGAACGCTATGCCCGTTGGTTCGGGTAATTTGCGTATTACGCCTCAATCCACAACTGTCAGTAATTCGTCAGGTAACGCTGTAGTTTTTTCCAACACTGTTACTTATTTGACAAGTGCAAATATTACAGATGATTACTTAGTTGCGTCTCAAATTGACGGGTCAATGCAGTATTTTGATTTAACTAGCTTGACTAGAGGCAATATTGCTGCTGCTGGTACGTTTTCTGCTTCTGGTGTAGCAGCTACACAATATCAAAACACCAATTTGTACATTGGAGACCCTGTAAAAGGTCTTTATGAGTGGGATGGCGGTAACTTAGTCGCCATAGGTTCTATAGGTGTTATCGCAATTACAAATCCTGGAGCTGGATACACTGGTGTTCCTGACGTTGTAATTGGCGCACCTAATCAGACAGGCGGTGTACAAGCTACTGCGGTAGCTACAGTCAGTACAGCCAACACAGTCAGCTATATATCACTCACAAATGCGGGTTCTGGATACACGTCACCCCCATCTATCACAATTAAAGGCGGTGGAGCAACAACAAATGCCACTGCTATCTGCCAATTAACAACCTTTGCAACGGGTACAGTCTCGGTTTTAATCAATTCTGGGGGCTTTGGATACGGTGCTAACGGCTCTTTTTACGTCACATTTAGCGGTGGTGGCGGGTCAGGCGCTAACGGTACTGCAATCGTCTCTGGTAACGCTGTAACCCAGGTTATTATGAATAATCCTGGCTCTGGATACACTTCAGCGCCTACTGTGAGCTTTGCTAACGGGTATACAGCCAACGTTACTGCCAACGCAACGGCTACTGCTATTGTCAATACCAACGGAATTGTGGATGTAGCCACGTTCTCAGGCCGTGTCTGGGTAGCGGCAGGTCGGACAGTCTATGCTTCTAGTGCGGTTAGCCCAACAGATTTTAGTTCTGTATCTGCCGTGGCGTTTAATCTGACGGATTCGACCCTGCACGGCAATATTCAAGCTATTTTGTCAGCCAATAACTTTTTGTACATTTTTGGTGACGACAGTATCAACGTATTTAGTAATTTACAGGTCACTTCTACAGGAAGTACCGTATTTACCAATACAAACGTCTCTGCGTCTATCGGTTCTAAGCGTATTTACGCCATATTCCCGTACTTCAGGTCTGTTTTGTTCTTGAACGACTATGGTGTGTACGCCCTTGTGGGTTCTACAACTACCAAGATTAGTGACCCACTAGACGGTATTTTTCCGTACATAGACTTTACAAAACCAATTACAGCTGGTCAGGCGTTGCTCAACAATATTTTGTGTGCAGTGTTTAACTTTTACGTAACCAGCGGATGTCCGTTTGGATACGGTGGTTCTAGGTACATCCAAGCCGTGTTTTTTGAGAAAAAATGGTTTATTACGTATCAAGGACAGATTCCTTATGTTACTTCTGCCCCTATAGGTGGAAAAGTAAACCTTTACGGTACAAATACGTCTAATGCGCTATATCAGTTTTACAACAATACAACGACCAATATTGCTAGTTACATTCAGACCGCTTTGCAAGATATGGGAGACCCCATAAGAACCAAGCAAGCGTTAAAATTTGCAGTAGAAGCCACGTTAACAAGCGGTGGACAGTTTAATGTGACGGTAGATTCTGAGCAGGGAGCTAGTCCAGCGTACACATTGTCTGACACTGGAGTCTCTTGGCTAAATAACAGTTCTCAGGTAATATCATGGGTAAATAACAGTAGCGCTGTTATACAGTGGTTGTTATCCACAGGGTATTACTTGTATAAATCGGATGCCTCGCAGTACGGTAAGTATTTGGGACTCACCATGACTTCCAATAATGCGGGTTTTGTAGTAAATACGTTTGAGTTTGAACACGAATTAAGAGTGAGGTTCTAATATGTCTGGTGTACCCTATACTTTTGCAACCGCAACAACATCCATACCGTTATCGCAGTTAGATGCTAACTTTGCAACAAATGCAACATTAGGTAACGCTACTGTAGGATTAGGAAATACCACAACTATTGTGGGTAATTTAACTTTACAAAATCCAACAATTACAGGAGTTAGTAGCAATATTACATTTGCATCAGGAACAAATGGTATTGTTTTTAACAACAATACTAGCGGAGAATTAACAGCATCTACGCTTAACGATTATGAAACGGGTACTTGGACACCTACGGATGCTAGTGGGGCTAGTTTAACTTTTAGTATTACAGCCGCAACTTACACTAAAGTAGGAAGGTTAGTTTATGTATTTGCTTATATAAATTACCCAGTTACTGCAAATTCTTCTGCCGCAGTAATTGGCGGTTTGCCTTTTACGCAATTAGGTTCAAATAGTTATTCAGCAGGGGTCGCTAGAAGCCCAAATGTAACTAATACACTTTTGGGCCAAGTTAATTCTGGAAATACAAATATTGTTTTACAAAGTGGTGGTTCTTCTACACCAACAAATGCCAATTTATCAAACAATTATCTTGTTTTAACAATAGTATATCAAGCATCATTCTAAGGAGTCAACATGACACTAGCATCATCCACAATTATCGACAAAACAGAAGTGCTACAAGACGGCACTATTCAAGTACGCCAAGCAGAAATCATCACCAAAGACGGTGTAGAGATTGCCCGTAACTTCACAAGATGGGTAAGACATCCAGGCGATACTGCTGCTCAATCCGACCCTGCTCCAGTACCTGCTATTGCTAATGCAATTTGGACATCCGAAGTAGTATCAGCTTATCAATCAGCAGTTGCAGCACAAAAATTACCAGGTGAATAAATGTCAGTATCAGCACCATTCTCTCCTTGCGGTAACACAGTAGTCATCTCTGCGACAACTACTGCGTCTACTCCTGTGCAAGTACCGTCTGCAACACTAGGCGGTAACCAGTACCGTATTATAAATAGCGGTTCTGTGACTGTTATTTTGGGATATGGTCAAACTTCTGCGTTAGCGTCTTCTGGTGCTGTTGTGCCAACAAGTACGCAGTCTAATTGCTTGCCACTATTGCCAGGTACAGACGAGATTATCACGTTTATGCCTAATGCTTATTTTTCAGCAAATGCAACAAGTAGCAATGCAACGATATACATAACGCCTGGCGACGGTGACTAGTACTAAAGTATTACATCCATGATTTGTAACCACTATGCTCAATATGAAGTTCATTATGATGACTTTGGCAGAGCCATGTCACAGCAAGTTTCATATCTGGAGCATAAGATGAGTGATGACCGTGAGTCTTTGGGTCACCGCAAACAAAACAAGGTTCTTTTACAAGTTTCCCTGTTCGCAAAGCATATTTCACTGCATTTTTTGCTGATTCTCTTGATTTGTCTTTTTTGTAACGAGCTGCTGCTTGTTTGCCTTTCTCAGATTGTTTGTAACGTTTTTTTACTTCTGGATATTGTTTTTCACGCTTTCTCATTGCTATTCCAGAAGGTGTTTTCCTATGTTCGTTGGCATACTTCCTCCAACAAGGACGGCAAGTATTTAAATGACCGTCAGCCATTTGTTTATGCGGTGGAAAGTCGGATAATGACTTTATTTCATTGCATTTTCGACAAGGTTTTGAACTCATACAACGCCTTTTTAGTGGATATGGAGATTAGTATATCATGTTAAAGACCGTAAGTAGTTCAAGTGGTGGTAATTCAGGGTTTCCATTTATCCTGGGAAACACGACTATTAACGCCAGTAGCACTACTACAACTTTATCTAATCTTACTCTTAACAATGTAATAATTAGTAGTGGTTCTGTTTTTGATAATGTAACAACAGCTAATTCTTTTGTTGGCACAGGAAATATTTTTTTAAATTCAAACGTTGGCGTATTTTCTTATGGCAACTTATCTTATTCAGACACGGGCGTTATTGCTTCCTATGCAGCAAGTGATAATAGCTATATACAAATAGTTGTACAAAACTTAAGCAACGGTAATCAAGCATCTACTGACTTTACGGTTGTCAATGATACTGGTACTGCCTACGGTGATTTTGGAATTACATCTAGCACCTATTCTGGAACTGGAAGGTTTTATAACTCGAATGTTGTTTACGCTTATTCTGGTAACGCAGATTTAGTTATTGGTACTATTACTAATAATGCTGTTCACTTTGTAGGAAATAACGCAACAACAGATGCGATGACGTTAAATGGTAACAACACCATTACTATTAACGCATTAGGTGCAACATTTCCTAATAGTTATTTATCTAACAGTACAGCAACATTGGGCAACGCAACCATAACATTAGGTTCAACAACGTCTAGTGTTGGCAACTTAACTCTTTCTAACGTAACAATTACAAGCGGTAACGTAACAATTAACGCTGGTACACAAAACGTACAAACAATCAACCACACTGCTACGACTAACGCTAATGCCACTATGTCTACGGCTAGTATCCCGCTTGTTCCGCAAGGATATATGCTTTTTGATTTAAATGGCACTGTCGTAAAAGTACCTTACTACGCTGTCTAACATGGAGTTACAACAACTATTTGATATTGCGGTCACAGTTGCAGGATTTCTTGCAGGATGGGTGCTGAACAACATCACAAAGACGATAGAAAGATTGGATAACGATGTTCGTGAAACTCAACGTAGTTATGTAACAAAAGAAGACTATCACAGAGATATTGACGAGATTAAAGATATTTGTAAACAGATTTTCAACAAGCTAGATAACAAGGCAGACAAGTGAATCAAGACGACTTAGCTTACGTAGAATTTGGAGATGTCCAAGGTCTCGGTAGGCTTGCGTTTGAAAACTATTTGCAACACGAACTGTTCTATCAAACACTCAACAGTCGTGGGATTGTTACTCCTTTTTACCCTATAGAAGAAATAGACCCGTCTAACATTGACGACTGGCTACTTATCCACAACCAGATGCACGAGTCTTTAGCAACTATCTTGAGTCTTAACAACCCATTTCAGTTGTTAGACGCTGACTTTAACGTTGAAGATGATTTTTATGATTGGCTGGGTGTACACCAAGATATTCACCAGCAGATAGCACAAGCGTTAGGAGTCGTGTAATGGATGACCAACAAAAAGTACAGCAAGTTACACAAGCAATACAACAAGCTATTCAACAAGGCGGGGTGAATCCTCAAATAATAGTTCAGTTTGGCAATATGGCAGAACAAGCGATAAAAGACAAAGCGTTGTATCCCATGTTTATTAAACAACTAGAAAATTACAAATTAATAGACCCTGGAGAATTAGGTCAGTCTATTAATTACCATGCTTTATCAATGTTTGTTTTAATGGGCAAGATTGCTCAAAAAATGGCAGGAGGTGTAGCATGAGTTGGTATGGCGACCATGTTCAAAACAAGGTTGAACAACTAGCCCCTATTATTCCTGTTGTTGTAGCGGTTCTTGCTCCAGAATTAGCTCCTGCTATTGGAACGTCTTTAGGGTTTGCTTCAGGGTCAACTGCTGCCGCAGCTGCGGGAGGCGCAGTTATTAGCGCTGGTACGGCTGCTGCTGAAGGCGCAAACGCCACACAAATTGGTCAAGCTGCGGTTACTGGCGCTGTAGGAGGTGGAGTAGGCTCTGCTGCAGGAGGAGACATTGCAGGGGCTACTGCGGGAGGAGCTGCAGCGGGGGGAGTACAAGCTGCACAAACAGGACAAAATATTGCTCAAGGAGCAGCCAAAGGAGCTGTAATTGGAGGAGGCTCTGCTGCTGCTGCCGATGCTGTAAGTTCAGCTTTGTCTCCTGGCCCAATGTCGGGAACGGGGCTGACAACTCCCACTAGCGCTTTACCTCAAGTTAGTACACTTGAAAGTGCTCCTACAAGTACAGAAGGATTACAAATACCTTCTAGCGTTTTAACGGGAGAAACGGTTGCTCCTGCTGAACCACAAGCCCCAGGACTACAGTACACTTTATCTCCTACTGTATTTACGCCTGGCGGGGTTGATTATGGATTTACTCAAGCCACACCAACAGATACACTAACGTCTACGCCACAAACAACACCAGGTTTATCTCCAGAGGCTCAATCTGCATTGCAATCTGTGTTTGGATATGGATTAAATCTTGCCTTAGCCCCAAAAACAACAGGGTCTGGAAAAGTAAGCGCAAGTACAACTGGCGTAAGCACATCTGGCGGTACAACAGGTACAACGTCTTCTACAACAGGAGGCTCACCTGGTGGTACTGAGCTAGACCCTAGCACGGGTAAAGCACCAGAGTTGGCATGGGGCGATAAATATTCATCTTTGAAGGAAGGCTTAAACGTATGAGCGCAATTAAAAAACTTACAGGCATGGGCAGTGATGTTCGCCAGATTGCCAAATTGTTGCAAGCAAAAGCCCCTCCAGGTCACAAACTAGCTTTCATTAGCGAGGAAGAAGCTGCACTCTTAAAGAGTCGTGGCGGTTCTGGACGCATTACTCCAGAGGGTATTCCGTCTTACGAATTAGAAGATTCTTTGCAAATTGCGGGCGCATCTCCTGCAACGGAAACCGCTACTACAGCCCCTGTTTCAACGCCTGATATTCAGTCAGCTTCTCTTGCTCCTGTGTCAAATACAGGAGATATTAGCGCCCCAACATCTTTGTCAACCAACTATAGTATTGCTCCACAAGCAGCGGGTGTACCTTCTAACGCTCCTATAACTTCTGGTTTTTCTCCGTCAACAGACTATTCTTTGACTCCTTCTGGAACAACATTTTCGCCAGGCGGAACAGCTGTTGGTCAAGTTTCTGACGCTAGTGCACCGCAACTTGGCGAAACAGGCGGACAACCAATTGCAGCAACTCCTGCTGCTCCAGATAAATCTTTTGGTCAAAAAGCAATAGATTATCTTTCTCAACCTAAAACCTTGGCTGCTCTTGGTATTGGCGGTACACAGGCTATTTTGGGAGCTAACGCAGTTCGTAAAGCTCAAAACGAAGCTGCTCAAGCAAAACAACAATTACAGTCTATGGCTGCGCCTTATCAACAACAGGGTCAGCAATTACAACAGTTGGCTCAACAAGGTCAACTCACTCCTGCTAACCAACAAACTTTACAGGCTGCACGTGCTCAATTAGCCCAAGGTGCTGAGGCTAGAGGTGGTGTAGGCGCAGCTCAAGCAGCGAACCAAATTGCCACATTAACACAAAGTTTATTGGCTAACCAAATGAATATGGGTATTCAGTTGCAAGGCGTTGGCGATAAGATTGCTCAAGGCGCTATTCAAACTGGCATCCAAGCTGACCAATATATCAATCAACTCACCTCTAGCTATGCTCAAAACATTGCTAGAACGGTTGCAGGAGCTGTTGGCTTGCCTGGTCAAACGCAAACCACAACAACAGTTCAACAATCATAAGGGGTAGACATGGCTGAAACACTATCCGACATCATGGGCATAAAAGACCCATTTGCTCAAAACGTTCTTAAAGCATCAAAAGCCAAGGGCGAAGTTGAAGCTGCAGAAAAACAAGAAAAGGTTTATGGTCAGCAAGAATTGGCAAAAGCTGAAGCAGAAACTACAAAGAAATTTGCAGAAGAACGTGAGCCTAAAGAGTTAAAAGAAAAGTACGAAAAAACTGTTGATGAGTTAGGCACGCCTTTTATTCCTACGCAACAGACTGCTGGGGATTTAGGCACTATCTTTGCCATGACTAACATTCTTGGTTTCTTAATTGGTGGTGGAGCTAAAGGTTCTGCTCAAGCTGCTTTATCTGCCCAAAACGGTATGCTAGAGGGCTATCAAAAAGGCCAGCAAGACATTTACAAGAAACAAAAAGACATCTTTGACGAGAATCAAAAAGCCCTTAGCAAAGCGGTAGAAGGATTGAGAGACGAGCTTAAACGTGCTGCTGATACTGCTTCTGTCAACAAAGAACTTGGATTAGCGCAAGCTAGACAAGCTATTGCAAACCATCAAGCAAAACAAATGGGCGAGTATTTGGACAAGATGGGCGTTGCAGCAACCTATGAGTTGTCTGAAAAGGCTTGGCAAATTAATGAGAAACTAAAAGCTGAAAAACGTGCAGAAGAAGACCGTGCGGAAAGACGTGCTCACGATAGAAAAATGGAACAAGGCACATTAACTCCTTTTGTTGTTACTGAAAATGGAAAACAAGTGACAAAGTTGTTCAATAACAGGACTGGAGAAATTACATTAGCTAAAGATAACCTGGCTGGAGCAACTAAAGTTGGAGCAAAAGAACCTGGGGAAAAATCATTAAAAAAAGGCGAATATCAAGCTAAATTTGTTTCAGATATTATTGGAGAACCTGTTGATGTTGATACTGCTTCTAAAGCAGTGGCTGGTACTCAATACAAACAAAAGTTAAAAGATTTGCAAGAAATGAATACTACATTAGGTGGAGTTCCTGGTTTAAAAGTAGACTTTGCAGACTATATTAACAAAGCTATTGCAACTAAAGCAGGTCCAGACGGAAAATTTTCTAAAGAAGATTTAGATGCTGCTTATGAAGAATTAAAAACAGACCCTAAACTTTCTAAATCTTTTAGTGCTTTATCAGATGATTCTAAAGTAATGGCAAAAGCTGAACTAGATGCTGTTATGCAAAATTTGCAAACAAAATATGGAAATCGTGCTCCTGTTGCGGAATTTAGAGCAACTCAAAGTGTTTTGTCTAGAAAAAATATGAGTGCATCGTCTTATAACAGGGTTTTGGCAAATGAAATTCAAGCCACAGATGATAGATTAAAAGGATTAGGTCTTAAACCTACGGCTGTTATTGCTTTAGAAAGACATTTTGCAAAACATCCTAATGAAGTTTCTTTAGTTCAATCTATCCCAGAAGACACTCAAAGTTCTGTAGATACAACAACAGGTTATCCTCCTACAAATTCAAGTGGATGGGTTTTACATCGTGATTCTCATGGAAATTATGGATACGTAAGTCCAGACGGACAACAAGTAGAGGAGCTTGAATAATGGCTTTTGATTTATCTACAGCAACTCCTGTTCAACCAAATGTTCCAAGCAATCAAGTAGGATTTGACTTGTCTTCTGCTCAACCTGTTGCAACTACAGGCGGTGGAGCTGCTTTATTAACCCCAAAGCAAAGAGCAACGCCTGTAAGCCCTGAAACAAAAGAACGTGTTCAGTCTATTTCTGAAAAGTTAGGAGAATACTTTTTTGAGCCTCCAACGAGAGAAGATTTTTCTTTGGGAGAGTTGGGAGTTGGGGCGGGGTTAGGTGCTGCTGCGGGGACTTTAGCTCCTCCTGTTTTAAAGGTTGGGGGCAAAGTTGTTGGTAAATTGCCGTTTCCAGGTTCTGGAGTTTTAGGTGCAGGGATGACCGCTGCGGGCAAATATTTGTCAGAAGCTCCGTTGTTAAAACGAGCAGCAACTGGAGCTGTAGGAGGAGCTGTTGGGGAAGGGTTAGAACAAACAGGAGAATATTTTGGAGTACCTAGAGCTATAACCATGCCACTGTCTTTTACTGGGTCTGGATTGGCTATGAGCTTGTTAGGTGGAGAAGGAAGACGAGCAAGAGAAGCTGAAAAAGCATTGGCTGAAAGTATTGGAAAAACTGGCGAAGAAGCTAAAACAGCTATTGCTCAAAAAGCTAAAGGTGAAACTCAAGCCGAATACGAAAAACGTGCCAGACAACAGACTTCTTTAAAAGAAGCTGAACAAAAATTTACAACAGAAGCACAAAAGAAAAGTGAGGAATCTGCTCGTTCTTTTGCAGATTTAGGTACGCCCAAGAAAGTCGCTGAGTTAGGCGATGAAATGCAACGCAGGATTACTGGTACAGAATTTACTGGCGGGGCTAGAAGACAACAAAGAGCTGCTGAAGATTTTAAGAATTACTTTAAACAAGCAGAAGGATTTGAACAATCTAATCCTAGACAAATCATGCTTGCTCGGTTGGAGAAAATGTCTTCCGAACCTAGTTCGGGTTCTGCTGGTCGAGAATATGCTGCTAAAGCATTGAAAGATTTGCAAGAATCTAAAGACGCTGTTGGCACTGAATTAGAGTTTAGGAAATATTTTGAAAAAGCATCTGCCCCTCAAACGGAAAATTACACAGCTGTACAACAGGAAAAAAACAGGGAAATAAGCGAAATTATTGGAGACGCATTAAATACTCATGCTCCATTACGGCAAACAGCTAGAGGAAATTACAAAGAATTTAGTAAGTTTTTAGATTCATACGAGACATCATTTGGCAAAAAAGGTGTTGCGACAGAAGCAAAAGTTCCTGGCGAAGTAAAAATGATGCCGACTGATTATCCTAGTTATTATTTTAAAAACAGAGATACTCTTAATTCTTTAAGAAAACAACTTGGAGGAGATGAGGCAGCAGTTCGTAAGTTTGCAAATCAACACGTTGTTAACGAGTTAGAAGGGAAAACGGCTGCTCAGGCTGCTGATTGGTTAAAAAACAATTCTAAATGGGTTAACGAGGTTGAAGGATTAAATACTCGTGTAAATCGTTATGCTCAAAAACTTTCAGAAACCGAACAACAGGCTAAAAAATTATCAGAGTCTGCTCAAAAGCTAGGTGCAAAAGCTAAAGAAATTGGGACTGTTAGAGAAACAACGGAATCAAAAATAGCTCAAACAGCTTCTGACCAGAAAAGAAAAATAGATGAATTTAAAGAACTGCTTAATGTAAACCCTAAGCAAGCTAGAGGAATTGCAGACAACATGGTGAGTTATTTGGCTAAAAACAAAATGCTCCCAGAAGCAAAAATTAAAGCCTTGCAAGCAGACATTGAGAAAGTAGACAAGACTGCAGCTCAAGCTCAAAAAGCATCTGAAATTAGAAAACTTTTTGTCAAGTACGGAGTCATATCTGCTGGAGTTCCTTTTGGAGCTTACACAATTGGAAAAACGTTTTTAAAGGATTAGTCATGCCACTCAAAAAAGGAAAAGCTCGTGAAGTCATTTCAGAAAACATTAGCAAGCTCACAAAAGAGGGTGGTCGCCCCAGGAAGCAAATTATTGCTATCGCTTTGTCAACGGCTCGTAAGTCCAAAAAGCCAGGAAAAAGGAAGTCAAAAAGATGAGCGACAAAAAACCTAATCTATCTGTTGGCAGGGGTGAGAAACAGTCTGTTGCAGCTGGTGGTGGTCTCACCGCTAAAGGCAGGGCTAAATACAACCGTGCCACAGGAAGCAATTTGAAAGCGCCCCAGAAGTCTGGTCCACGCCACAAATCCTTTTGCGCCAGGTCTAAGAGTTGGAAAGGCGAAAGAGGCAAGGCAGCTAGACGCAGATGGGGTTGCAGATGAGCAAGAAGAAAGACAAGGGTATCAGTCCAGCACTAGAGAAAGCGATTGCAGACTTGCTGACTTCTACCATGCTTGACCCAACTGCGTCTTTGACAGACAAGACTAAGATTATTGACCGTGCGCTGAAACTTGAGGCTTTGAAGGCAAAAGTGTCGGATGATGAATACGGTTCAGGGTTCTTTGACCACGCAGACGAGGAAGACGATAAGGATATATGATAATATGATTACCTTTAACAGGAGGGTACATCATGGATTCAGTAGCTTTAATTCGTCTGGCTTTGGAAGTCATCTCAGACCGATTGATAACGATATTGGCGTTGTCGATGAGTTGCGGACTGGCTTGCTACACAATGTGGGCGGGGGATTGGACAAGAGTCGCAACTTTGAGTATATTCGTACTATTCAGTTACCTAGTCGTAACCAACAAGGAGAGAAGTAATGCCAAGCAACAACCGAAATATCAACCCGATGAGTCCGAGTAGTGACTATGAAAATAGCCACATGGCTAACTCTAAGCATCAAAGACCACATGAGGTAAATCAGCAAATAGCTAAGTCTATTCGCCCACAACTTCCTAGAGACGGCACTGCTGATATGGAACGCTGGACTCCTGGTACGTTGCCTAAAGGTGGCTTCCGTTCTGTCTTTGACTTTTCTGGTACGCCTACTTACAACACTAAAAAATCACCTACATCTGGTGGCGGTAAGAAGGTGTACTAATGGCTAATAATATTCCTTTTCAGCCTATGGGACCGACCGTAAAGGTTTCTGCCACAGGCGCAGCCAATACACAATCTAACGTATTTACCATCACGGCTACCAGTCCTTGCCAACAGTTTTACTTGGCAAACTCTGATACCAATGCTGCGGTATATGTTCAGATAAATGCGTCTAATTCTTTTAATGTCTCATTGCCAGATACAGGTCCTTCTAATGTAATTACTTTACCGCCTTATTCTTATAAGGTTGTAACGTGGTTGCAAGTTGGTCCTACGGCTAACGTTTATGCAAAGGTAATTGGAGACGCAGCTAACGCATCTGTTTACGTTTGTCCTGGCGAGGGGTTCTAAATAGACCCGTTCACGTTGGCGATGATGGCGTTCTCTGCTGTAAAAAGCGGAGTGGCTGCCTATAAGGAAATCAAGCAAACAGGCGGGGAAGTTGTCCAAATAGTAAACGAGCTAAGTGGTGCACTTGGCTCTTTTTTTGACCATCAAGACCAGGCTAAGAAGGCTGACGCAGAACTCAAAAAGAATCCTCCCAAGGGCAAGTCACTGCAAGCCATAGCCCTAGAGAACGTACTGCGTAAGAAGCAACTAGAACAGGCTGAGTACGATTTAAGGCAAATGCTTGTCTACGAGTCACCTCCTGAGCTAGGTTCGGTCTGGACAGAGTTTGAAGCAGAGAGAACCAGGCTAGTAAAAGAGCAAGAGGCGCTGGACAAAGCTCAAAAAAAAAGGAATTGCTCGAATCACACGAAAGGCGTATACGAGCAGGAAACGTCAAAGTGGGAGTTGCAATCTGTATCGCTGTTTTCGTTGTTGCGTTTACCATTGGCGGTTTGATGTACCAAATACACATTTGGACAGAGGAGCGCAAGAGAGAAGACCGTTGGTATATTGAGTTTCACAGGAAATTCGAGGAAAATAGCAAAGAGATAGAGTGCTACAAGATATTCAGAGAGACAGGATATTTACCTAAATACTGTAAGGATTGATATGGACTGGTTAAAAACGATTGCACCCACGATTGCCACAGCTCTTGGTGGACCATTTGGTGGACTGGCTTACGAGGCAGTCTCTAAAGTTCTTGGCGTTTCTCAAGACGATGCCAAGAAGATGCTTGACGATGGCAAACTCACTGCTGACCAAATTGCAAGCGTTCAGCAAGCAGAAATAGCTCTCAAGGCTAAGGCACAAGAACTTGGATTAGACTTTGAGCAGTTGGCGGTGGCTGACCGAAAGTCCGCAAGGGAGATGCAAACAAATACGCACTCCTTTATTCCTCCCGTCCTCGCTATTATGGTCACCATAGGGTTTTTTGGTATCTTATACGGGTTGATGACCGAGCAGTTCAAAACGTCAGACGCACTCCTCCTTATGCTAGGTAGTCTAGGCACAGCATGGACTGGTGTTATTGCCTTTTACTTTGGTAGCTCTGCTGGTTCGCAAGCCAAGGACGCTATGCTTCACAAATCAACACCTTTGGATGAGAAGAAATGATTAACTCACGCTCACTAGATGAACTCCTCCCAGAAGTCAAAGCCAAGGTCGAGCACTTCATCTCCTTATGCAAGGATGCTGGAATTGAACTCCTCGTTACGTCAACCTATAGAGATAATGAAAGCCAAGCTGCTTTGTATGCTCAGGGCAGAACTTCTCCAGGAAATATTGTTACGAACGCTGGACCTGGTGAGTCTTATCACAACTATCGTTGTGCTGTGGACGTTGTGCCTTTGGTTAATGGCAAGCCTGATTGGGATGGAAGTCACCCAGTGTGGGCAACTGTTGGTGCTCTTGGTGAGCAAGCTGGTCTAGAGTGGGCGGGTAAGTGGACAGGGCATTTTAAAGAGCTTGCGCATTTCCAATACACGGGCGGGTTAACCATTGCTCAATTAAAAGAAGGCGTTGCCATAGCCTAAAAAATCCTAAAACGGATTTGGCCTCCCCGCCACCAAGAAAAATCACTTTTCCAAATATGCAAGAACTGCATTACCTAAGTTCTGTACATCTTCATCTTGGCAGATGAGCAAATCTACATACCACAAGGTTTGCTCTGATTTACCCTTTTTCATACGATTGATGTAGGCATTGAGTGTGTCTACTTCCGTCCATTTCTTGGTGAACCCGATTAAGCAGCCATAGTTGTCAAACATCCAAATATTGTTGTACTTCTGCTCTTTCAGCCTGTGGTTCATATCAAAATACTTGGAATACTGCCATTCCTCTTTACCGTCTTCTTCTATGTAAATAGGGGGTGTTGTGGCAAAACTAAAAGTGTTGATTACGTCCCAGTCGTAGCCATCTACGTCAATTTTAAGAAGACCAACATCTCCTTTTACGATTTCATCTAATTTGATGTGCTCTGTGCCTACTTTGCCCTTGATGACATCTACCTTATTTTCTATTTTTGCTATGTTTTTGTGCAAAAGTTCTAAACATTGTTCTTCAGGCTCTACGCAGATAAAGCTAAGTTCAGGATTGTTCAGACCCATAGAAACAGCTAGTGCCCCGCAATTAGCCCCTACGTCAACTACAGTACCTTGCAAATAGGGTGCTAGATGAGGCAGAAAACGGTCATAGAGACGAAATTTCTGTTGATAGTGGGGTATCAGGTTACCCGCATTAAATTCGATTTGTATTTCTTTGTTCATGGTGCTGGTGTGAGTCCACCCTCAAATAAGTAACTACCAAAATGACCTAACTGCGCCCAAGGTGCTGCCCAGACTTTAAGCCCTGCTTCTCTAGCTTTCCAGCAGAAGAAATAATCCTCTGAGAGCAGTCTTTCTGTACCTGGCTCGATAGCACAAGCAAAATACTCGGTAATGCGGTCGTTAGAAATGCCACCATCTAAGAACAGCACGTCATTGTTGTAGCTATTGACAACTGACTTCATTACTTCAAAAGTGTTGCGCTTGATAAGCATAAAGCCTGTACCACCATTAAAGATTTCTACAGGCTCACTGACAGGGACAGTTACGCTACCCGCATAGTCCTTTAAATTGACTACAACGCTTGCTGTGCGTGTTTTTAGCTTATCTGTAGGCACACCTTCCTTGACGGCCTTCTCGACCTCTACCCAGTTGATTTCCTTCTTAGGATATATTCCGCAAATGATGTCCTTGTCGGCTTCAATCATCTTGATGATGTCCTGCGGATTGAACTTAATATCTGCATCTATGAACATCAAGTGCGTGCACTCGGGGCGCTGCATAAACCCGTGAGCAAGTGCGTTACGTCCTCGCTGAATCAAAGACTCGTTAAACATAGCGGAATAAGCCATGTCATAGCCATTTTGATTGAGCACTGGTCCGAGTGTTAGCAAACTCTGTGTGTAGTAGCCTGTACACATGCCACCATACATTGGCGTACAGACGAATATATTTCCTTTTTTAGTCATAATTTTTTTCCTTTAGTTGTTTTTGAATTAAATCTATAGATGATGCACAAATTACATGAAACCCTATTGGAGTTTCTGGATACCAATGTAAACGCCAAACTTCATTGGTATCAATACATTTTTGACGGTCATCTTCTGAAATAAATTGGTCAGCAGGGTAATAGTCTTCAATGCACATATAAACATTTTTATGTTCATTGTGCTCTAAAGAAAGCCCCGCTTCATGTTTGGGAAACCAATCCATATTTGTCCTTATAGTTAAGAAAGTGACAGACTGTGAGATTACAGGGGGTCTGTCAGCACCTGTCCTAACTCCGAGAGTTGCTCTCGTAGTTGCCTCTCACTGGAATGATGGTGAGACGTGCGGGGGTCGAACCCACGACCAACAGATTAAAAGTCTGCTGCTCTACCAACTGAGCTAACGTCCCTGTTTTCAACCGTGAGCTATTCTAGGCGTTGTGACAAAGCTCATGCCGTCTTCAAACCCTTGTTGATAAGCCATATCGTAAATCTCCTGAAGGCTCATGTTCTTCAGCTTTATGATATGTCCTCTATCCGCAGAACGTACTTCCCAGTCTTGGCTGACTTCCTCCAGCCGTGTACGTGCACTCTGATATTCGCTTTTCTCACCCATGATATGGTCTCGCTTTCTTGAATTTTTTTAATGCGTGATGAAACGCCAGAGGCAGTTACCTGTACCGCCAGAACCTCATCATCTTTGAGTGCCAAAATGTCACACCAACCCCACAAGTCTTTTCTAACCCGTGCCCAAGGATTCCAGTATTCCACAATCCACGGTAGGTAGCCTTCCTCTCTTAGGTACTCTAGGCTACGCTGGGTCGGTGATGTCTTCTTAGTTGCCATCAGAAGGGTACGTCATTATCGTCACGACTTCTGTTGAACGTGTTAGGCTTTCTAGCGTAACCAGGTGTTACCTCTTTAGGCTGCTGCTCCTCTAGCTTTTTCTTTTTCAGCCAGTTGTCTTCACGCACAGAGAACATGGTTGTGCCCTGTTTTGTCTCTTTCTGCCACAGACCAAAGTTAACACGTTCACCAGCTTTGTAGTCCATGTCTAGCACGAGGTGACCTGTGAAATCAGGACCTTGTGGGTGCTTTTTATGTTCTGGAGCTTGGTAGAACAGAGTTCCGTAGCCAGGTTTGTCGGGATAGTTGTTGTTAGTTGCCATGCGTTTCTCCTGATAAATATTTGTATTGGGCGTACTCTTTCCCGCCCTCTCTAACCATTTTTGTAATGATGGGATGTCCCTCTTTTCTAAGGACTTCGATATGGGCTGCAAGCCTGAACGAACCGTAGTGCTTGAGAGCATCTTGCGGGGTGATGGTGAGTCCATTTTGTAGGTGTCTCAAGATATTACTCTTTTGAGTTCCTAAACGTCCTGAGACACTGATTGCTTTGGGAGTGGATTGCCTCCTGCCTCTGCGATAGCTGCCTTTACCTTCAGTTTGTCAACTGTCGTAAAACCGTCAACCACAAGCTCATTTGCAACCTTCAAAGAATCTACCTTTTTCTCTTTGTCGGCATCATTAATCTTGGTAGATGACATGATTCTGCTAACCATGTTGCCGTAGGCTGCAATCCAGTCTTCCACGGAGTGGTAGCTAGAGTGTGGTTCGTCTAGGTTGGGTACGTAGAGTTTGAACGCTCCATCTTCATTCTGAATAACATCATGCTCATTCTCTGTCTCGACTCGTTCTGCAATACCCATGTCAATCGGTTTAGACGGTTTAAAGTCTTGTATCTCCTCTGGCGTATACACCCCAACGACACACCCTGGGTAGACAGACCTAATGCCTTCCGATACGCACCTTGCACGTAACATTGCCCGAGGATAATTCCTCCAGTTGTCCTTGTTTGCAATCCCAATGCTCTTAGCTTGCGCCAACGACCAACTGACTTCAAGACTCCCGCCTGACGGGTGAGAAAATACGCCTGTGACTTTCTCATCTGTGTAATCCTTCCATTGGACTGAACCTCCTGCCTGTTGAAAACGTGCAAGCATTGCATCTGCTTTCAATGCTGGACGACCTTGGATGACGTGGTAGTCACGCATAGCTACTGCGGGGTGTAGATTCTCAGCTTGGCATAAGAGCATAATTGCCATAGCCTCTTGAGGATTCTTAAACCCGAACATCTTGCTACCAGCTGCAACCTCTGCCATCTGCGTAATATCTTGTAGTGGTACTAAGTTAGTCATTTTTAACCTCTCTTTGTTTCATCATTGCATCTGCCATTTGGTATGCAGCTTTAGCTGTTTGTTCTGGAGTAACTCCTTCATAAACAATCCCTTCCATAGCTAACCCTGCAAACCAGTCTCGCAAGTCCATGCCTTCGTGTTCCACAATTAACCCCGTGGTAGGGTGTTTGTACATGATTGGATATGCTTTCATTTCAGTAAAAACCTCCTAGAACCTGGTACTTCCCTGATAAACGACTTGTAGACATCAGGCATGGATTGCTCAAACAGCTTGGCATCAAACTTATTGCTTGCTTTTGCTGCCTTCCACGTTGCCAACACTTTTCCGTCTATGGTCTGCAAACTGGATGCAGTCTCCATAAACCCAGCTATTAGGGTCTGTAACTGCTCCTCACGACCCTCTAAGAGCTTAATTTCCTCTTTGATGCTACGTAGGGCTTGGCAAGCCTCCTCAACGCTCCTAGAAGCCATCCTGACGCTTTCTGGGTTGTCTTTAGGGTAGAGTAGCTTTACTTGCTCTAAATCCTCTGGAGGTAGTGTTGTGCCAGTCTGTACGTGTGCCCACACTTTTGCCATCTGCTGAATAAGTTCATCCTTTTGTTGGTCAGAAATATCGTAGGGGAACATGACAAACTCTTGCCCACCAAATAGGACGGCTAGGTAGATGCGAGTGTTGCCAAAGACGGCAGTCTCGTGGACTAGTTGAGCAAAATCAGGGGCAGGGATACTATTAGCAACATCATCAAACTTATTACGCTGATGGCTGCCGTAGTTTTTACATTCGACCAGAATTGTTTGTCCATTTTCAGTCCCTACAAAGTCAAAATGAGATTTAAACCAGGCTTCTTTAGGGTGAGTTAAAGACTCCTCTATTTTCTTAAGTTCTACCTTAAGTTTATTTTGAGCCAGGTTAGCAATGACGGGTTCCATCACATGACCCATCTGGACGGCTTCTATGGCGCTTAAATCGGGTATGGGGAGCTTATTTTGCTTAGTAAGTATGACCTCATTAGCCTTACCCATTGCGACTCTACGGGAGTCTCCTGACCAAATAGCACTGTTTCTTGTTGCTGGTGTGAAATCAGACATGGTTAGACTCCAAATTAACGGGTAAAGGTAGAGGTTCAATATTGAAGGGTGAGCCAGATTGCTCCTTTGCTACAAAATATTTAGCTTCTAGCCTACAAGTCTCTTGCGTGTCATAGTCCTTGCGTTCTATGGAACAATAGGGTAGCTCTTCGTAGTTTGTTAAAGACCCGTCTACGGGGCTTGCAATCGATTTACGGGAGCATTTGCCGAAATGGGGGGTAGAGTCCTTTTGACAAACGTAAAATTTACAGTCGATACAAAGTTTCATGTGAAACATCCTTTAGGTTAAGTTAGGAAATACCATCATATATGATGATGAGAGGATTATAACATTAGATGATTAGTCTTGAGAGTTAATCGTTTACCCCTATGTTGTTTAAATGTGAAAGGGGTTCCAGTCCAGCCATCAGGACCACTAGGTTACCCAGCTCTTCCCTGAAGCCTGCAGCATCTACCTCTAGTTCTATTTGTTTACGATAGCGTTTTATAAGTAGTTCTACCTCTTTATGTCTGTACGCTACCTCTATGTCCATATCTCTACGATACTTTCTTCTCAGTTCTTCCCTGCGTTTTATAAGTAGTTCTATCATAATGTCCCTCTTAAGTTTAAGTCTACTACATACTATATATAATATATGTATGTCTCTATATTGAGTTTTATATATTGAGTTTCTATATTGAGACCTCTATATAGAATTTTCAATATAGAGTTTTCAGTATAGAGACCTCAATACAATTTTACTCAATACATCTTC
>Ga0208744_1000124_pt1 | contig 36110 bp, 62 predicted proteins | sample CryBogCBH24Aug09_FD_184620 | JGI IMG/M metagenome (GOLD analysis project Ga0208744, IMG submission 184620) | Freshwater microbial communities from Crystal Bog, Wisconsin, USA - CBH24Aug09 (SPAdes) (version 2) | ecosystem: Environmental > Aquatic > Freshwater > Lake | place: Crystal Bog...
GCTTATGGTTCAAACAAGCTGCGTAACTTTGTTGTTAATACTGCTGTTAGCGGTTCAGGTGGTACTATTTCTGTAAACGTAAGCCCAGCTATCATTACTGCTGGTCAGTTCCAGAACGTATCTATCCCTTCTACTAGCTCTACAGCCGCTGTTAGCTTCTTTAACCAGTCTGGTACTGTTTCCCCACAAAACATCATCATGCACCGCAATGCGTTTACTCTTGCAGTAGCCGACCTTGAGTTGCCAGAGGGTGTTCACTTTGCTGGTCGTGCAAGCGACAAGGAAATCGGTCTGTCAATGCGTGTAGTTCGTCAATACACCATTAACAACGACTCTATTCCTACTCGTTTAGACGTCTTGTATGGTTGGGCTAACTTGTATCCTGAACTCGCTTGCCGTGTTGCAGCTTAATTAACTTAACTTTAAAGGAAAATTATCATGGCAAATCCAGGCCCATCAACCACAGTTACAGCTCACTATCTATTTAATGGTGACTCTACTGATGGCGTTTATATTGCAGCAAACAGCCCTTTGGCTTTCTTTGGCGCAACTCCAGTAACACAACCTACAGCCGTAGCTAACACAACTACTACGACTGCTGGTTCTACAACTGCTGTTTACACCAATACTAGCTTCCCAGGCGCATCAGGAACTACTGCTTACACAATCGGTGACATCGTTACTGCATTGAAGGCATTAGGTCTATTGAAGTCGTAATATCGTAGTAAATTGAGAAAGCCCACCCCTAAAAAGGTGGGTTTTTTCTTTTAATTTCTTATATAATCGTTGTAGAATTACCACACTACTCCCCTTTGCAAAGGAAAAAATATGCCATCAACAACAATCGCTCGTGGAAACGCAATTTCTACGTTCTATATCGCTCCATCCATCACTCCAGCCCAAGTAGCAGCTTCTACTACTGCTGTGCAGACATTTAACGTACCAGGTCTATTGACTACTGACTTTATCTCTACAGGTGGTTATATCGCCAATCAAACAGCTGGTATCTTTATTGCTGAAACTGATTGCTTAACTGCTGGTGTTTTGACTATTCAATTTGGTAATTGCTCAGTTAGCGCAGCAACTCCTGCCGCTGGTGTTTATGAGTTCCAAATTGTTCGTTTTGAAGGTTCAGCACCAGTAAACGCTGCTTAAGGATAAAAAATGGCTAACGTATCAGCATATCGTTTTGTAGGCCCTACAACGGCTATTACTGTTAGTGGCACTTCTTCTACTTCTGTAACCATTACCCCATCAGGTAATGACCAGCCAAACTTCTGTGGGTTTTTAAATACCGGTGCTAATCCGATTGCTATTACGATTGCTCCTGCGATTGCAGGAACATCGACAACAGCACCAGCAGCCGTATTGCCTACAGGTGGCACAAGCAGTCAAAGTTTTGTTTTGGGCGTAACTATGTCCCAGCCTACTGTGATTGCTGTACCACCAAGTTTTGCGATTACAGCAGTTGGAACAAGCGGCACACTATATGTAATGCCAATGGTTGACCAAAACTAATAAAGGCCAATTATGGCTGTTAATGATTCTGTAACGCAGAATTTACTGCCTGTTCAGGCTTACTTTGACCTACAAGGGAATTTTCAAACCTTTATAGGTCAAGGTCAGCCTTTTTATGCTACAACTAACCCTGTTCAATCAGGGTTAACCATTACCAATAGTACGATTGATAGCACTACGATTGGTGCTACAACACCATCTACAGGTATTTTTACTAATGTATCAGCAACGACAGGTCAGATCAGCACTACACCTAGCAATAATATTGATATTGCTAATAAGTTTTATGTTGATACTGTAGCTCAAGGACTTGGCCCTAAAGCGGCTTGTTTAGTCGCTACAACAGCCAATATAACGCTCTCAGGGCTACAAACGATTGATGGGTACACTACCCTAGCTGGTGATCGTGTTCTCGTCAAGAATCAGTCATTTAGCCAGTTTAACGGCATATATATCGCATCTACAGGCACATGGACTCGTGCTGTCGATATGGATGTCTGGTCAGAAGTGCCAGGCGCATATACAGTTATCCTTAATGGTGGTCAGCAAGACACAGGATGGGTTTGCGTTGCATCCCAAACTGGGACTATCAATGTCACCGCAATGCCTTGGGTTCAGTTTGCAGCCAATAGCACTTATTTTGCTGGTACAGGGTTAACCCTTAGTTCTAATACATTTAGCATTACCAATACAGGCGTATCAGCTAATACTTATGGTTCTGCAAGTGCAGTTCCTGTCATTGCAGTAAACGCTCAAGGTCAAATTACTAGCGCAACAACGACTTCTATTGCTATTGCCAACACGCAAGTTAGCGGTCTTGGCACAATGTCAACGCAAAATGCTAACAGCGTAGCAATAACAGGAGGGTCAATAAATGCTACAACTATTGGCGGCTCTACTGCTGCCGCAATTACTGGTACTACTATTACTGCTACTTCTTCTTTTAGTGGATCAGGTAGCGGCCTTACCGGAACAGCCGCATCATTAAATATTGGTGGAAATGCTGCAACTGCAACATTCGCTACAACTGCAGGATCAGCTTCTACCGCTACAACAGCTACAACTGCTACAAACCTAGCTGGTGGCGCAGCGTATAGTTTGCCTTATCAGTCTGCTGCAAGCACTACGACATTCTTAGCGTCTGGTACAGGCGTATTGCAAAGCAATAGCGGTTTAGCATGGACTACTAGCCCAAGCCTTGTAGGTACAAACTTTAGCTCTATTCCGAATGGGGCTTTGACCAATTCAAGCATTACGATTGGCACTACTAATATCGCATTAGGCGCAACAGCATCAACGCTTACTAGCGTAACAATGGCTACGCCTACGATTTCTAGCTATGAAACATATACTGCTAGTTCTGCGCCAAGTTATAACGCTGGTCGCTTATGGTATGACAGCACAGTAAATTCATTAGCGTATTACAACGATGTTACAAACAATACCCTGCATATTGGTGAAGAAATCCAATTAAAGGTCTATAACAACACAGGCTCTACAATTAATATTGGTCAGCCTGTCTATATAACATCAACCAGTAGCGGTTACACCTATCCAAACGTAGCTTTGGCTATTGCTAATAGCTTAACAACAGCTAACGTCATTGGTCTTGCTAATCAAGCTATTCCTACAGGAACGGCTGGTTATGTAACTACTATTGGTTTAATTCAAGGTCTTAATACAGGCAGTTATACAGTAGGCGATACGCTCTATTTATCCCCTTATTCTGCTGGTTTTTATCAAAACACCATTCCGCCAACAGGTTATGCAATCAAGCTTGGTACTGTGGCTTATGTAAATTCATCAACTGGATCAATTTATGTTAATAAAAGCAATTTATCGGTTCAAGCTGGCAATATTGTAGGTCAAGTATCCCTTGCCAATGGCGGTACAGGTGCTAATTTAACAGCAAGTGCTGGTGGAATTGTTTATTCGGGCGCATCTGCATTAGCAATTAGCGCAGTAGGCACATCGGGGCAATTTTTACAATCTAATGGCACAGGCGCACCGACTTGGGCAACCCCTGTAAGTTATGCGACAGTAACCGATGACACCACTACAAATAGCACTCGTTATCCTTTGTTCGCTAACCAAACAAGCGGAAGCCTATCAACGGAATATACAAGCTCTACAAAGCTTCAATATAACCCTTCTACGGGTGTTTTTACCTCAACCGCATTTAGCGGCTCAGGCGCATCATTAACAAGTTTAAACGCTTCAAATATTAGCTCTGGCACTATCGGCTCATCTTATGTATCAGGCTCTTATACAGGCATTACAGGCGTAGGAACGCTCACAGCAGGTATTTGGAACGCTACTACGATTGGTACAGCTTATGGCGGCACAGGACAAACAACTTATACTGATGGTCAAATTCTCATTGGTAGCACATCGGGCAGCACTTTAGTTAAATCTACATTAACTGCTGGTTCAGGCATTTCTATTACTAATGGTTCAGGCTCGATTACGATTGCCTCTACAGTAACTGGTGTAACGATTGCAGACGATACAAGCTCTGCTACTGCTTATTACCCATTATTTGCCCGTATCACAAGTGGTACAGCGACAACTGAATACACTAGCTCTACAAAACTAAATTACACGCCTAGCACAGGTGTATTGGCTGCTACCTCGTTTAGTGGTTCAGGTGCAAATTTAACTGGTGTAGTCACTAGCGTTACTGGTACAAGCCCTGTAGTTTCAAGCGGTGGGCAAACTCCTGCAATTAGCTTGGCATCAGGTTATGGCGATACTCAAAATCCGTATGCTTCAAAGACTGCTAATTACTTCTTAGCTGCTCCTAACGGCTCGGCTGGCGCACCAACATTTAGAGCGATTGTTGCAGCAGATATTCCTACGCTGAACCAAAATACGACAGGCACAGCCTCTAATGTCACAGGCACAGTCGCTATTGCCAATGGTGGCACAGGTCAAACTACTGCTTCTGCGGCTTTCAATGCTTTATCGCCAATCACTTCAACAGGCGATTTAATCATTGGAAACGGCACAAATAGTGCTACTCGCCTGGCTATTGGTACATCTGGCTATGTTTTAACTTCTAATGGCACAACAGCAAGCTGGCAAGCCTCAACAGGTGGTGTAACATCATTTAGCGCAGGAACTACAGGCTTTACTCCTAGCACAGCTACAACTGGTGCAATTACCTTATCAGGAACACTAAACGTAGCCAATGGCGGTACAGGAGTTACAACTTCAACAGGCTCAGGCAGCAACGTATTAAATACAAGTCCTACTTTAGTAACCCCTGCTTTGGGCGTGGCATCCGCAACATCTGTAAGTGCTACAGGAACAGTTACAGCAGCAGAAGTGATTGCTTCAAATGGCATTATCGTTAATAATATGACTATTGCAGCAAGTTACTCAATCCCTAGTGGTTATGGAGCACATTCAACTGGCCCTGTATCCGTATCTAGTGGACAAACTGTAACTGTGCCAAGCGGCAGTCGCTGGGTAGTATTGTAAGGATAAATTATGAGTCAATTAGTATTTCAAACACCTGCTGGCGGTTCATTAACGATTACTGCGTTTAACGCAACAGTAAACACAAACTTTACTTTGCCATCAGCAAACGGCACTCTTTTATATCAAGATTTAAACAATAACGCTCAATTAGTCAATATTGTTGCTACAGGCACTTCTACCCTCACCGGTGCAGTATTTAGCCCTACAAATAGCCTTGTTTTTGGTGGAACTGGTCAAATTACTGTTCCAGTAGGAACTACTGTTCAAAGAAGCGGAACGCCAACTCAAGGAATGATCCGTTATAACAATTCCACAAGTCAATTTGAAGGCTATTCAAACGCTTGGGGTCAATTAGGCGGTGGTGCAACAGGCGGTGGTGGTGATACAGTATTTGTGGAAAATAGCACAACTGTAACTACTACCTATACACTTTCTACAGGTAAAAACGCTGAAAGCGTAGGCCCTATTACCATTAATTCAGGCGTAACTGTTACTGTTCCTAGCGGCAAACGCTGGGTAGTTTTATAAGGAAAATATATGAGTGCAGTCGTAATTTCAGGCGATACAAGTGGTGCTATTACATTAGCTGCACCAGCCGTATCTGGTACTAATACCATTACGCTTCCAGCAGTTACAGGAAACATTTTAGTTTCTACTAGTCAATTAATTGGCAATGGCACTACAACGAATGATTCTGCTTCTGCTGGGCAAGTTGGAGAATATATTTCTGCTAGTGTTTCTTCTGGAGCTCCTGTTTCATTAACATCTGCAACCTATGCAAATATTACAAGCATTAGTTTGACTGCTGGTGATTGGGATGTAACTGGAATTGTTGGCATAACAACTGGTGCAACTACTACTATTGCTTATATGAATTATGGTATGTCCACAACATCTGCCGCAGCTGGTTCTTTAGGTCAAATGAATGGCATAACAACCAATACAAATATTGCAAATACAGTTGATTTTATAAGTTCTGCTCCATTAACAAGATTTTCTTTAGCATCAACAACAACAATTTATTTAGTTACAAGAGTTTCTTTTGCTGTCAGTACGGCTAGTGCTTATGGCGTTATTCGTGCAAGAAGGGTTAGATAATGAAATACGCAATTATTCGAAAAGATGGTATTACAGAAATTCGTGAAGATAATTATTCTCTGCCTGAAAATTCTATTGAATTATCTAATAGTGAATATGACCAATTATTAAGCGGTTTATATATTTTACAAAATGGACAAGTAATTTCTAATCCTAATGCACCAACAGATAAGGAATTAGCATAATGGCATCTACTATTAACGCATTAACTAGTGGTGGTGGCGTTGCCATTACTGGTGATACTTCAGGAAGCCTTGCATTACAAACTAATAATGGCACTACTGCTGTTACTATTAGTGCAGCACAAACAACAACATTCAATTCTGCTGCATCTACTGCACCTTTAATTGCACAAATTAATGGCACAGAAGCAATGCGTATTGACTCTAGTGGTAATTTGTTAGTTGGTACTACAAGCGCACTTACTGGACATAAATTTTCTGCACAGACTCAAGCAGGTAAACTATGGGGATTCGGCCCATATTCCACAGACGGTGGAACATATTATGTTTCATATAATAGCAATACTGGTGTTTATTTAACTGGTGGGTCAACATCATGGTCTGCAAACTCTGATGAGCGTTTAAAAACAGATTTAATTCCTATTGTTGATGCTTTAAATAAAGTGTCTACTTTGCGTTCTGTTACAGGCCGATATAAGACTGACAAAGAAGGAATTAGTCGTTCATTTCTAATTGCTCAAGATGTTCAAGCAGTTTTGCCTGAAGCTGTTAATTCTAAAAAAGATTTAGATTCTGATGTTGAATATTTAGGTGTTCAATATACCGATGTTATTCCACTTCTTGTTGCATCAATTAAAGAACTAAACGCTAAAGTAACTGCTTTAGAAGCACAATTAGGAGCTAAATAATGTCACTTACATTAGGCGGAACAAATCCAGCAGTAACTTTTCCTGACGGAACTATTCAAAATACTGCTTTTGGTGCAGGGCCAGCGTTTAGTGCTTATTTATCAAGCAATCAAAGTATATCGTCTGGTGTATATACAAAAGTAACTTGTAATACAAAAGAATTTGATACAAATACAAATTATGATGCAACAACAAATTATAGATTTACTCCAACTGTAGCTGGTTATTATCAAGTTAGTGGGTGTGTTGATACAAGTGGAAGTGCCGCAACAACATATCAAAATGTTGTAATTTATAAAAATGGTTCATTGTTTAAAGGTGGAAATAGAACAACAAACTCTGGTGGAAAAGTAACTGTAAGTCCCCTTATATATTTAAATGGCTCAACAGATTACTTAGAGCTTTATACCTATGTAATTGGAACTTCTGTAGCTCTTAGTGGGGCATCTACAGATACTTATTTTCAAGCCTCTATGGTGAGGGCGGCATAATGCTATACGACAAAATTAAAACAATTTACCCAAGTCTTGAAGATAAAGATTTTATGACTGTAATTATTCTTCAAAATGATAGTAATGGCAAAGGCGATTACATCAAAGAATGGAATCATCCTACACTAGCTAAACCTACGGATGAACAGTTAGCATGATTACTTGGAAAATTACCGATACCACTTCTGAAAGTGGAGTAATTACTTCTGCTAAATACTTTGTTACTGCCCAAGATGGCGATGTCAAAGTAGAAGCAGAGGGTTATTGGTATTTTGACTGCCCTACCGAAAAAGTACCTTTTGATAAAGTGACTGAAGAAATGGTAGCCAAGTGGATTGAAGATGAAGCTGTAACTGATGGTAAATGCCATATTACAGAGCGTTTATTAGAACAATTAGAAGAATTAAAAAAGCCCAAGTCTGCTCCAGCACCTTGGATGCCACAAGTATTTAAACCTGAGATTTAAACATGACAACACCTATTGACATCATCTCAAGAGCATTAAAAGACATTGGCGCATTAGAGTCAGGTGAAACTGCTACGCCTGATGCTGCTCAAGATGCGTTTGATATGCTTAATGATCTAGTAGATCAATGGTCAAACGAAGAAATGATGGTGTTTTACAAGAATGAAATTGTATTTCCTATTACGCCAGGTCAGACTCAATACACTATTGGCCCAGGTGGACAAATTGGTGCAATCGTTTCAGGCTCAATCACAGGTAATATTTTAACCATTACCGGTATTACTTCAGGCGCAGTCAACGTAGGTCAAACGATTAGTGGCCCAGGTGTTGTAAATGGCACAAAGATTGTGGGCATGGTTTCAGGCGCAGGTAATAACGTCAATGAAGCTGGTACATATACTGTTAACTTTATTCAAAGCGTTCCTGCGACTACTTTAAATCTTTACTATCAGCGACCATTAAGTATTGATTCTGCGTTTGTTCGCATCAATACAAACTCTAATGGCGTACCAATCGTTAATGGTGGATTAGACTACCCAATCGCTGTTTTAGCTGTTGAAGATTACGAAATGATTGGTTTAAAGACTTTAAATGGCCCTTGGCCTAAAGCTCTTTACTATCAAGCTAGTGAAACATTAGGCAACATTTATGTATGGCCTAATCCATCACAAGGTGAAATGCACATTTTTACAGATAATCTATTTCAAGGCTATACCAGCTTGCAAGATACTATCGTGCTCCCACAAGGCTACACAATGGCTCTTAGATGGTGTTTAGCCGAGCGTTTGATGCCTATGTATGGCAAAGCATCACCAACGCAAATTGGCATGATTAATGCGTATGCAGCCCAAGCTAAAGCTACAATTAAACGTACAAATATGAAGCCTGTTCAGTCTGCTCGTTTTGCAGATGCAATGCTGTCCTCAAGACAAAAAGATGCTGGCTGGATTTTGTCTGGCGGTTTCTTTAGATAAGGTAAAAAATGGACTTTGGTTTTGTTGGATCAAGTTACGAAGCTCCATCAATATATCAGGATGCCCAAGAATGTATTAATTGGCGGCCTGAAATCGACCCCACTAAGCAACAAGGCTCAAGAGGGGTAGTTGCTTTATATCCTACGCCAGGTCTTACCTCTGTATTAGCCCTTCCAGCGCAAGCAGAAGTACGAGGTTTAAGAACAGTATCAGGCGGTCAATACCTAGTCGCAGTATGCGGCTCGTATGTATATGTTATTGACTCTACTTTTACTCCGACAATCGTAGGTCAGTTAAATTCAAATCATGGTCAAATTAGTATTACAGACAATGGTTTAAATATTTACATTGTTGATGGTAGCTATCGTTATACATGGCGTATTTCTACCCCTGCGGCTGCTCGTTTTCAAGGCACAATCTCAGGAACAACACTAACTGTTACAAGAAATATTAGCGGCACTATCGCAGCCGGTCAGTCTTTGTTTGGTATCAATGTGCCGAATGAAACTGTCATTGTTTCAGGATCAGGCAATACTTGGACTTTAAATAACATAGCTACTATTGCCGTTGCTGAAGATATGAACTCAGCAGCAGTAGCGGCAGTTATCAACGCCTCTATTTCAGGTACAACATTAACTGTAAACTCAATTCCTGCCAATAAAACTTTGTACCCAGGTCAAACTATTGCAGGAACTGGCGTAACTGTAAACACCATCATTACTGCTTTAGGTAATGGTACAGTTATTAGCGAAAGCATCGCTTCAGGCGGAACAGGCTATAACGTCAACGATACTGTTACTTTGTTAGGTGGTGTTTATGGAAATAGCCCAGCAACTTACACAGTCACAGGCGTTTCTAGTGGTGTAGTAACATCTTTATCAAGAACATTCTCAGGCGCATATACTTCTAATCCTGCCAATCCTGTTTCTACATCTACAACAGGTTCAGGCACAGGGTTAACCCTTAATGTTACTTTTGGTACAGGCACAGGCGGTACTGGTAACTATGTAGTTAGCGCAAGTCAGTCTGTTGGTTCTGAAACCATGTATGCCTTGAACTTTAGTATTTTGCCTTCTAATGATGGCGCATTTACAGGCGGTACAACTGTTCATGCTGTAGATAACTATTTTGTTTATAGCGCACCAAACTCTCAAGAATGGGCGGCATCTAATCTTCTTAGCCCTATTACTTATGGATTGAGCTACGCTAGTAAATTTACTGGGCCTGATAACCTAGTAGCTTTAATTGCAGATCATGGACAAGTTTATCTATTAGGTGAAAACACTTCTGAAGTGTGGTCAGACGTAGGATCATTCCCATTCCCATTTCAGCGTATTCCTGGCTCATCCAGTCAGCATGGCATCGTAGCCCCATATTCTGTAGCTAGAGTAGGCAATTCGTTTGCTTATCTATCAAGAAATAATCGTGGTCAAGCGCAAATAGTAATGATGAATGGTTACTTCCCACAGCGTATTTCTACCCATGCTGTAGAAAATACCCTTGTTAATCAAAACGTCAATGATGCTGTAGCGTTTACTTATCAGCTTGAAGGTCATGAAGTATATGTGATTTCATTCCCTAGCATTGATTTAACTTGGGCTTTTGATTTCACTACTCAGATGTGGCATAAATGGCTATGGGTAGATAACAACAACGTCTATCATCGTCATCGTGCTAATTGCTGCACTTTATATCAAGGTTTAGTAATCGTAGGCGATTGGGAAAATGGTCAGCTTTACGAGCTAGACCCTAATAATTACACCGATAATGGTCAAGAAATCCGTAGATTAAGACGTGCGCCTCATCTTGTAACAGACTTGCAGCGTCAATTTTTTGATGAATTGCAGATTCAATTTCAGCCGGGCGTAGGAACTACTGGTCTTTCTAAGCCTGAAGGCATATTTGAAAACACTCCTTTTATTATCTTTGGTAATCAAACGGATTACATTACTGCTTACGAAAAATTGATTATTGGCTTAAAAAATCAGCTTTACCCTGATACCCCTACAACTACCCCACAAGCTATGCTTAGATGGTCAAACGATGGCGGTTCAACATGGTCAAACGAACATTGGTGCGGCATTGGTCAAGAGGGTAAATACAAAAATCGTGCAATTTGGCGCAGATTAGGTGTATCAAGAGATAAAGTCTTTGAAGTGGTAGTTACAGATCCAGTCAAGGCGGTGATAGTATCTGCTAACTTAAAAGCCACAGAAGGGGAAAATTAATGGCTAATCAGATTTGGGGAACAACCCAAAATAACCCTTATCCCAATACCCCTTTGATAGATGACCAAAATAAGCTTCCTACTAGGGCATGGCAACAATATTTTTTAAATTTACTTAACTTTACTAGCGCAACAAACGCAACTAAAGGCGCAGGAACGCTACCTAGCAATCCTGTAGGATTTATTAACATTACTGTTAACGGTAAACCTTTTAAAGTGCCTTATTACAACATATGAATCATCAAATTACGGTTACTTATGGAAAAGGTTTTGTTCCTATCGTTCCATTAAGGGATAAAGTAGAAAAACTCCAAGAAGCTCTTTTACAGATGCCGCAAGCCGATGTAAAGTTTTTACATGATTTTGAGCCTAAAAAGTATATTCGCACCATGATTGCGCCTCCTTGGTCGGTTATTGTTGGGGCAGAACATAAAACCCCTTATAAAGTCATACTTAAAAAGGGAACAATAGCAGTCAATATTGGCGATGAAATTAAAACATTAACTGCGCCTATGGAATTTGATGCTCCAGCAGGAATTAAACGAGTTGGCAGAGTATTTGATGAAGAATTAATTTGGATAGATATTTATGACAATTTAGATGATTGTAGGGACATTCTTGCAATTGAAGATAGGTTATACGTTATCCCTGAATGTGGATTAATGTCTAATAGAGTTTTAGAGCATAAAACAGAGCAAAAAGATAACGAAAATCTTAGCAATGGCATTAAAATGTTATTAATTGAAAATCTTGGTTTTAAAGATTAGGAGAAGGATTATGGCAGGTGGAATAACAGCAGCAGTTATTGGAGGAGCAGCAGTCTTAGGCGGTGCTTATATGAGCTCGCAAGGACAGCAAAATGCTGCCCAAACTCAAGCCGATGCTGCAAGAGCACAACAGCAAAATTTACTTGCTGCTGGACAAACTGCTTCTCAACAATTTACTCCTTATGCTGATTATGGAAAAACTTCATTATCTAGCCTTATTTCTAATAATCCTTACTTTAATCAACAATTTAGCAATCAAGATTTAAATGCCAATTTAGCTCCTAATTATGCTTTTGGATTGCAACAAGGAATGACTGGTGCAGCGCAACAAGCTAATGCATCAGGTGGTTTAATTGGCGGAAATGCACAACAAGCATTAAATACTTTTGGTCAAAATTATGCTCAAAATGCTTATCAAAATGCATTTAACAACTTTCAAACTCAACGTGGAAATATTTCTGCTCTTGATCTTGCTAATGCTAATTTAGGTCTTGCTGGCGCAACTGGTTCTGCTAATGCTCAATTAGGTACAGCAACCAACATAGCAAATATTGGTATTGGCGCAGCCAATGCTCAAGCAGCTAGTCAAATTGCACAAGGAAATATTGCTGGCGGTGCAGCAAATTCTATAGGTAGTATTGGTTATGGTTATTTTAATGGTTTACCTAATCAAAGTTTAAATAATCAAAATTTAGGTGGATATACTCCAAGTGAAATTGCACAAGGAGCAAGTCCTGGGGTTATGACACCTACTGCTGGTAATTCATTTACAGTAAATCCAGCTTAAGGAATAAATTATGGCAATTAGCACAAGCGGAGTTTCAGTTCCTCAATTAGGTCAAACTGTTGATGCAAGCATTTATGGTAATCAAAATGCTCCCAAACCTATTACTATTGCAGATATGCTTGATATATCAGGCAAAAATCTTGAAATTCAAAAGAAAAAAGCATTATTGCCTTCTGAAATTGAAACTGGTCAAGCTACTGCTAGAAAAGCAACTACCGAAGCAGATAAAGCGCAATTTGGATTTACCAATGAACAAGGTATTGTTGCTCAAAATGAAGCAGCTAGATTAAAAACTGATCCTAGAATTGAAAATGCACAAAATACTCCTGAAGGCAGAGAAGGAGCTTTAAGAGCATTGGATGAAGTTGCTCATACTTTAAAAGTAAAAGGTTTGCATGACGATGTTATTAAGGGAATGTTAGGCCAATATTACACTCAAGCAATACATGATCCTACTCAAATTTCACCAAAAATAACTCAAGGATTAATGGCTGCATCAGGTACTGCATTGCAAATGGAAAAACTTTTTCCTGCTGTTGCTCAACAAGATGTTGGCGGTCAATTGGTATCAACAGCTCAAGGAAATCCTTTATTGGCAGCAATTCAACCAGGTACTCCTACAGGCCCTTATTTGCAAAAATCATTAGCCCCACAAGTTGCTACAAGCCCAACAGGTGGCCCAATGCAATTTGGAGGTGGAGGTATTCCAAGAGCAGGAAATCTTGATAATAGACCTGTTTCTGTTCAAGGAATTCCTGTTACAGGTGGCGGTGCAAATATTTCAAATATGCCACAACAAACAACCATTTCGCAAGGTGGCGTTCCGCCTCAAGCAATGGGTCAACCAAAAACTGCAACAGGCCCTATTCCTTATATGCAAGGAGAAACTTATGATTCTTATAGAGAAAGAGTTGCAAAAGTTCAAAAAAGTGTAGGACAAGCTGCTGAAGATTTAAAAGCTTCAAATTCTAATTCTGTTACAAACGCAAAATATACAAATGAACAAATTTTAAAAGCTTTGGACAACAAGGATGTAAGGGTTGGGCCTTTAATGCAAGCAATAGCAAACAAAACTGAAGGTTTAAATTTAACCGATGATGAACAATTTGTAAAAAAATTGCTTGAACAAAGAATTCAACAACAACAATCAAGAAGTAATGTTGACCAAATTTCAAAAGAAATAGCAAGTGGAAATTTTGGAAATAGCAAAGACACTATTCGTAGCGTATTGTTTAAAGATAATGGAAATTTAACTGCTCAAGAATTACAAGCTAAAGGCATATTAAATAAAGCAGGAAATATTAATAAACCAAATTTAGCTGGTGTAAATGAATTTCAAAATAATTTTGCTTTGAAGTCTGATCCTGAAGTAATGCATTTAATGGGTGTTATTGGTAATAAACCACTAAATCAATTAACAAAAGCAGAAATTAACCATTTACAAAAAGAATTTAAAGGTAAATCTTTGACTGAAATTGATGCTTTAATGAAAAAAAGACAAGAACTTATTGATTCAGTAAGGTAAAAAATGGGCATAACTTCAGAAAATTTATATAACATTATTAATGGCGATAAATCGCAAAGTAATGTAGCCTCGGCAGATACAGTTAATTCTCAAAATTTATACAACATAATTAAAGGGCCTGCTGTAGAAAAAGAATCAACTCCTTGGAGCGATGTTTTAACTAGAGCAATTACAAATACTCCTAAAAGTGCAGTTGAATTTGGTCGAAATATTTATCAAGCTGTAACAAATCCTTTAGATACAATAGAAGGAGTTGCTAGATTGGCCGTAGGAGCTGGGCATAGTTTAAAACCAGAACATATTGCGTCATGGATAGAACATTCAGATTGGGATAAAAAAGATTTAGAAAAATCTATTGAAACTGCAAAAACCGTTGGCGATTTGTATAAAAATCGTTATGGTAGCGTTGAAGGATTTAAAGAAGCAGTTGCAACTGATCCTGTAGGTGTTGCAAGTGATTTAGCTACCATTTTGTCTGGTGGAGCAGGATTGGCAAACAAAACTGGAGTTGTAAGCAAAGCTACAGAATTAGCTGGAAAAGTAGGTGCATCTCCTGAAGCTTTAGCCGCCGCAGGAAAAGTTGCAGAAAATTTAAATCCTGTAACAGCTACTGGAAATTTGGCAGCAGGAATTGGTAAACCATTTTTAGGTGGCGTAACAGGCACAAGCCCTGAAACTATTGCTCGTTCAGCTTTATCGGGATTTGAAGGCGATACGTCATACATAAATCAGTTACGTGGTAATGCGCCTATAAATGCTCCTTTAGATGCTGCAAGAGCAAATTTAAATACGATGCGCCAAACTAAAAATAATGCCTATCGTTCTGGAATGGTTGACATAACAGGCGATAAATCTGTTTTAAATTTTAATGATATTGATAAAGCTTTAAAAGAAGCAAAAGATTCCATTTCTTTTAAAAATCAAAAAGGCGATAAAACAGTTACGGCAATTCATCAAGAACTTGCAGATGAAATTAATAATTGGAAAAAATTAAATCCTGCTGAATACCATACGCCAGAAGGCCTTGATTTTTTAAAGAAAAAAATTGGCGACATTACCAATAGAATTCCTTATGAAGAAGCTAATGCTAATCGTATTGGTTCAGATATTTATAATTCTGTTAAAAATACAATTTCCGCTCAAGCACCAAAATATGCTGAAGTAATGAGTGATTATCATGAGGCATCTGATACTATTAAAGAAATAGAAAAAGCTTTAAAACTTGGAAATAAAGCATCTTCTGATACAGCAATGAGAGCTTTACAAAGTGTTAGTAGAAATAATGTAAATACTAATTATGGACAAAGACTTACTTTAGCTCAACAATTAGAAAAAGAAGGCGGCAGACCATTTATTAATGCTTTAGCTGGTCAAGCAATGAGTTCGCCTAATGCTAGAGGATTAGCTGGAACTGTTCAAGCAACTACTGGTCTTGCAGGTTTATATAATCCTTTTTTATTAGGATTACAAGCAATACAATCTCCTAGATTAGTTGGCGAAGCTTTATATGCTGGAGGTAGAGGTGCTAAAGCAATTTCTAATTTATCTAAAAAAACTGGAATAAATCAAGCTAGAGGTAATACTTTAGCTGATATATTGCAAAATATAAATAAAGCAAAAGAGGAAGAATAATGGCACAAGTAAATTTATCACCCCTATTTAATGGTCAAACCATATTTGGGCTTACAGGATTACCTTTAGTTTCTGGTCAGATTTTCACTTACCAAGCTGGTTCTTCTACTCCTCTTACAACTTATACAGACGTAAACGGAAACATAGCCAACACTAATCCTATTATTTTAGGAACAGATGGTAAATTGCCTAGTGAGTTATGGCTTCAATCAGGCTATAGCTATAAGTTTATTGTTGAAGATGTAAACGATAACGTCTTAAATACTTACGACAATATTGCAGGTATTTTGACTCAAATACCGACATCTACAGCAACTGTTCCAACAGGATGTATTTTAATTTGGTCAGGTTCTGTAGGCTCTATTCCATCAGGATTCTTGCTTTGCGATGGTACAAACGGCACTCCTGATTTGCGTAATTCGTTTGTATTAGGTGCTGGTAATGCTTACGCTATTGGTCAAACAGGTGGTAGCACAGATGCTATTGTTGTAAATCATACTCATACAGGAAGTCTAAGTTCTTATACCCATAACCATTATGTTGCAACTAGCGATAGTTCTAATTATCCTAATCCTGGAACATATATGGGTAATTACAACCCACAAAATTATGATAACTTTAAACCAAACTTATCAGGCTCATCTACTGCGCCTGATATATTGCCCTCTAGCGACAATACTCACTCGCATACTCTTTCAATAAATCCTGTTGGAACAAGTGGCACTAATGCAAATATGCCTCCTTACTATGCTTTGGCATACATCATGAAGTCATAGGAATGAATATGTCTGATATTGATCCAATGAAAATAGGGGTAATGTGGCAAAAGGTTGAAGCTATGGAAAAAGAAATGGCTGAAATGCGCCATGATATTAAAACTCTTTTAGCTATGGCAGAACGCTCAAAAGGCTCATTATGGGCATTAATGGGTGTAGCATCTTTTGTAGGTGGCATTATTACTATTGCTGCTGACTTTTTATTAAATAAAAAATGAACGAAAACATCGAATCCGCAAAAGAAGTAGCAGGTAAATCCATTGGTCAACATGGATTAGCCTACATTACTGCTATTATTGTTATTAGCGTTGCCGCTAGTATTTTTTTAGATACTTCTAAGATTGCCGCAGTTATTGGTATGGCTGGTGGTGCAATTATGGCTATCATCAATATGATGAACGCTGTATCAGGCACAACTGAAAAAGAAGAAAAGCCTGAGTTTTTAGTTATTCAAAATTTAATTGAAAAACTAGATCATTTAGCAGACAAAGAGCCACCAATGTCAGTAACAGTTGATGGCGATAAAGTTACTGTTACTAAAGGTTCAGATACTATTACGACCAAAAAATGAACGAAATATTAACTCACATTCTTACTGGCAAAGACAATCAAACTCACGACATAGCTCGTTGGGCTTGGGCTTTGGGCTTTTTAGTGGTGGCTGCTTCTGCTATATATTTAATATATACAGGGCATGAAATCAGCCTTACTGAATTAGCTGGTGCTTTGGGTATTGTTTCAGGCTCTGGTGCTGCTGCGGTAGCTGGAAAACACATGGCTGGTGCAGAACCTCAATGAATCTACTATATGTCAAAATTGGTGTTGCTTGTTTATTTATACTTGGTGCTTTTGCTTCTGGGTGGTCTGTTCGCAATCGTGATTATATGGACTACAAAAGAGGAGTCGAAGTTGCCGCCAAAGAACAAGAAGCCAAAGTTGAATCAATCCAAAAACAACACGAATTAGTAACTAAAGGAATTTCTGATGAATATGATGCGAAACTTGCTTTGTTGCGTCAGTATTATGCTAACGGGGTGCGCCAGCCCAATACCGGCAGCGTGTCCAACCTTTCCACAACCTCCGCAATCGCTGATGCAAGTTCCGCCTACGCAGTTCTTGCTGGACAATGCGCTGCAACGTCACAGCAATTAGTCAGTCTGCAAGAGTGGATTAATGCACAGATTGGCATTAAATAATGGATACCTTAGACATACTAGCTAAGATATGGCCTTTATTATTGGCTTTTGTATCTTTAGTAGTTGTATTGGCTAAAACAGATAATCGAGTAGCTGTATTAGAAGAAAAAGTAAAAGTCTTATTTGAGTTGTGGAATAAAAATGCAAAGTAATTTTGATAAGGCTTTGGCTTTAGTTTTAAAGTCTGAAGGTGGTTGGACAGGCCCTAATGGTTTAAATGGCGATCCTGGCGGTGAAACCAATCTTGGCGTAACTAAAGCGGTATGGGAAGAATGGGTTGGGCATGATGTTAAGACTATGAAAGACTTAACTCCAGCCGATGTTGCTCCTATGTATAAGGCTAAGTATTGGATGGCTTGCTATGCGCCACAATTAAAGACAGGCGTAGATTATTGCTTGTTTGATGCTGCTGTGAATATGGGGCCTGGCAGAGCCGTAAAGCTCTTACAAGAGGCTATTCAATGTGTTCCTGATGGTACGATAGGCCCAAGAACAATGCAACTTTTAGATCAAAAGAAACCAGAAGATATTATTGAAGCTTTTAGTCAGCGTAAAATAAGTTTTTATGAAGGTTTAAAAACTTTCCCTGTATTTGGCAAAGGTTGGATAAATCGGGTAAACGAAGTTAAACAAAACGCATTAAATATGATTGGAGAATCAAATGGCAACTAATTTCAAAATTGAAGGCAAAACACATGAGTCACCTAAAGGTCACTATGTTAAAGAATCGCCACATCGCATTGAAAAAGAAGTAGAGCGTTTAGAGAAGAAGCTAGACAAACACATTGCTTTGCCGATGGAAAAAGCGCACCACGCTGAAAGCCAAAAAGAAGCACCGCTTCCTAATATGCGAAAGTATTAAAACTGCTGCGTTAAATCAGCAATTTTGAACATTGTGATGGGGCAATCGTAAAACAACTCCCCTTTATTAACAAATTTGTTATAAACCTCAATCAATGGGCAATTTGCTATCAAGTCTGCTTTCACCCAATAAGCACGAGATAAGTCCTGAGTTAAGGCAAAAAATAGAGTCGGCAGACCTTGCTGAAATAGTTTGTCTTTGCGTTGCCCTACGTGGATGGTTTGATGTCGATCAAAACCTTCTTGGCGAACTTCTACCTCAAGCGCACCAACTGGAGCATCTGATCGAAAACAGATTAGGTCAACTCCAAATTTATTAGGGTTATCCCTAGCATCTAAACCCCATTTCATGTTGACCCAGTCGCTTACTGCTTTGCGAGCTGGGGCATCATATATATCATGTAGTTCTTGGCTAAATGCCTTACGCATACCTACCAATAGTCAGCCAAAAAGAATAAGCAAATACCGCTACAAACAACATACCCCCTAGAAACGCTCCTAAGCCGTCAAAATCGCTTTGTTTAGGTCTAGTAATGGCGGTAGCATAGTCAGCATCTTTAAACGCCTCAGAAACGCTTTTAGCAGTTTGTGTGTAGCGTGTGTATCTTGTAGTGAAATCTGCGTAGTTCATTTCTCTTGTGCCTTTCTTAAAATAGGGCGAAACATAAATATCCACAAAGCATGACAAAACCATCCAACAATCATTCCGTAAATAAATTCACTCATTTCTCTTGTGCCTTTCTTAAATCTATTTTTTCTACTTTTGCACAACTATATCCTCTAGGTGTTTCAATGACTGTGCCACCATTTGCTGTGCATAAATCGGTGTTTTGTTCAAATTTAACAATCGCAAACCCTATTGCAACAGCAGATAAAATTGCAAGCACTACAAAAACATAACCCCAAAATTCTTCTTCAAAAAATGTATTCATTTCTCTTGTGCCTTTCTTAGTATTGCTCTAGCAAAATCCACCATCTTTGAATCAAGACCAATCCAACTACCATTTGAATGTCTTACAAAGATTCCTTTATCTTCTGACCAATTAAATCCAGCTTCTTCTGCTGAACTAATTATTTCCTCATCTGTTAGTGTCTTTGCTGGATGGAACTGCGTTGCGGTGTAGAGTGGGATATACTCATATTGCCATCCTTGTGCTGTGTACCATTCCTCAACCTCATGCAATACTTCATCACTCCAGCCAATCTCTGTAAAATCACCATCTGATTTAATAGCCCACGCTACTGGTTCATTGTTCATTTCTCTTGTGCCTTTCCAGTTACTAATTCATCAATTAGCCTTAATTCAGCTTTCAACGCCTCTATTTCAGCTTGTTGCTGGCGCAATGTTTCAGCCGCTTTTTGAATATGTGTTCCGGTATAAAACTGTTCTAAACGGTCTGCTAAATCATTGGCGTTCATTTATGATCCCTAGCGGAAGTTGCCCAAAGCTGCTCTGTAACCTCTCTAGCACCCATCATCAATAATTCATGGGAATAAAACAACTGAGCTGTGTATTTACCCTTAATAAAGCCAGTTTCTTGCCTTGTGCTTGGGCCAACATAAATGCCAGGATTGTTGTAATGGGGTACAAATAAAATATCCCCTATCTTGTAACATTTATAAGACCTAATTTCTGGCGTTGAGTAATCAGTAGAAATCATTTAAGCACCCCACGCAAACATCATGCCAAGCAAAATACCTAGCAGTAATACGCCAATTACATCTATATATACTTTTTTCATAAATCCCCCTAAGTTAAAAAGTCAGGTCAAAGTCTTTTTAGTCGTACACCTGCGGCTTGTTGAGCTGAATAGTGTCAATGACCTGATGTAAGTAATTTATTGGTGTTTGCAACACATTTATATAGGTGTTTACCCTAATGTTGTATTTATGCAATAAAAGAATGTTAAATGACTTATTAATAAGGTTTTAAGTTATTTAAGGATTGTTTAATAAGTCATTAACTTTACAATCCTAAAACTTTTCTTTACAAAATACCCCGTTTGGGAATATTTCTTTACATTTGCACACTTTTTCATCAATTCTTCCCGTTCGGGAAACTTTTTTATATGTATATTTTTTGCTGATTTTTATACACATAGGTAACAATGTATATACAAAACATATACTTTTAGGTATCAATTTTTATACAAAATTAATACTTATAAGCATCAAGGGTGGGGCTGACTCCTCACGGAAGGATGCGATGGTCGGGGGAAACCAAGCCAGCCCCATAAATATTATAGTCCCGATTTAAGCTGATAGTAACGTAGCAGATGGAAAAAGCATTTCAAACCTTTTTGTAGGTCGGCTTCTTCTATTTCGCATAGCTTAACTTCATTGGTTAGTCCATTGACAAACATAATAGCGCAGCGAGCATCGGCAAGTCCTAGCAACTCCCGATAAGCTGCAATCTGCATGATATGATCTTCGTATGGAACGACCTTTTCTAAAGGGATTTCTTTTGTCTTAAAATCGCAAACCACAGGTGGTATGCCTTTAACTTTATCGCCTTTAGCGTGTAAATCCACTTTTCCAGCAAATCCTAGCTCATGGCTACCTGACTTCTCAGGAATCCACAGGCGATTGCCAAAAGCGGCTTTTAAGGCGTTTTCTGCGTTGCGACAATACTCGGGTATAGATTCAAGCAAAATGCCGTCAAAGAACGATTCCAGCACTCCATGAATGTATGTGCCTCTATCGGCTGCATCTCTACCTTGGGCCTTAGAATCGCTTAATACACGACTAAGCCATTCTGATTCTTCTTCCCCGTCTAGGCGAGGTAATGTAAGTGCAGCGAGGATGGCTTGTTCTTGTTTCCATCGGTCAAGTCCTGGCTTGGCTGCGACCCCAAGAATGGTGGTAACTGAGGGCAATAGACCCAGTTTTTTAGCATCTCGTAAGGTTGTGTTCCTTTGTTTGCCATTCGCACCGATGATTTGATAGGCTGGATTGCCATCCTTGTCATACCAATGTGATGAATCATTGCTCATTTTTCCCCCTGGTTATGCTATGAGTTTCTTTGTGGTGTGGTTTGCATAGCCAAACAACATCTAAAGGCCGTGAATAATCTGGATGATGCGCTTCAGCTTTATTGCCACAAATAATACATGGCAATTCAGTTAATTTTCCTATTTTTAAAGCATGAAATGTTGCGCTTCTTGCGGCACGTCTTTCAGGAAACATAACATTTCTTTTTTGGTCAGCATTTTTCTGAGTTAATTTACCAGCTTCAGTTTTTGAATACTTTTGCTGTTTTTGATTTCGGCAAGATTTGCACTGAGCCCGATATTTTTTTGTATCAGACCGAACGCTAAAATGGCTCAGTAATTTGTCCTGATTGCAGGTTTTACAAATCTGAGTTGACATTCTTTCTTTTTCCCCGTTTTGGTTTTACTTCATCCGTGTTTATATCATATACAACTGCATCAGGAATAACTTTTGCTTCATACATTGCCGGTATTTCTTGACCACACCAATCTTGAGGCAATTTATTTACTACGACAGGATTTAACTTGCAGGCCCCCATCATGTCATTTTGATTAAAAACAAAAAACTTACAAGATTTACAAGTCATTAAATGCCTTTTGAGTAATTAAGAATACGCAAGCGATCTAATTCGCTAGAACACATATCGGCAGCAATGTGCAGAACCGCAGTAATGACACTTGCTAAATCTTCTGGTGAGAAGCTTATTAATGGCAGCTCCTCGTCATAACCGACTTCTTTAAAAGTCTTTTCTGTGTATTTAGTATCAATAATGTCTTTAATTTGGTTCTGCATAATGTTCTCCTCTAGAACGGAACGTCATCGAGATTGGTTATCTCGTCTGATCCTGCTGGTTTAAATCCTTGTGGAATTTTCTCTTTACCGATTGAAATACTGAAAAACTTACCCTTTTTACCTTCTTTAACCCAACCACTAAGCCAATGCTCTTTACTATTAACCATAATTGTCCCCGTATAATCAGGATGGTTATCAGTCGTTTTGCGGTCATTCTTAAATAAACTCCCTGATCCTTCTTTTGGTTGATATGCCATTTTTTTTCCTTTATAAAATATCTTTGGCTAAACTTTTCATTGCTGGACTTGACTTACTTTGCACAGCAGCGTTTGCATCATCATCGGCTTGAACCACGCCTACAACTGCTGCTAACGCATATCTACGCATATAGGTCAGCGCAGAACCAGAACCTTGTGCATCAGGCTTAGATACAGGTAAACTCATTTCTTGACCAATCCATTCGCCTGAACTATGGGCTAGGATGGTAGTCATTGACATTGTGCCGTCAATAAATTCGCCAGGGAATTGCATAACGCTAAGGCCGTTTCCAGCCAAAAGATCACGACAAGCATCCCACACAGACTCCAAATCAGCGTACTTAGATTTGAAGAACGGATTTGCTGAATCTTTTTTTGCATGGCTCAATTTCCCCTGAACGATTGATAATGCCGTTGCTAACTTAGCGATTGATTCTGATTGATTCATAATTTTCCCCCGAAAACATTGCCAAAATCTTCAAATACAGATTGCAATAACATATTGCGCTTATTGTTTGGTTTGCCACAAGCAGCACGAATGACATCTATATCATCGGCTGATAAGTCTGTGCCAAACTCCATATTGTCTAAAGCTACTTCTAAGCGTTCTTCCATCTCAGTCATTACTTGGCTTAATTCATCCATTTCGTTCCCCCGAAATAACATAGCGAAATTGCTATAATTACACTTTAACATAAGTAAAAATGATTTGTAAAGTATTTGATCTATTGTTGTTTTTTTGTTAACATCAGTTAATGATTCCAAATAAAGCAAATTTTACAGATGAGCAGATCATTGGACTGCTAGGGGGAACTAAAAAAGTGTCGCATTTATGCAACATAACCCATTCAGCGGTCATTCAATGGCTTAAAAGAGGTATTCCTTATGCTCAAATATGTTTTTTGGCGGCTGAAATAGAACGTCAAAGCAATGGTTTAGTAAACAGAAAAAACCTTTTTCCTAAGTCTTGGCACATAATTTGGCCTGAGTTGCAAGAAAGCGAATGGTAATGAATAGAGAACAGATGCTTATTGAAATGCTAGAAGTAGCAGACAAACAAATACACGAATTGCAACTTAGAGCAGACTTTCTGTATAAAGAAGTTGCTCAGTTGCGTGAGCGTATTACTTATTTAGAACCACAAGTGTTTGGTGGCAATACAAAATGAAATTTGAAATAGAAATTACAAGAGAAAATGAAGATGGTTCAGCAGATTGCTTGTTGCACCTTGACAAAGATGCTATAACGCTTTTAGTTCAAGAAGGGCTTCTAGCAATATTAAAACTTTACATTGATCAACAAAAAAATAAAGAGTAAACTGTTTTTCCCTTAGATTGGCGGCTCTAACGACATCGTGGCGATCTAAGGTAGTAGCGTTACCAGAAGGGTAAGAGGCTGAAATAGCGCAATACAGGTGGCGAAGTTAGTGCCTGTGCCTCGCAAGACTGACGGGTGAGCGATTCCTTAATGGGATACTCTGAAGGCACACTTAGGTAGGCTAGGTGTGCTCAAACCTTTTGGGATAGACTCTAAAGTCTATTAGTTGTATAAGTAACTATGGTATTAATTAAATCTAAGGGGGAACTTATGTTTGATGAATTTTGGATGCTTTATCCAAGAAAAGTAGCAAAAGCAGCAGCACGAAAAATTTGGCAGAAACTTTCAGAAGAAGATCAACTCTTAGCAGCTAAAGCAATAGATGAGCATTGTCAATATTGGAAAGCTAAAGAAACTGCATTAGAATTTATACCTCACGCTAGCACTTGGCTAAATCAAGAACGCTGGGAAGATGAGCTGGTATTAGAAGCAAAAGGTAGCAAAAAGTTACCTTTGGGAACTAACCAGCAAATTGAAGAAGCTTACAGAATTGAGTGCGGTAAAGACCCAAAATTAGCTCGTTTTGGCAGCTATTACGAAATGAGAGAATATGTCCTTAAGCAAAGGGAACTGCGATCCAAGGCACAAGCATGAATGTGGGGTGCGATACCTGTGTTATCTGCGCCACAAAAAAGGTTTAGAGTGGTTTAGAAATTACATATCAGACAAGAATTTTAGTAAAGTATTACTAGACGATTTTTACACGCAATACAAACTTGGCAATAGGGGGGAATGGGGATGTTGGAAAAATACATTGTTGGAGCAACAGGGATTGGGTATTTAATTACTGGAATACTGCAATTTAACAAGGGGGCTACAGCTAACGCAGTTATATGGATTGGCTATGCTATTGGTCAAACTGGATTGTGGCTAAATTTAAAATGAAACAAAATTATGACCCACACGACTCGGTTGAATTTATCTATCAAAAAGCTCCTGATTATGCGAAAGCCAAGGGTGAACTTGCACAACTCGAAGCCTTTAAACATTCTCTTAAAGCAATCAAGATGGCGCAAGCGGATGGGGCTACCATCGCTGCTAAAGAAATGGAAGCCTTTCGCAGTCCTGAATACCAAGAGCTATGTAAGGCCATTGGATCAGCTACAGAGCAAGTAGAAAAGTTAAAATGGCAATTAGAAGCCGCAAAGATGCGCTTTGAAGCCTGGCGCACAGAACAAGCAAACAACAGACAAATAGATAGGATTACTCAATGAACGATTACGCAGAGCATTTACTTAAACTTAACAGACTTACTAAATCGTTCTTAAACTCTATTCTTAAAAATCGTAAAACAGAAGCTTATTTAATTGCTTGTGAAATAACAGAAACAGCTACAGAATTAGAAGCATGGGCTAGTAAACATAGTGTCCATTAAGGTGATATGATAAACAAAACCCCTATAGGTCGGCAAACCAATAGGGGCTTCTAACCACCACAATACAGGACATTGCTATGGCTAAAAAAGATTTTACTCTTACTCAAAAAATTCTTTTAGATTTGTTTGATTATAAAGATGGTATTTTAATCAATAAAAAAACCAAAAAAGAAGCTGGCACTTTGCATGACCAACGTGGTTATAAAAAGGTAATGATAAATACAATAAGATATTTTACGCACAAAATTGTTTTTTTTTATCATTATGGATATATGCCAAATACAATAGATCATATTGATAGAAATCCATCAAACAACAAAATTGAAAATTTGCGAGAAGTTACAAGATCACAGAATCAAATAAATAGAAATCTTTTTAAAAACAATAAAAGCGGTTACAGAAATGTTATATGGAATAAAAAAGATTGCAAATGGCGAGTTCATTTAAGAATTAACAATAAACAAATGTATTTTGGTTCATACTATGATATTGATTATGCTAAATTTATTGCAGAAAATATGAGATATAAATATTACAACAATTTAATTAATGACCAAAAGTGAAAAGAACTATATGGCAAGAGTTGCCGGACTCGGTTGTATATTGTGCAGTTCCGTGCTTGGGTATGAAGGTAGCCCTGCCGAAATACACCACATTAGACGAGCTGGTGTCCGTGCTACAAGCCCCATTATCCCCCTCTGCCCTGAACATCACAGAGGAAACAATGGTATTCACGGAATGGGTAGAAAAGCTTTTGAAAGAAAATTCGGCACAACCGAGGAAGCGTTATTACAGCAAGTTCAAAAAAGCTTGGAACGGTAAATGACTGAAGAAAAAACTTTAAGAAAGATTGCTGATGAATTAGGAATCAGCCATCAAGCTGTATCTGAAATCATAGAAAGAGCAATGCGTAAAATTAAAGAAGAATTAAAAAAGCGTGGTATTAACTTAGATGATTTGATAGATAATTAAAGTTCATGTCCATCAAAACCAAGCTCTAGCCCCACACGCATTTTTCTACGCTTAAAGGTGGCATCGTGCAATGTCCATTTACCTGATCTGTGACGAGAACAATGAATCATCTCATGCGCCATAGAGCGAACCACAGTATCGTAATGACCACACCTTGCTTTAGAAATGCTAAATATATGTGGCTTGGCTAAAGACTCATCAAATTCATAGGTAGCCATAACGCTATGGTCATCGACAATATCAAAACGACATAGCTCACTCGGTGGCAAATCCCATTTTAAGAATGGATCGCATTTAGCTAATGTTAGATAAATGCCTTCAAGGATTTTAGGAGTTATTTTCATGCCATCATGCTTTCATACTGCATGAATTTTGCCACGAAACTCTATCTCATCCTCACCAAACACCCTAACCATCTCTGGTTGCAATAGTTTGCTGCGTTCAAAGGTAAGCATTACAAAGCCACTATTCCAATCTTTAGGCGTGTCCTCTGTGTAATTGAACTGTGGGCCATTCGGATCAGCTAACGTGCCTGTCTGTACCCCATAGCGTGTGCCGTTATAGTCGTTGTAAGGAATACTAGATAAAACATGAGTATGCCCAGTAACCATAGATACACCAGAATTAACAGCGTTGTTTCTGCCGCCTGTCCAGCCACCTTTCCAACGATGCTTAACGCATACATCTTCATTGATCCACACAGACCAGCAAGGCTGCCATTTAGGAAAATACTCTTTTAAGCTAGTGCCTGGTACACCTTCAAAAGCAGGCAAAAAATTAACCACGTTGCTAGTAAAACGCATATCGTGATTCCCCAAAGGCCAATATAACTTTGCTCCTTTTGCGACATTTTCTATTTCTCCTAGATAATGTTGACAAGCTTCTAATTCTTCTTTTACTGTCGGAAGCTTATCAAAATCCATCCTTGGATGGCGGCTGATACCAGCACCATCAAAAGCGTCACCATTGCAAATAATGGCTGTGGGTTTGAACTCTTTAATTGACTCCAGCAAAGCCTTAAAAGCAGTAGTAGTGATGTCAGGCCAAAAATGAGCATCGCTAAATACGATAACATTACCTTTTTCAATATTAAACCCCCGTCTAGTATGACCTTCCGTTTGTTCTATTTTCTTTGCAACGCTTACCCTCTGGTCATTAAATGATGGTAATTCAATACCAAGCCTTGTTTCTATTGACCTTCTGCGGTTATAAATAGACCTTACATCTAGTTTGTGAACTGCTGCAAACTTTTGCGGACTGCCAATCTTTTTCCACTCCGCAATCCATTCTTCATCTGATAAGTGATAACCAGCCATTGATATACCTTTTGGTGTAAAGTTATCAAATACTAACTGATTATTATAAAAATTCAATGACTTATGCTAAAAGGGTTGTAGAAATTTGGGCTTGCAAAATATGTAAAGTTCAAAAGGTTGCTACAGCTCATTTAAAAAGGCAAATATATTGCAGCAAATCATGTATGTCTATTGCATACAAAGTGCAGCTTTTAGGGGCTAATAACCCTAATTTTTCAAATGCAGGGATTAGAATATGCAAAGTTTGTAATAAAGAATATAAAAATTACAACAAAACAAGAAAATATTGTTCAATGGCTTGTAGGGATGTTGAAGGGAATGAAGCTTTGCGACATAACGCTAAAAAAGATGCCAACCATAATGAATTGGTAGAAATATTAGAAAAAGGGGGAGTAGTGGTTAAAGATACATCAAAATTAATGCAAGGATTCCCTGATTTGCTGGTTTGGCACATGGAAGCATGGCATCTTGTGGAAATCAAGAATCCTAATACCGCTTATGGCAAAAAAGGACTTAGTAAATCACAGCAAAAATTTGCTGATGATTGGAAAGGTGGCCCTGTTTTTATTTTAAGAACCAAGGAAGATGCCGAAAAATTTATTATTGGTGAATTTGCAGAAATTGATCAAGTTGGCGGCAATAAATCTAGTAAAAACTCTTGAAAAGTCGTAAAATAGTATTATTATTCGTAGTGTATTAACCCCATCTTAAAGGATAAATCATGGGCAAAATGGATAGCATGAAGGGCGTACCTTCTACAACTGGCGCAAAAGCACCTAAAGGCGCATCTTCATCTGATATGTCAGGTGAGCGCAGACAAAAGATTGTCGGTGGCGTTGCTATGGGCAAAATGGATGCAATGGGTTCACGCCCACTATCCCACGCTGGCAACTTTGAAGGCAAGCTTGGCGAGTTGAATGACGGCAACATGGGTGAGCGTGAGTGCTACAGCCATGTCCGTATGGCACACGCACAAGACGGCAAATAAAACTACAGCCCATAGTCCTCGGTAAAGGGCTACAGGCTGTATAACCACAACAATAGGGTAATATTGAGATGGCTGATGAAATTGTAATATATAAACCTCTGGCTGATAAGATAATTGTCAGACCAGATGTTCGTGTTTTGAGCGATGTCATTATTGTTAACAATAAAGAGGCTGAGAACATGGGAACAGTCGTTGCTGTAGGGCCTGGCAAGAAATTGTCATCCGAAAGACGAGAAGCAATGCCTATTGAAGTAGGCTCAAGAGTTCGTTTTGGCACTATGAACGATAATCCCAAAGAAGAGTATTTAAAATTTACACCAATTAAGCACAATGGTGAAAAGTGTTTATTAATGTCCTGGCAAGACGTTTGCTGGGTAGATGGGGAGTAATATGGCAACTAAACTTGGCTTATATGCCAATATCCATAAAAAACAGGCACGTATCGAACGTGAAAAAGCTGAGGGTAAACCCGTAGAGAAAATGCGTAAGCCTAACACAAAAGGCGCACCTACCAAGCAAGCATTTATTGACTCTGCTAAGACAGCGAAGAAAAAATGAGCAAACACGATAAACCCATAGCGCATAAGACTACCGGCAAAGGTAAGACTTATAACCCTACAGACAAGGGTGCAGGTATGACCGCCAAAGGTAGAGCTGAATACAACGCTAAGAATGGCAGCAATCTCAAAGCCCCTGCCCCTAATCCAAAGACAGAGAAAGATAAAGGTCGCAAGGCTTCTTTTTGTGCAAGGATGGAAGGCGTAGTCAAGAAAGCTAAAGGCCCAGCAGAACGAGCCAAAGCATCATTAAAGAATTGGAACTGTTAATGTTAAATATATTACACAAAATTAAACGATTACTTGGAATCAAGCCAACTCCTAAAGAGCAATTACTAGCAGATTGGCCATTCCCTATTGAAGTAAAAACCAAGCCTACATTACAAAAGGCTACAACCCGTAAGGAAAAGAAAATGCCATTAAAGAAATCAACAAGTGCTAAAGCATTTAAAGAAAACATTAAGACAGAAGTAAAAGCTGGTAAGCCAGTAAAGCAAGCTGTTGCCATCGCCTACGCTGAGAAGAACGCTGCTAAGAAAACAAAGGCAAAGAAATGATCCAATTTACATTAGACCAAATCAACGAGTTATTGACTGAACTAGGTAAGCTTCCGTATATACACTCTGCTCATCTTATCGCTGGTATCAAGCAAATAGCTGAACCACAGATTGTTGCAAAAAAACAACAGTCTGATGAGATTAAAGAACCTGATATTTCATTATCATAGTGTTGTAAAAAAACAACAGAATCAATAACATGACAACTGAAGCAGACAAATCAAGATCAGAAAAGATGAGGGGTAACAACAATGCTGCCAAAGCAAAGTTGTTTACTGATCGCATCAAGATGAGCCTTATTCAAGATCCAGTCAAATTGAATACGATTGTTATGAAATTGATTGAGCTTGCAGAAGAAGGTGAGCCTTGGGCAGTTAAAGAGCTTATGGATAGGGTAGAAGGTAAACCGCACCAATCTACAAGCCTTGAGGACTCTGAAGGCAATAACCTCTTGCAAGCTATTGAAGTTAGGTTTGTAAAGCCAAGTGAGTGACATCACCCCAGAGCTAAGGGAAGCAATATCAGCAGTTGACTTTCCTATTAAGCTCCAATTTCTATTTGAACCATCACGCTTTAAAGTTTGTCATGGTGGGCGAGGCTCAGGTAAATCTTGGGGATTTGCTCGTGCTTTGCTTGTTTTAGGCGTTAAAAAGACTATCAGGGTACTATGTGCTCGTGAGTTTCAGAACTCTATTGCTCAATCTGTGCATAGATTACTAGCAGATCAAATCATCTCTATGAAGCTAGAGTCATTCTATGAAGTGACGCAGAATCAAATCAGGGGCAAAAACGGCACAGAGTTTAACTTTGTTGGCCTTAAAAACAACCCAGCAAACATTAAGTCTTACGAGGGCAGTACGCACGTTTGGATTGAAGAAGCTCAGACAGTAAGTGACCGAAGCCTTGAAATCCTTATTCCTACGATAAGAACGCCTGACTCAGAGATATGGATTACCTTCAACCCTGAGTTAGAAACTGATCCGGTATATCAACGCTTTGTATTGAACCCACCGCCTAATTGCCAAACAGTACGCATGAACTGGCAAGATAACCCTTGGTTTCCAGAAGTATTGCGTAATGAGAAAGACCAGCTATTTCATCGAGATAGAGAGGCTTACAACACAGTTTGGGAAGGCTTATGCCGCCAAACAGTAGATGGTGCTATCTTTGCTAAAGAAATGACTATGGCAGAGCTAGAGGGGCGTATATGCAATGTGCCTTACGATCCTATTAAGCCTGTGCATTTTGTGTTTGACCTTGGTTTTGCCGATGCCACAGCGTTTTGGGCTGTTCAATTTATAGGCATGGAAACTCGTTTAATTCGTTATTACGAGAACAACCAAGAAACAATAGCTCATTATCTTGCTAAGATTCAATCCTATGGATACGTTGTTGACACAATCTGGTTGCCCCATGACGCAGGAAACAAAACCCTTGCCTCAAACGGTAAATCTATTGAGGAAATCGTTAGAGCAGCAGGGTTTAACACTAGAGTTATTGAGCGAACACCCATCGTTGATTCTATTAATGCTGCTCGAATGATGTTTAATAAGTGTTGGTTCGATAAGATCAACGCTTATGATGGCTTGCAATGCTTACGCCATTATCGCTATGACGTTGATCCTGACACTAAACAATTTAGCCAAAGACCTTTGCACGACAATTATTCGCATGGCGCAGATGCGTTCCGATACATTGGTTTGATGGTCAATGAGCCTAGAAAAGCTCCAAAACAAAAAGCAACCTATAATTTGCCGTCAAGTTGGATGGGATAGATGTTGTGAAAATGATACACTTGGCTTAAAATCAGCCAATCTATAAGGAATTCCTATGGCATACGACAGAGTTGCAGACTCACAATCAGACGGCAGAATTGAAGAAGCCAAAGACTTTTTAAGGCTTTGTAATGACTCTGACAGCAATAATCGTGCTGAAGCCCTTGATGATGTGAGATTTGCGGCTGGCGATCAATGGCCTGTAGATGTGCAAAATAGCCGAGTATTAGAAGCTAGACCTTGCCTGACAATTAATAAAGTTGACGCATATATTCGTCAAATTTGTAACCAGCAACGTCAGCAACGCCCACGCATCAAAGTGCATGGCATGAACAATCAATCCGATGCCAAAGTAGCTGAGATCATTACTGGTATCTGTAGGCACATTGAAAATCAATCTGATGCTGATTCTGCTTACGATCACGCTTTTGAGTACGCAGTAAAGATGGGCTGGGGTTACTGGCGCATCACGACTGACTATGTAAGGGATGATAGCTTTGACCAAGAAATCTACATTAAGCCTGTTGAAAACCCTTTTACTGTCTATTTTGACCCTAATAGCGTTTTACCTGATGGCTCTGATGCTGAGAGATGCCTTATTACTACCGTTATCAGCAAAGATGTGTTTAAAAAGATGTATCCCAACGCTGAATTTGACCAAGGATTCTCCAGTAGAGGAACGGGCGATACGGAATCGGAATGGGTTACGAAAGAAGATATACGCATAGCTGAGTATTTCTATACTGAGCGTGTTAAGGATATGTTGTTAGAACTATCTGATGGCACTACAGGCTATTCTTCAGAGATTCCTAAGAAAGAAGTATTAGAAGCTGCTGGCATTACTGTGATTGCCAAGCGTGATGTATGGCGCAAACAGATCAAGTGGTGCAAGCTTACTGCGATGGAAATCCTTGAAGAAGGCGAATGGGCTGGTAAGTTTATCCCTATCGTGCCTACTTATGGTCAAGAAGTACGAGTTGACGATAAGCACAAGAAATTTGGCTTAGTACGCATGGCTAAAGACCCACAGCGTATGTATAACTATTGGTCAACTGCTCTGACTGAAACTGTAGCCTTAGCTCCTAAAGCTAAATGGCTATTGGCTGAAGGTCAAGACGAAGGGCATGAGAACGAATGGGCTATGGCTAATATCAAAGCGATGCCTGTATTGCGTTACAAGCAAACAGACATTGAAGGCAGACCAGCTCCTGCACCTACAAGACTGCAACCAGAGCCACCACCAGCAGGTGTAATGACTGCGTTGCAAGGCATGAACAATGATTTACAAGCTGTAGTCGGTATTTTTGATCCTAGTCAGTTACCTACTGGCATGATGTCCGGCAAAGCAATGCAAGGTCAGCAACAGCAAGTGGATATGACCAATTTCCACTATTATGACAATCTGACTCGCAGTATCCGTCACACAGGTCGCATCATTCTTGACTTAATTCCTAAGATTTATGACAGAGAGCGTGTCATGCGCATCATTGGCGATGATGGCAAGCCTGAGATTGTGACTTTAAATCAGCCTAGCACAGACGAAAATGGCGTTTCTAAGGTATTAAATGACGTTACTGTAGGCGAATATGACGTAGTAATGGAAACAGGCCCAGGTTATAACTCTAAGCGTCAAGAAGCAGTAGATTCTATGATGAGTTTGTTAGGTGCAGACCCAAGCCTAATGCAACAAGCTGGCGATTTGATCTTCCGTAACATGGACTTCCCTGGTGCTGAGATCATTGCTGACCGCCTTGCCGCTGTAAACCCAATGGCGCAGATTGATGATAAGTCACCAATCCCACCACAAGTTCAGATGCAGTTAGCTGCAAGCAAACAACAAATTCAGCAGTTACAACAAGCTCTGCAAGCCGAGCAGATGGACAAGAAATATCGTGCAACAGTTCAAGAGCAAGTCCAACAGGCTGAAACAGAGCGTGAGAAGATGCGTCTGCAAGTTAAGCGTGAAGATACGATGACTCGTACTGATACCCAAGCGCATGACACAGTCATTAAGACACAAACTCAGCTTGAAATTGAAAATCTTAAAGCCCAGTTAGCTTTGGTTCTAGCTCATATTAATAAACCAGAAGCTAAATTAGCTAACGAAGAAGCGGTTGAAAGGGCAATTTAATGAAAAAAGAAGATCATGCATCATATGTATCAAAAGAATTGTCTAAAAAATATGCTAAAGAACAGCACGACAAATATAAAGATAATCCTAAATACCATAGCTTAAAATCTGCGCTTGGAAAACAAGGTGCTATTGATGCGCTTTCTCATCAAGAAAGAAATATGGCAGAAGCAGAATTAGTTAATAAAGCTATGAAGTAAATGTTGTAAAAATGCAACATTAGTGATATAAATGAATTTGTATTACCTACCTGTGGGTTCACAGGGTTAATTCTTGAGGGAATCTCATGTCAGAAGCAGAAGTAGTAAGAACAGCATCAAACGTAGTAACAAGCGATAATTTAGCTGATTTCCATGCTGAAAAATTAGGTTTAGCTAGCGAAGAAGCTCCTGTTGCGGCTGAAGCAGTCGAGGAAACTCCTGATTCAGAGCCAGCAGTCGAAGCCCAAGCTGAGAGTGAACCAGCGGCAGAAGAAGAAGCGGAAGTAACAGACAAGCCGAAACAAAATCCCAAACTTGAAAAACGATTTTCTGAGCTTACAAAACGAGCCAAACAAGCTGAGGCAGACAAGCAAGCACTAGAAGCACGTTTACAAGAACTTGAGAGCAAAGTAGCACCTGCACCCCTACAAGCTGATCCAGTAGGCGAAAAACCACAAGCATCGCAATTTAATGATGCTTTTGAATACGCTGAAGCTTTAGCCGAATGGAGCGCAGAAAGAGCATTAGTAGAGCGTGATAAGCAAGAACAGCAACGCCAAGTCGAAGCCCAACGCCAAGAAGTTATTAAATCTTGGACAAGTAAGCTAGAAAAAGCCAAAGCTGATTTGCCTGATTTTGATGAAATGGTGGCATCTAGCCAAGTCCAAGTACGAGATGAAGTACGGGATGCGATCCTAGAGTCCGATGTAGGCCCACAAATCCTATACCAACTAGCATCAGATGATGACCTTGCACAGCGCATTTCTACTATGCCAGTTAACAAAGCTCTTAAAGAATTAGGGAAATTGGAAGTTCAGTTTGAGCGTAAAGAAGCTCCGGCTGAAGTCAAAAGCGAACCTGTTGCTCGTAGTAAAGCACCAGCACCGATTAAGCCTCTCACCGCTGGCAAAGGTACAGCAGACGTTCTTATTGATGGTAATGGGGCGTTTCATGGTACTTATGCCCAATGGAAAGCAGCACGACAGGCTAAACGGATACGCTGAAATATCCATTTAAATATACAAAAAGGAAATAATCATGGCAAATAATTTGCTAACTATTTCTAAGATCACCAACGAAGCCTTGATGGTCTTAGAAAACGAATTGACATTCACTTCTGAAGTAGATCGTAACTATGATGACCAGTTTGCCGTAGTAGGTGGCAAAATTGGTAACACAGTAAACGTCCGTAAACCAGGTCGCTTCATCGGGACAACTGGCCCAGCTCTGAACGTAGAAGATTTCAATGAAACTTCTGTGCCTGTAACTTTGTCAACACAGTTCCACGTTGACACACAGTTCACAACACAAGATTTGGCATTGTCTTTAGATATGTTCTCTGACAGGGTGTTAAAGCCTGCTGTAGCTGCTATTGCCAACAAGATTGATCGTGATGGCACATTGCAAGCTGCTAACAACACAGCGAATATCGTTGGTGTTGCTGGTACTCCTCCAACTGGTTTGATTACTTACCTCACAGCTGCTGCTTACCTTGATTCTGAAGGCGCACCACGTGACGGCCGCCGTTCTTGCATCGTTGAGCCATTCACATCTGCAACTATCGTTGACAGCTTGAAAGGTTTATTCGTACCACAAGAAGCGATTGGCGAGCAGTATCGTAAGGGCTTGATGGGTCGTGACTCAGCAGGTATGAACTGGAAGATGGATCAGAACGTGGTATCACACACATTCGGCTCTTTCGCTGGTTCTGCTACTGTTAACACAACAACAGCTACTGGTTTCTTGACAAGCGGTTGGGCTTCTTCAAGCACAATTACTTTGACTTTGACTAGTGGCGTTAGCTTAAACCAAGGTGATACATTCACTATCGCTGGTGTTTATGCAGTTAACCCACAAAACCGTCAAGCTTATGGTTCAAACAAGCTGCGTAACTTTGTTGTTAATACTGCTGTTAGCGGTTCAGGTGGTACTATTTCTGTAAACGTAAGCCCAGCTATCATTACTGCTGGTCAGTTCCAGAACGTATCTATCCCTTCTACTAGCTCTACAGCCGCTGTTAGCTTCTTTAACCAGTCTGGTACTGTTTCCCCACAAAACATCATCATGCACCGCAATGCGTTTACTCTTGCAGTAGCCGACCTTGAGTTGCCAGAGGGTGTTCACTTTGCTGGTCGTGCAAGCGACAAGGT
>Ga0208744_1000125_pt1 | contig 36103 bp, 51 predicted proteins | sample CryBogCBH24Aug09_FD_184620 | JGI IMG/M metagenome (GOLD analysis project Ga0208744, IMG submission 184620) | Freshwater microbial communities from Crystal Bog, Wisconsin, USA - CBH24Aug09 (SPAdes) (version 2) | ecosystem: Environmental > Aquatic > Freshwater > Lake | place: Crystal Bog...
AGCATTGATTTAGCAGAGCGGCTACGATTGAGGTAGGTGCTATTGTTACTTGCAGACCATGTGATTTTCTTCATAACTTACTCCTAAAAAGACCCCGAACCGTTCGAGGCATGGCGCTATCTTACACACATTTGTGACTCTTGCAAACTTTTTTTCAACAATATTTTTATAGGTTTTGCATTTGCGATAGAAATTTTTTATGGGTCAATTTTTCACAAACGTGATAAATTCGTCGTATGAATAGCTTAGAAATCGCAATCATGGCCGCTGGAGGCGTTACAAAGCTAGCTGAGAAGCTGGACGTAAAGCCCAACCGTATCCACAACTGGCGCGTCAGAGGCGTACCGGATGGCTGGTTGTCGCTGATACGCATTAAGTACAAGCGCCAGATCGCGGATGCTAAGAAGTTCATGTAAAATTTGGGGCACGGCTACCTTTAGCGGGGGAAAAGACGATTCGTTACCGTCCTGCCGGTGTTCTCTTCAGTAACGTCAACCTAGAACGTAAGGTTAGCAATGTATTACTACCAGTTCAATATTGGGGACTACCAGTCCCACACGGCACACTTGTCCGAAACAGAAGATTTGGTTTACCGCCGACTTCTTGATTGGATTTATCTCCACGAAAAGCCGATTCCCTTAGACCTTGATGAGGTCTCTAGGCAGATTCGTATGCGAACGCATAGCGACTGCATTGCCAACGTATTGCGAGAGTTTTTTGTTCGCATGGATTACGGCTGGATTTCTGAGCGTGTCTTGAAAGAAATTGAGAAAGCTGGCGAGAAAAGTCGCAAGGCTAGTGATAGCGCCAAGGCTAGATGGTCAAAAACTGCTGATGCGAATGCAATGCGAACGCATAGCGAAGGCAATGCTACACAAGACACAGTACACAAGACACAAGACACAAAACAAAAGAAAGCAGCGACTAGCGTTGCTACGCCTGACGGCGTGTCACCAGAAGTTTGGCAAGAATTCATAAAGCATCGGAAGGCCAAGAAAGCGGCCGTAACGTCACTTGTCATCCAAGGCATTGCGAAAGAAGCTGCAAAGGCTGGCTGGCCATTGGAAGACGCATTGAAGGAAGTGGTTGTTAGAAACTGGCAATCTTTTAAGGCTGACTGGGTGAAAGACGAAGTTAAATCAAATTTATCTAAATTAGGAGTATGGAAATGAAAGGTCACGAAGGAATCATCAAGCTACGTCTCAAAGGAAAAGCACCGGAACTAGTCCTGCTAGACGACTTTTCACATCCAAGCCCAATGACGGACTGGGAAGGATACGATTCCATGCCAACAGTCTGCGTACATGGGGACGCGATAGAAGGGCTAGATTTGCGTTTTTTAGTGGGGTGTAAGGTCAGCGTTACCAGTCACGACTTAGACCGTGCAAAACGCCTGTTTAACGCCTGCAAAGCGGCAGGAGCAACGTGGGTTGCGGTAAGCCATGTGATGCACCTGGGCGAAATGTCAAAATCAGGATGGACGGAGTTTTATAGTGGCTAACTTTATTGACGACACAATCGACTTCAGTCAGTACCTCAAAGAGACTGACAACCAGCAGAAAGTACGCCCGGCGGCAGATTACATCCCTGCCATCAAAGACCGAATGCGGACGATGGCCACAGAGCGCAAACTTTGGATGCCTTGGCAGAAGACCCGCGAATCTTTTTACTTTCGGCCAGGCGAGATGACGGTCTGGGCAGGGCAGAACGGCCACGGAAAGAGCCAGCTAACTGCCCAGATTGCAATGAACCTAATGGCGCAGGGTGAGAAGGTTTGTATAGCGTCATTTGAAATGAAGCCGGTGCAGACCATTCGATTGATGAGCAGGATGTTTATCGGGACCAACCCGTTTACGCCTGAGTACCAGAATGCAGAAGGCTATGAGGCGCTGGACTCCATGTTTGACACATTTGGCGCATGGTCTGACAACCGGCTATGGATATACGACCAACTAGGCGTGACAAATCCCGAAATCGTGATTGGCATGACCAAATATTGCGGCAAAGAACTTGGCATAAAGCACGTTTTTATTGACTCGCTGATGAAGGTCGTTGGCGCAGAAGACGACATGAACGGGCAGAAATTACTGGTTGGCAATTTGTTTAGCATAGCAAAGGATATGCAGATACACATTCACTTGATACACCACGTCCGAAAGCCTGCGAATGAAGACGCAATCCCTGATAAACACGACCTTAAGGGCAGCGGCAGCATTACCGACCAGGTGGACAATATTTTCACAATCTGGCGAAACAAGCCAAAAGAACGTGACGCTCGAGAGGCGGGCCAGTTTGGTAAATTGTCGGCAGAACCGGATACATTGCTACTTTGCCGAAAACAACGCCACTATGAGGGGTCAGCGGACGGCGAGCCTGCCATTGGGCTATGGCTGCACAGGGATTCGGGTTGCTTTGTAGGCAACGCTGGTGACGCTCCATTTACTTATGAGTAAACAAAATGCTTAAACAAATAAATCCACCTCGTCCTGAGCCACCCTTTTGGGCATGCACTAAATGTAATCTACCTTTCAAAGCATTGCAGGAAGCAAATAGGCACTCATGCAATGGAAATCCACCACCAGAGCCAGCATTTCGTAGCTATACAAAATGAAATTATTTGCAATACCCATGAAATTGTCAGAAGCAATCGAATTTGTTAGAAATTTTCATAGACATAACAAACCTCCAGCGGGAGGATTATTTGCAGTTGGCGTTTCTGATGGAAAAGAATGTAAAGGTGTTGCAATTGTTTCTAGACCAGTTTCTAGATTTTTAGATGACGGAAAAACTGTTGAAGTGATTCGGTGTTGCGTTGTAGATGATGCACCAAAAGGTTGTTGTTCTTTTTTGTATGCAAGATGTTGGAATGCTGCTCGAGAATTAGGCTGGTCAAAAATTATTACTTACACTTTGCAATCAGAATCCGGTTCATCATTAAAAGGAGCAGGTTGGAAAATTGTTGCAGAACTTAAAGGCTCAACAGGAAAAGGTTGGACAAATCGTGTTGGCAGAGAATGGCAAGAAATTACGGGCCAATCAAAATTTAGGTGGGAAGCGTGAGTGACAGAATGCAACTAGAAAAAGCGGAAGCAAGAATGCTTGTCCCGTCCTACTTTGCAACTGTCGCTTTAATAGGCAAGCTAAAGGCTAACGTCTGGCTAACAAGCCAAATAGCAAAAGCCGCCCAACACTACGGCGCAGGGTTTGACAGCCGCTGCCGGTCTTTTATGCGTGAAATTGTGGAGACGGAACTATGCGACACGCAGCAAGGGTAGACAACAATCAAGCGGCGATTGTCAGCGCATTAAGGGCTGCTGGCGCTTACGTCTGGATTATTGGTTTGCCAGTAGATTTATTGGTTGGGTATAAAAATCACACTTTTCTGATGGAAATTAAAGACGGCCCCAAAAAGAAGTTAACCAAACTACAAGAGGCTTTTTTTTCAAAATGGACGGGTGGCACGTTATGCCGTATAGACGGCCCCGAATCCGCATTAAGAATGATTGGAATGTTAAATGAGCAAAATTGACGCTGCTGTAGACTATTTACGCGACAATTCGGGCAATTATGCAGTCGCTGAAGCGCAATTAGTGTACATGACTGAACTGCGAAAGACGGTAAAAGCGCAGCTAATGAAAGAATTTGAGATACAAGGCCACAAGACTACGGCAGCACAGGAGCGCGAGGCTTATGCCGACCCCAAATATGTCCAGCACCTAACCGCATTACAAGCGGCGGTAGAACAAAGGGAAAAGACGCGCTGGTTGATGATTGCGGCGCAGGCAAGGGTAGAGGCTGAAAAGGCCAATTTATACGCCAACGGGCGAACAGATAGGGCAATGCAATGATGTTTCCTAAGCACGTTTATATCCGCAACAAACGCCTTTTGGAGGCCGCGAGACATATTCCCTGTCAACATTGCGGCAAAGAGGATGGAACGGTAGCAGCCGCCCATTCAAACATGGCTAGACACGGGAAGGGCAGGGGAATAAAGGCCGACGACACAAAGATTGCCAGCCTGTGCCATGCCTGCCACATGGAATTAGACCAAGGAACTAGCCTTAGCCGGATGGGACGGGAGTTAATGTGGATTAACGCCCATATCAAGACTATTTCCGCATTGAAGGCAATGGGGCTTTGGACTGAGCCTCATGAGAGCGATGCATCGGATGGGCATGAGCCGCATCAGTCTTTTCATGGGCTTTAAGTTCTTTTTCCAGCGCCATTACCTTGCGACGTTCTGCCTTATGCTCACGCTCAATTTCAAAAACGGCTGGCATATTGTGTTTGGCCTCGCCTTTGGTGAAAGTAAAATTTGTTGCCATAGCTAAAAATCTCCTATAATGGACGCGTACATTGTACAACCAACCCCTAAAGGAACCTAATATGGGCTACCCCAAAATGGAAAAAATGCCGAAAGGCGCAACCGCATCTGATATGTCCGGCCAAAAGAAAGTCGGCACTTCTAGCGTTGACAAGGAAGTTTATAAGTCTGGCGCATCTGGCGAGAAAATGCCTAAAGGCGTTCTGGCCTCGGATATGTCTGGCGAAAAGCGTAAGTCTGTTGTCGGCGGTGTAGGCATGGGCAAGGCTGATAGCATCAGCGGGCGCGCAGCTGGTCACATGGGCAAAGTGGACGGCAACCTTGGTGAGTTCAAGGGCGGCAGCAAAGAGCACGACTGCTACTCCCACGAACGCGCTGAGTACAAGTAAGCGGGATTAAGTAGAGGCTGCAACCTCTACCGTCCCTGGCCACAACAAGGAGAATTTGCTATGGTTACTGGATATTGTAAATCGTGCGTCTACTTCGAAGACCACAAAATGATGGGGATATGCCGTCGCTACCCCAATTACGCTAACCGCCATTCAACGGAGTGGTGCGGGGAACATAAATCTGCGCCTAAGACAGATATTCAGCCCGAGTCAAAGAACGTGCAAATGATTATCCGCAAGCCTGGCCGTCCAGCAAGGGAGTTGCAATGATTAAACCGCTACGCGACAAAATCATCGTAAAGCCTGAGCCGCGCATCAAAAGCAGCCTGTACATCCAGACGGCAGAGGCTGACACCATTGGCGTAATCACCCATTGCGGTGACGATGCGCTGGCTGAAGGGCTAAATGTTGGCGACAAAATCTGTTTTGGTACGCTGGCCAAGAACTACGACGACGAATACCTAAAGTTTGAAAGCCTAGACATTGGCGGCGAACGCCACCTTAAAATGTCATGGCAAGATGTTTGTTTTGTAATGGAGAACGAAGATGCCCCTCAAGAAATCAACTAGCCCTAAAGCGTTCAAAGAGAACATCAAGACGGAAGTCAAAGCCGGTAAGCCGGTGAAGCAAGCCGTCGCCATCAGTTACGCCGTAAAGCGTGAAGCAGAGAAGAAGAAGAAATAATGGCACACGACAAGCCAATAGCGCACAAAACCACGGGGAAGGGTAAAACCTACAACCCCACGGATAAAGGCGCAGGAATGACCGCTAAAGGCCGTGCAGAGTACAACGCCAAGAACGGCAGCAATCTCAAACCGCCAGCACCGAACCCAAAGACTAAGAAAGACGAAGGCCGCAAGGCTAGTTTCTGCGCTCGCATGGAAGGTGTAGTCAAGAACGCCAAAGGACCGGCTGAACGGGCAAAGGCATCATTAAAGAACTGGAACTGCTAATGAAAACTTGCTTCTGTTGCAAGACAGAAAAGCCATACAGTTTGTTTTTTAAACATAAGCAAACTTCTGATGGTTTCCATAGCTGGTGCAAAGAATGCTGCGCTGCGGGCAATAATCGTTCTCGAGAAAAGCAAAATTCTACGATAGAAGGTCGAGCAAAAATATTTTTACAAAATGCAAGGAAAAGTGCCGCCAAACGTCAACAGTCGTTTGAACTCACTATTGCTGATGTAGTGGATTGCTGGAAATCGCAAGCAAATATTTGCGCATACAGCGGACGAATAATGACACTTGAGGCGGGAAGGCTGAATACTGTTTCTATTGAACGTATTGACAGTAATATTGGTTACACTTCAAAAAATACAATTTTGGTATGTCAAGCCATCAATCGTATGAAATCAGATTTCAATTTTGATGAGTTCTATTATTTGTGTCGTGACGTTGCTAAATTCTTAGGCAATGATGAATTACATCTCAATGTTGGAGCATATAAATGAAAAAACCGGGTAGTCCAGGACTTTATGCTGCAATCCACGCCAAGCAAGAGCGCATCAAGGCTGAGAAGGCTGAGGGTAAACCCGTAGAAAAGATGCGTAAGCCTGGCACCAAGGGCGCACCGACTGCGGCAGCGTTCAAACAATCAGCTAAGACTGCAAAAAAATGACTGAAACCGAGCAGCCCGTAAAACGTCCAGTAGGACGACCAACCCTTTATGACCCCGCATTATGCGAAAAAGTCATAGAGTTGGGTAAACTCGGCAAAAGTATTGAACAAATTGCGTCTCACCTAGGGTTTTCCCTTAGAGTATTTTATAAATGGCGCGATGAGCATGAAGAATTTATGCACGCGATGGAAGATGCTAAACAGTATGAGCAATACTGGTGGGAAGAACAAGCCCAAGCATTTCTGATTGAGAACAAAGAATCAGACAAAATTAATACTACGATGTGGTCACGCTCTATGGCTGCACGATTCCCCAAGAAGTACAGGGAAAGCACCAAGACGGAGATTACCGGCGCAGACGGCGCACCGCTACTGTCAGGCATTCAAGTTAGCTTTGTAAACCCAGATGGACATAAGCAAGGCGATTAAGAACGTCCAGTTTCCTGCGAAGCTGGCATTTCTGTTTGAACCGCAACGCTACAAAGTTTGCTATGGTGGTCGAGGCGGTGCTAAATCATGGGGAATTGCTCGCGCACTTCTAATCCTTGGGGCTAAGTCTTCGCTGCGTATCCTGTGCGCCCGTGAGTTCCAGACCTCGATTAAGGACTCGGTGCATAAGCTGCTGTGCGACCAGATCGACTCAATGGGGCTGACTGGGTTTTATGAGATCACAGAGAAAAGCCTGCGCGGGAAGAACGGCACAGAATTCTTTTTTGTTGGCCTGCGGAACAATGTCACTAACGTCAAATCCATCGAAGGCGTAGACATTTGCTGGGTAGAAGAGGCGCAAACCGTATCCAAGCTTAGCTGGAACGTGCTAATCCCGACCATCCGCAAGGAGAAGTCCGAGATATGGGTTAGCTTTAACCCCGAACTGGAGACGGACGAAACCTACCAGCGTTTTGTGCTGAACTCACCGGAAAACTGCAAGGTCGTCAAGATTAACTGGTCTGATAACCCTTGGTTCCCTGAGACGCTACGGCTGGAGAAGGATGCCCTGCGGGACAGGGATATTGAGGCTTACAACACGGTTTGGGAAGGCTTATGCCGACAAACGGTGGACGGCGCTATCTTTGCCCGTGAGATGCAGATGGCTGAACTTGAGCAACGCATTACTCGCGTGGGATATGACGCTACCAAGCCCGTCCATGCAGTATTTGACCTCGGCTGGTCTGACGCTACCGCAATTTGGTTTGTGCAGTTTATTGGCATGGAAACCCGGCTAATCCGGTACGTTGAGGATAGTCAGAAGACCATCAGCGACTACCTGGCCAAGATGCAAACCTACGGCTATGTTTACGATACACTATGGTTGCCACACGATGCAGAGAATAGAACCCTCGCAGCGGCAGGGCGATCTATTGACCAAATTATCCGTGCGGCAGGGTATAAAACCAAAATAATCCCCCGAACGCCCATTGTGGACAGTATTAACGCAGCGCGTACCTTATTCCGCAATTGCTGGTTTGATAGGGAAAATTGTTATGATGGGCTACAATGTTTGCGACATTACCGCTACGACGTAGACCCCGAGACCAAGCAATTTAGTAAACAACCGCTGCACGACAATTATTCTCACGGTGCGGACGCATTCCGAATGCTTGGATTAGTGGTGAACGAACCAAAGCGCAGAGTAACTAAGCAAAGCTACGCAATGCCACAAAGTTGGATGGGATAAATATGAGCGACTACGACGGCGACTACGACCCAATTATTGACGAAGCCAAAGACTTCCTCAAGTTGTGTAACGATGCGGACACCATGAACCGCCAGGAGGCCCTAGAAGACCTCAAGTTTGTTAATGGCGACCAATGGCCCATTGAACTGCAAAACTCGCGTAATCTCGAATCTCGCCCCATCCTGACCATAAATAAGCTGGACGGCTACTGCCGACAGGTTACCAACCAGCAGCGCCAGCAACGCCCACGCATCAAGGTCCACGGCACTAACTCGCAGGCGCAGGAAAAGACCGCTGAAGTAATTGAGGGAATGACACGGCACATTGAGGTCAACTCCAACGCCGACAACGCCTACGACATTGCCTTTGACCACGCCGTGCGTATGGGGTGGGGATTCTGGCGTGTCACGACAAACTACGTCAAAGAAGATAGTTTTGACCAAGAAATCTATATTAATGCGATAGATAACCCGTTTACTGTTTACTTTGACCCCAACTCTGAGCGCGTTGACGGCTCGGACGCAGAGCGCTGCCTTATCACCACAATGATGAGCAAGGCCAAATTCCGCAAGATGTACCCAGACTGCGACGACGGCACGTCATTTACGCAACGAGGAACTGGTGACGCGCAATCCGAGTGGATCACCAAGGAAGATATCCGGATTGCGGAATACTTCTACGTCGTTCGCGAATCTGCGACCCTGTACCAACTGAGCAATGGTGAGAGCCGGTTTGCAGAAGGGTCAGATTTCTTCAAGCGCCTAGAACTGGCTGGCCTAGAGGTTGTGGACAAGCGCCCAAGCTACAAGCGTTCCGTCAAGTGGAAGAAATTGACCGCCATTGAGGTGATTGAAGAGCGCGAATGGCCAGGCACTTACATTCCTGTCGTTCCTGTTTATGGTCGCCATGTGGTGATTGGGGACAAAAAGAAGAAGTTCGGCATGGTACGCCACGCCAAAGATGCACAACGGATGTACAACTTCTGGCAGACAACCATCACGGAATCTGTCGCGCTGGCTCCAAAGGCCAAGTGGATAATGGCAGAAGGCCAAGACGAAGGCCACGAGAACGAATGGGCTGGCGCTAACGTCAAATCCTACCCCCTGCTGCGTTACAAACAGACCGACATTGACGGACAACCAGCGCCACCGCCACAACGCTTGCAGCCTGAGCCACCACCCGCTGGAGTAATGGCTGCTGCCGAGACGATTAATCAGGATATTGCAACGCTGATGGGCATCTTTGACCCAAGCCAGCAATTGCCGGGCAATATCTCCGGTAAGGCGCTAAACGGCCAGCAGCAACAGGTTGACCTAACTAACTTTGACTTCTACGACAACCTAACCAAGTCAATCCAGCACACCGGCAAGATTATTTTGGACCTGATCCCGCATATTTATGACTCTTACAGGGTCATGCGTATCATCGGCAGCGACGGAAAACCCGACTTAGTTGGCATTAATGAGCCACAACAGGACGAACAGGGTGTATATAAAGTCATGCACGACATGAGCGTGGGCAAATACGATGTGGTGATGGACACAGGACCAGGCTACAACAGTAAGCGCCAAGAAGCCGTGGAATCAATGGTGGATATGCTCAAGGTTGACCCTGCGCTCATGCAGCAGGCTGGTGACCTTATTTTTAGGAACATGGATTTCCCTGGCGCAGACATCATTGCTGACCGCCTCGCAGCAGCTAACCCGCTGGCGCAGATTGACGATAAATCGCCCATCCCGCCACAGGTGCAGATGCAACTCAAGCAAGCGCAGGCTCAGGTCCAGCAGATGCAGCAGCAAATGCAACAAATGCAACTGGCCATGAAGCAGCGTTCAGACATTGAACAGGTCAAGCAAGATGCCGAGACCAAGCGCGAACTAATGCGGGTTACCGCCAAGGCCCACGACATTGAAATGCGTGATGCGGAACGCCATACGGACATGAAACTGCGGACAGATACTGCGGCACACGATACCGTGCTGAAAACCCAGACGCAGATTGAAATCGAGCATATTAAGGCGCAATTGGCGCTAATGTTGGCGGGTATTGATCGATTGTCTACAAAAGAAGCGGAAAGCGAAGCAATAGAACGCGCAATATAAATTTGTGGTATAAACCACACAACCTTACCAGTTAGGTATTAACTGGGTTTATTTCTTGAGGAAACTCATGTCAAGTGAAAAAGAAGCCGGTCAAGTATTGACTAGCGAGAATGCAGCAGATTTTTATTCGAACAAACTTGGATTAGCTGACGAAACACAAACTCCCGTGGCTGAAGAATCAGAGCCGGTAGAGGACGTTGAGCAGAGTGATACAAGCGAACAAGAAGATGCAAAACCAACAGAAGAGCGAAAACAGAATCCGAAAATCGAGAAAAGGTTTTCAGAAATAACCAAGCAACGTGAACTGGCGCGGCAAGAAGCGGCACGGGAGCGCGAAGCAAGGGAAAAGCTGGAAGCTGAAGTAGCGGAGTTGCGAAAGCAGGGCAAGCCTCCAGAGGCCAAGCAGGTAGACGCAAAGCCTCAGCCGTCTCAATTTACCGATGCCTTTGAATTTGCAGAGGCATTAGCTGATTGGTCTGCTGAACAAGCATTGATTAGGCGAGATAAGGAAGACGCTGAACGCAGGGCAGATGCCGAACGGCAGAAAGTAATTTCTAGCTGGACGACAAAGGTTGCAGCAGCGAAGGCAGATATTCCTGATTTCGACGATATGGTTGCATCAAGTAGCGTTGCGGTAAGTGACGCAATCCGAGATGCTATTTTGGAAAGTGACGTGGGACCACAAATCCTGTATCACCTTGCAAAAGATGACGACGTTGCAAAACGTATTACATCCATGTCACCCAATGCTGCACTACGCGAGATTGGGAAACTAGAGGCAAGGTTTGAGAAGCAAACTGAGACCAAGCCAAGCGAACCTGTTGTTAGAACTAAAGCAAAACCGCCGATCAACCCGATTCGCAGCGCATCGAGTTCAGCAGAGGCTGGTGTGGACGCAAATGGACAATTCCACGGCAGTTATCAGGCATGGAAAGAGCAACGCAAAGCAGGGAAGATTCGGTAACCATGTTTCTTAATCTTAGGAGTATTCCAAATGGCAAATAACTTGCTAACCATTAGCAAGATCACCAATGAAGCATTGATGGTCTTGGAAAATGAATTGACTTTCACCTCGGAAGTTGACCGTAATTACGACGACCAGTTCGCCGTTGTTGGTGCAAAAATCGGTAACACCGTTAACGTCCGTAAGCCTGGTCGTTTCATCGGTACTACCGGCCCTGCTTTGAACGTTGAAGATTTCAACGAATCTAGCGTGCCTGTGACTCTGTCGACGCAATTCCACGTTGACACTCAGTTCACCACGCCAGACCTCGCCTTGTCGTTGGATATGTTCTCTAGCCGTGTTCTGAAACCCGCAGTTGCAGCAATCGCTAACAAGATTGACCGTGACGGTTTGGCTATGGCTACTTTGAACACCGCCAACATCGTTGGAACCGCTGGTACGCCTCCCACAGGTCTGATTACTTATCTGACCGCTGGTGCTTACCTCGATTCCGAAGGCGCTCCTCGCGATGGTCGTCGTTCGGTTATTGTTGAGCCGTTCACCTCTGCAACTATTGTTGACAGCCTCAAGGGCCTCTTTGTGCCTCAAGAAGCTATCGGAGAACAGTACCGCAAGGGCTTGATGGGTCGTGATTCCGCTGGAGTGAACTGGAAATTGGACCAGAACGTTGTGTCGCAAACTTTTGGTAGCTGGTCTGCAAACACCATCGCCATCAACGTGACCACCGCAACTGGTTTCTTGACCTCTGGCTGGTCTCAGTTCTCGACGTTGTCTATGACGGCTTCTGCTGCCTCTACGCTCAATGCTGGTGACGTGTTCACTATCCCTGGCGTGTATGCAGTCAACCCACAAAACCGTCAGTCTTACGGCAAGCTGCGTAACTTCGTCGTTATGTCTACGACTACCGTTGGAACTGGTGCTACCTCGGTGCAAGTTAGCCCCGCTATCATCACCGCTGGCCAATTCCAGAATGTAAGCGTTACATCTACTGGTTCTCAGAATATCACGGCGTTTAACAACACCGGCGTGGCTTCTCCGCAAAATATCATGTCACACAGGCATGCTTTTACGTTGGCAGTTGCTGACCTCGAGCTGCCCGACGGGGTCCATTTTGCTGGTCGTGCAAGCGATAAAGAAATTGGCCTGTCTATGCGTGTGGTCCGTCAGTACACAATTAACAACGATTCGATCCCGACTCGTTTGGATGTACTGTATGGATGGGCGCCACTCTACCCTGAGTTGGCTTGCCGCATCGCTAGCTAAACCTGAATGGGGCCTCGGCCCCGTTTAATAACTTTTTTTAAGGAACTTATCATGGCTAATCCCGGACCGGCAGTAACTAATACTACCCACCCCCAAGGCGCTACTACCGCCACCACCCTGCGTCTCATTGGCACGATCAAGAACGTGACCGCTAACGCCACCGGAAACTACGCTTTCCAAGTGGTCAATAGCACCGTTTATCTGCCTCAGAGCCTTATTGTGACCAACCTCAACGCTGCTGGCGCATCTGTCACGCCTACCGGCCTGGCACTCGGTGTGGCCACGACTTCTGGTGGTTCTAGCTTGTTTGGCGCAATTACGGCCTCTCAACTCAGCACCCCTCAAGGCGTGTCGCTGGTAGCTGCATCGTCGTCTGCAACCGCTGCTACGGTACAAAACCTGTACTTGAACGTGACCGCTGCTCTGTCTACCCCTGTGGCTGGCGCTACGTTTGACGTTTATATCTACGGCTACGACTTCAGCGTACCGTTCTAAACTGATGTAAGCAGGAAGAAGGCCGTCCTCACAAGGGATGGCTTTTTTTCTTTTCGGGTTACAATTTCTCACCTTTTCAAAGGAATCAATATGTCTTCTACGACCATCACCCGTGGTAATTCCCACGAAACTTTTTACATCGCTCCTAGCCTTGCACCTACTGCCGTTGCTGCTTACACCAGTTCGGTGCAGACGTTTAACGTGCCTGGCCTCCAAACCTCTGACCTCATTTTGGTCATTGGCGCTATTGGTGTCCAAACCGTGGGTATTGTTCCCGGCGAAGCTGATTGCTACACAAACGGCGTTCTTTCGGTTCAATTTTTAAATGCTACAAATGCAAGTGCTACACCAGCACAAGGCGCGTATGCAATTCAAATCGTCCGCGCTGAAGGTCCTTTGCCTACGACTGCCGTCTAATCATGGCTAACACCTCCGTTCTCCGTTTGGCTGGTCAGACTCTCGGCTTGTCCGTGACGACTAGCGCACATTCGGCGGTGGCATTGGTAACAAATACGACTGACCAGGCTAACTACGTCTCCCTGCTGAACACCGGCACGGGTAGCGTGGCTATCAAATTAAGTCAAATTTCTACTGATGTTGCCGCAGTACCGGGCGACGGCACTTTTGGGGATTTCGTACTGCCAGCAGTAATGGAAGTTCCAATCGTGCTCGCTTGTCCCGTTATTAACAACCAGTTGCCCTGCTACGTTACCGCAAAGAGCGTATCGGGGACTAACTTGGTGTATGTGACACCTTTGGTCGATCAATCGTAAAAAATTCAGCCCTAGGAAACTAGGGTTGTTTTTATGGCGACAAACACCAACATTAACATACCGCAATCCCCCTTTCTGGATGGCTTAACAGGTCGCCCAGCTAGGGAATGGATGCTATGGTTAATGTCGCCATCAATCATTCAGCTAACAACGGCAAATGCACTTGGCGTAACGTCTGGCGGCACAGGGTTAACCACAATACCAACCAACGGGCAATTTCTGATTGGTAACGGAACCGGCTACACATTAAATACGCTTGGCTACGGCGCTGGAATCTCGGTCACCAATGGCAGCGGGACAATCACGGTTGCAAACACCGGCGTATTGTCAAACATTGCGGGAACGGGCATTTCGGTCTCTAGCGCAACAGGCAACGTCACGGTATCAAATACGGGCGTTTTAACGTTCTCTGGCGGCTCCACAGGGCTTACCCCTGCCACGGCTACTAACGGCGCTATAACGCTGGCTGGAACGCTTGCAATCGCCTCTGGTGGCACTAACGGTTCGGCATCTCCTACGGCTGGCGCTATTGCCTACGGAACTGGCACGGCTTATGGTTTTACCCTTGCGGGAACTACAAACCAAGCATTGTTGTCTACCGGCGCAGGCACTCCAACATGGAACACATTAACTAGCGGCAGTTCAATTCTGTACGGTAATGGGTCTGGCCTTTTTAGCAACGTAACAATTGGGTCTGGCGTTTCTTTTGCCGGTGGTGTGTTAAGCGCCACGGGTACTGGCGGTACGGTCACATCGGTAACAGCCACCACGCCTTTGGCATCTAGCGGCGGTACAACGCCTAATCTGACAATTCAGCAATCCAGCGCCAGCCAAGCCGGTTACTTGTCAGCGGCAGATTGGTCAACCTTCAATGGTAAACAGCCAGCAGGAACCTACGTTAACTCCGTTACCGGAACTTCGCCCGTGGTGTCGTCTGGTGGAGTAAATCCTGCAATCAGTATGCCTGCCGCCACTACGTTGGTGAACGGCTACCTGACCAGCACGGATTGGAACACGTTCAACAACAAGCAACCGGCTGGCACTTACGTTAACTCGGTAAGCGGCACATCTGGTCGCATTACTTCTACGGGCGGCGTAACGCCTGTTATAGACCTTGCTAGTGGCATTGCCACGCCTGGAACAACTGGCTCATCAACGCTAGTGCCAGTCATAACAATTGACACTTATGGCCGCGTGACCAGCATCACCACTGCTGCGAACCCCCAAGGCACGGTGACCTCGGTCAGCGGTACGGGAACTGTCAACGGCATCACCCTGACCGGCACCGTGACAAGCTCAGGTAGCCTGACTCTGGGTGGTACGCTGGGTGGTATTGGAAACTCGCAGCTCACCAACAGCAGCATTACCATCAATGGAAGTGCAATCAGCCTTGGCGGCTCAGTAAGCGTAGGCACGGTCACCTCAGTCACCGGAACAGCCCCTGTTGTCTCTTCTGGTGGAACGACTCCAGCAATCAGCATGGCGGCGGCTACCACGTCAACCAATGGCTATTTGACCTCAACTGACTGGAACACGTTTAACGGCAAGCAGCCTGCTGGAACTTACGTTACAAGCGTTTCGGTGGTGTCTGCCAACGGCTTTGCTGGCACGGTCACAACTGGAGCAACGCCAGCTATAACGCTGACAACAACAATTACCGGCCTTCTAAAGGGGAACGGAACCGCCATTTCTGCTGCGGTAGCCAACACAGACTACGTTCCCCTATCCACGGTGCTGACCGTAACGGCAGACTATACAATTACAGGTACTGACACCTGGATTATTAACAACAAAACAAGTTCTGCGCTTACTCTTACGTTTCCAGCCGCATCATCTTGGACTGGTCGATCAATTACAGTCAAAAATTTGCAGACCCAACTGGTAAACTCGGCATCAAGCAATATTGTGCCAATAGGCAGCGCAACGGCTGGAACCGCAATTCTTTTGAATGTGGTGGGAAATTGGGCAACAATGGTGTCGGACGGCACTAATTGGGTCATTATGCAAGCAGCATCTAACAACAACTTGTTACTGGAATAAAAGGAAATCAAATGTCAGTCATTCTTTCCCCCTTTGCTGGCGCTGGAGCGCAATTCTTTGACAACTCTGGCAATTTGCTATCCGGTGGTTTGATTTATACCTATACCGCAGGAACAACAACGCCTCAAGCCACTTATACAACGTCCAGCGGTTCGGTTGCACAAGCAAACCCAATTGTTTTAGACTCTTCTGGCCGAGTGCCCAATGGGGAAATCTGGTTAACTGCTGGTGTTATTTACAAATTTGTTTTGCAAAATTCTGTTGGCTCAACCATTGCAACCTACGACAATATTGACGGTGTTAATGATTTTTCATCATTTACGGCATCTTCTGGCTCTTCTTTAATTGGTTACTTACCTCCTGGTACTGGTTCCGTAGCAACCACCGTACAGGCTAAATTGCAACAAACTGTCAGCGTTATTGATTTTGGAGCAGACCCTACTGGATCAACAGATTCAACTACCGCATTCACAAATGCACAAACTGCAAGCAAAAATGTTTACATACCGCCAGGAACATACTTGTTAAATGGCCTAAGAATTCAAAATGGAGTAAATCTTATTGGCGCAGGAAAAACTGCGGTAAGTATTAATCAGTCTGTGGCTGGAACACCAGCAATTAACTGTACATCTGATGCAAGCGTTGGCCAGTTAAAAAATGTAAATTTGTCTGGATTTACAGTATTTGGTGCAACAAGTGCTACGGTAGCTGCCGTGCTAGTTGCGGCTTATGGTGCATACGCCATTTGGAATTCCACGTTTGATTATTCTGCGAAAAACACATTCCGCGCTTTGGAAATTCAAGGAGCAACTTCTAACAATGTATTTGATTGTAAATTTACAATTCAATCTGAAGGAACAAGTGACACTGCTGTTTTAGCTAACGGTGGCGTATACAACTTGTTTGATTTATTTCTTACGCAATGTGCATCTTACGCTTTATCAGATTCTGGATTTAACTGCACATATATTAGATTGGTTACTGATAATTGCTGGACTTCTTCTGGGCAGAACACTGTATTTATTAATCCAACTGTTGAACAAATCTATTCATCTTCTGCGCCATCTTCTACCGTTATCACATTAAGTGGATTTAACCAAACATTAATTAATCTTACGGTAATTTTGAACACGGCAAATTCAGCAAAAGTAACAACCGTACTTACTCCTTTTTCTGGAACAAATCTTACTGAACCAAGATTTTTATGCACAGTTACAAATCCATTTGGAACAAGTAATCAAACTTGGACTTTAATCGGTCCAGGTCAAAGTTCTTGCACAAACAAAATAGAAACTGTATACGACGGCTCTGCTGATATTAAAAATTTACGCAATGTAACTTTTGTTTCAAATTGTTCAACATTTACAAATCAATCTGTTCCTCATGGCGGCAAAAACGTTCAATATCTTGCGCCAAGTGGGTCATTTAACTTTACGGCACTTAGCAATACGGATGCTGTAATTTTTGACTTTACTGGAACTATTGCCGTAGCAAATGTTGTAATCGGTACAACTGGCGTTTCAATACTTAATAATCAAGTTATATCTTTTTACTCAAAAGGAACAATTACAACATTAAATATTACCAGCCAAAGTTCAGCTAACGTGGCATTGTTGCCTACCACAATGGCTGCTGGAAGCAAGTTTTCCGCTATTTATTATTCAACCACTAATACTTGGTATCCAATTGGATAAGCATGGCTAATTCAAAAATATCAGCCTTACCTTCAGCTACTACGCCATTGGCTGGTACTGAAGTTTTGCCCATTGTTCAAAGTTCGGCTACTGACCAAGTAACGGTTGCCAACTTAACGGCTGGTCGTGCTGTGAGTGCTTTAAGCATTACTACAACTAATGATGCTTCAATTAATGGTCAAACATTGGGAAAAGGTGGAAGTAATATTTCATCAAATACTACACATGGAAATAATGCATTAAATTCAAATACAACAGGCTCCAACAATACCTCAATGGGGCAACAAGCATTAAATTCAAATACTACTGGAAGTAATAATACTGCGGTTGGTCAACAATCATCAATTTTTAATACAACTGGAAATAATAATGTAAGCTATGGAATTGCTTCTTTGTATCAAAATACAACTGGAGGAAACAATACAGGAATTGGACGCTATGCATTATTTGGTGTCACTACAACAGTTGGAACTTTGGGCGCAATAACTGGTGGTACAGGATATAACGGTGGTGCTTCTGGTGGTCCGTTTACAGTTCAATCTTCTCTTTCAAGTGGTACACCCGCTGGAACTTATCCAACATTAAGTATTACAGTTACTTCTGGCGTAATTACGGGAGCAACTTTAGTTACATTTGGTACGAAATTTCAAGACACAACAACCGTATTAACTGTAACTTCTGCCGCAATGGTGAGTGCTGGTTTTGCCGCTGGTGGTTCTGGTTTTAGCATACCAGTTGCCACATTGTTAACACCAAACAACAATACTGGAATTGGATATTCTTCTGGTTTAGGTTTAACGTCAGGCTCCAATAATGTTATTTTAGGTTCTTATCAAGGAATTTTTGCCCCTATTTTGGTAACGGGTAGTAGTTATGTTGTATTAAGTGATGGCGCTGGCAATGTGCGTGGATATTTTGATTCAAGCAATAATTTTTTTGCATCTGGTCCAATTCTTAGCAATAGCGTTGCGGTTCCAACAATATCAAGCACTTCAACTTTAACGAACAAATGGATTCAGCCTCGCGTTTTAGCAAGCACCGCAAATAGCGCAACGCCCACGCTAAACACAGATAACTACGACATGATGGTTATCACAGGTCAATCCGTGGCTATTACGTCGTTTTCCACAAACTTAACAGGTACTCCTGTAAACGGTCAAAAATTGATTATTGCAATCACAGGCACGGCATCCATTGCCATAACCTGGGGCGCATCGTTTGAATCGTCCACAACAACATTGCCATCCACAACATCGGGAACTAATCGTTTAGACATTGGATTTGTTTGGAACGTAGCCACAAGTAAGTGGCGCTGCTTGGCGGTGGCTTGATATGACCCAAGTAATACTTACTGGTTCTGGAACTTGGACTCTTCCGTCTGATTGGAATGATTCAGTAAACACCATTGAGATATATGGTGCTGGTGGTAATGGTGCAACTGGAACCGCATCTGCCTCTGGCGGTGGTGGTGCTGGTGGCACTTATGCAAAGTTTTCAAATGTCCCGATTTCATCATTGGTTGCGAATGGGTATATTAATGATTTAGCATACAACACTTATGTAACAACCAACTCCACATACAATTCTTCTTACTTTTTGCATGGAACTCCAGACGGAATAACTTTTAATGCTCCACTCTTTTCTGCTGCTGGATTAAATGCTTCTGGAATTACTGGTGGGGCTGGAACTTTACAATTAGCAAGCACAATAAATGGTACAAATTACCTAGCAGCTTCTAAGGCTAGTGGTGCTGGAGGCAATGGTCGATCTTCAACTACTGCTGCCGGAGGCGGTGGTGGTGGCGGTGCTGGTGCAATTGGAGTTGGCGGCGCGGGTTCAAACAATACAGTTGCAACAATTGGTAACGGCGGCGGTGGCGGTAATGGCGGTGGCAATGCTTCTGGTGTAACTGGAGGCTCTGCTGGAACAGGCGCTGGTGCTGGAGGCAATGGCGGTATAGCATCAACATCAGGCTCTGCTGGTAGCGCTGGTTCTACGGGATATTCTGGCGGTGGTGGCGGCGGTGCTGGTGACGGTGTAACCGCAACATCCGGTGGCGCTGGTGGTCTTTATGGTGGCGGCGGCGGTGGTGGTGCATCTTCCACAATTTCAACTGGTGGACTTGGTGCTGCTGGCATCATTATTATTAACTACACACCACTCGCAACTTCTACCGGAAATTTCTTTCTTGTTTTTTAAATAAAATTATGATTAAAGTAGCATCAGGTTTCATTCTTTGGTTTATGAACCGAATGAAGTTTCAAGGCTGGACCAGTCTTTGGGGCGACATTTACTTTGTGCCTGGCTGCGAAACTGACGCCGGCCTCATTCTCCATGAGCAAACCCACCTAAAACAAATGGCAAAAGATGGAAAGCTGGTCTACATGGTAAAGTACCTATACTGGACGGCACGTTACGGCTATATGCAAAACCCCTATGAAATAGAGGCTAGAGCCGTTCAGTATGGCATAAGCAAAGGATAATCATGACAAAGCCAATTGACATTATCAGCCGCGCTCTAAAAGACATTGGTGCGCTTGAAGCTGGTGAAACGCCCACGTCAGAAGCAGCGCAAGATGCCTTTGATATGCTGAACGATTTGTGCGACCAATGGTCAAACGAACAGATGATGGTGTATTACAAGTCTGAAATCATTTTCCCGATTGTCTCGGGTCAGACGCAATACACAATTGGACCAGGCGGTGAGATTGGCGCAAGTTTCACAGGCTCTATATCTGGCTTTACCCTTACCGTGACCGGCATTACGTCTGGTGCGCTTGCTATCGGTCAAACCTTGAGTGGAACCGGCATTGCTGCTGGAACAACCATTGTGGCCATGAATACCGGCGCTGGTGGCAACATTAACGAAGTTGGAACGTACACGGTCAACATTTACCAAACGGTGGCTAGCACAACCATCTCGGCTTACTATCAGCGTCCTTTGACAATCAATTCTTGCTTTGTAAGGGTAAACACAAACTCCAACGGAACGCCTATTGTCAACGGCGGCTTGGACTATCCGATGGCGGTGCTGAATTACGAAGACTACGCTTTAATTGGCCTTAAAACGCTTAACGGACCTTGGCCTAAGGCTTTGTATTACCAGCCCGCTGAAACTCTTGGAAATATCTTCCTATGGCCTAATCCAGCGCAGGGCGAGGTTCATATGTTCTGCGATACGTTGTTTGCGCGGTACAGTTCCCTGTCTGACAATATTATCCTGCCACAAGGCTACCTAATGGCTCTGCGCTGGTGCCTGGCTGAACGTTTGATGCCTATGTACGGCAAAGCCTCGCCAACGCAAATTGACATGATTATGAAGTTTGCTGGCCAAGCAAAGGCTACAATTAAGCGCACAAACATGAAACCGCCTCCTGTTGCGCGGTACGCTGATGCGCTATTGGTTGGAAGGTCACGCGACGCAGGGTGGATTTTGAGTGGCGGTTTCTTACGCTGACCTTACAAGGCAAAAAATGTATTACGTTTACAGCCATTTACGCAAAGACACAAACGAACCTTTTTATGTTGGGAAAGGTAAGGGGAAAAGGTGTTTTTCTGAAAACGCAAGAAATTTGTATTGGAAAAAAGTTGCAAATAAGGCTGGCTATGAAGTCAAAATACTTGTTAGCAACATTGATGAAGAACTTGCGTTTATGGCAGAAGCCGAGTGCATTGATTTGTACAAACGAATTGGCTACAAGTTGACAAACATGACTGATGGTGGAGAAGGCGCATCAGGCTATCAGCATACAGAAGAACATAAAGAAAAAATGAAGGGCAATGAACTTTGGAAGCTGGTTAAAACAAACGGCTTTAAAGGGAAGACTCATTCTGATGAACAGAAAGCCAAATGGTCTGAAATGCGTAAAGGCGCGCCAGGCCCAAGAAAAGGCGTAATTCTTTCTGAAGAAACAAAACGCAAGCAAAGCATTGCAAAAACAGGTGTTCCTATTCTTAAAAAACGTGTATTGCAAAACGATCAAATACATGAAATTCGTGTTTTGCTAATCAACAATTCTATCGCGTCTATTGCTAGACAATACGGTGTTGGGGAATCAACCATCCGCAGAATTAGAGATGGCGAGCGTTATGGAGATGTCAAATAATGGCAGATTTCAATTTTGTTGGTCAAAGCTACGAAGCACCATCCATCTATCAAGACGCGCAGGAGTGTATCAATTTCTTTCCGGAAGTTGACCTAACCAAGCCTCAAGGTAGCCGTGGAATTGTTGCGCTTTACCCAACGCCAGGTCTGACTCAAATCTTACAATTTGAACAAGCTGAAGTGCGCGGAATGCGTACCTTGTCCGGTGGTGCTTATTTAATTATTGTTGTCGGACCATACGTTTATTCGGTAAACAATTCATACGTTGCCACAAAAGTAGGAACATTAACCACAAATTCTGGTCGCGTTAGCATTACGGACAATATCATGTCCGATACCGGACTAAACGCTTACATTGTGGATGGCGTTAACCGTTACTATTGGGTGGCTTCTACAAACACCTTTGCAACGCTACCGTCCACCGATGGTCCGTGGCAAGGCGCGAATGTGTGCGAGGTGGTGGACAATTACATCATCTACAACCAACCAGGCACTCAACTATGGGCGGCTACCGACCTTGGCCTTGTAACATCTTCTAATGCGTATTACGGTGCTAAAGACGGCTCCCCTGACCCCTTAGTATCCCTTATCGTAGACCGTCGTCAGGTGTCTTTGCTTGGAGAATTTACCACCGAAGTTTGGACTGACGTGGGCAATGTGATTAACGGCATTATTTCGTTTCCCTTCCAGCGCATTCCCGGTACAAGCTCGCAACACGGCATTGCCGCTAGATTTTCTGTGGCTCGATTTGGTGAACAGTTCTGCTTTGTCAGCCAAGACAACCGTGGCCAAGCCATCATTGGCGTTATGGAAGGTTACGCGTTTAAACGTATCTCCACACACGCAGTAGAACAGACGTTAATGAACCAGCCAATTTCCGATGCCGTTGCCTATACCTACCAGCTAGAAGGCCATGAGTTTTACGTTGTCACGTTCCCATCAATCAACCTGACTTGGGTTTACGACATTACAACGCAGGCATGGCACAAGTGGCTATCGTGGGACGGAAAACAATATAACCGCCATCGTTCTAATTGCGGCGCTATTTTTAACAACGTGTATCTTGTTGGCGACTACCAAAACGGTAAAATCTACCAACTAGACAATGCGGTATATACGGACAACGGAAGCACTATTCGCAGACTGCGTCGCGCTCCTCATCTAGTGACAGACTTTCAGCGCCAATACTTTGCAGAGTTGCAGATTCAGTTCCAGCCTGGCGTTGGTCTAGAAGTTGGACAAGGACAAGACCCGCAGGCTATGTTGCGCTGGTCAAACGATGGCGGCTCAACTTACTCTAATGAGCATTGGGTAAGCATTGGTAAAGTTGGAAAATATCGCAATCGTGCTATATGGCGGCGTTTGGGAACTGCGCGTGACCGAATCTTTGAAGTGGTTATTACGGACCCCGTAAAAGCGGTCATTGTCTCGGCAAACTTAAAAGCCGAAGAAGCTGAAAATTAAGGAGAAAATTATGGCAGGTTGGTTTGAAAATTTTGTTAGTAATCCGATAGGCACTTTGAGTAATACTGTTTCCGATTTTATACAAAGCCCATCTCAATCCATTGGACAAATGTGGAATAGTGGCGGGAAAACGGCTGCTGAACTTGCTGCATTGTATTATGGAGGTAACGCATTATTGAGTTCTGGTACTGCTGGTGGTGCTGCTAATGCTGCATCTGAAATGTCGGCATATCCCACTTCTGGCATTGTTGGTAATGTTCCTGCTGCTGCTACTGGTTCTGCGGGTATTTCTGGATTAGGAACTACTCTTTCATCATTGACCGGATTAAGCCCTACAAGTCTTGCACTCTTAGGTTCTGGTGCATTAAATTATTTGGGTTCTCAGGGGCAGGCTAATGCAGCACAAAATGCTGCTCAGGCACAAGCTAATGCAGCGCAAACGGCACAAGCGCAGCAACAAGCTAACTTTAACCTGATTAACCAACAACAAGCGCCAGTTCGTTCTGTTGGTTACTCTGCGTTAAACACGCTCGGCTCCATGTTGCCAGGTCAAAACCAACAGTACGATGCCAAAGGCAATCCAATTGGTACGGTACAAGGTACTGGTGCTTTGACGCAAACCTTTGGCCCAGAGCAATTGAAATCTAATCTTGCGCCCAACTATCAATTTATGTTGAGCCAAGGTCTTGGCGCTCAAAACCAAGCTATGAATGTTGGTGGTGGTGGTTCTAACATCAACCGTGCTGGAACTAAATTTGCGGAAGATTACGCCTCTAATGCGTATCAGAATGCGTTTAACAACTTTCAAAATCAGCAAACCAACATTTACAACCGTCTTGCCGGTATTGCCGGTCTTGGCCAACAAGGTCAATCTGCCGTAAACGCCGCAGGCACAAACGCAACAAACGCAATCGGTCAACTTGGCGTAGGCGCTGCTGGCGTTCTTGGCTCTGGTCAGATTGGTGCAGCTAATGCTAACGCTACTGGTCTGGCCAATCTTGGAAACACCGCTTATTTGACAAACCTTATGGGGCCATAAAAAATGCCTGATTACAACTTTATTAATGCTGCAAACGAAGTAAAACCTGTACAACAGACTTCCATAGCAGATATGTTGAACTTAGCGCGTGGGGCGCAGGCATACCAGCAGGCGCAGCAAATTAACCCATTAGTGTTGCGTCAACAAGCTGCACAAACTGCTGCGGCAGAGGGCACGTTGCAACCAAGCATTGATACCGCTACCGCAAACGCAAAAACAGCAACGGCTGGAGCAAATAACGCGCAATTAAAAAATGCACAAGAGCAGCAAGCAAATGTTTCTAGAAGTTTATTGAAATTGCTAGTGAACACACCGGATGGTCAATTAACACCAGATGTTATTAGTGAATTTGCAAAAGACAATTTAAAACAACAAAACGCAACGCCTCAAGCGTATGACCAAGCAATGCAAAGTCTGCCCACAAAGGGAACCGATAAAGAATTGCGTTTATTTATTGCTCAACACGCATTAAATTCTGTATCCGCAGAAGCTCAAATTGAAAAAATGTACCCTGCCAACCAGATGATTACTACTGGCGCAAGGTCAGTTCCTGTAACGTCTGGAAGCGCGCTCGCAATGCAACCGCCTGGCCAAGCAACCGGACCCGGAATCCAAGCGGAATTGCCACCTACAACTCCAGTAATTCGAGATGGTAAAGCGGGTTATTTAGGTGCGCCATCAAATGTACAAGCTGCACTAACGCCAGCACAATCTGCAATGAGTACCGGTACTGGAACCGCTGCTGCATCAGATGTTGCACAAACGCAAGCCGACGCTACTACTGCACCTAAAAACAAGGCTATTTTCCAAACCATTAAAGGTCTTATTCCAGACTCTTACACCGGATTAGGAAGCGAAAAGAAATTGTTTGCAGAAAAAATTGCAGACGCTATCGGCATTCCTTATGACACTCTTAAAACGTCTAACACGGAAGAGTTGATTAAGAATCAAAACTTGCTAGCTTTGGTTGGCGGCAATACTGATTCTGCCCGTGCGTTGGCTCAAGTTGCCAATCCTAACGTGACAATGACCAAGGCTGGTTTGAATAAAGTTCTTAATCAGTTAATTGGATTAGAAGACTTTAAAACAAACAAAGCAAACTTTTTGTCTCCATATCAAAATGACCCAACAACGTATGGTCAAAAATTGTTGCAATGGAATAATTACGCAGACCCACGATTTTTTCAGCAAATGTCGCAAGAAGAAGCACAGCAAATGCTTAAAACAATGACTCCAGCAGAATTGCAGGCATTGCGTCAAAAGAAAGCCGCTGCCAAACAACTTGGGATTATTCAATAATGGCTACTTTCGCAGACTTCCTTGACGCTCCTGCGGCTCCATCGCAGTCTTCTAGTCCTGCGCCCAATAAAGTTAAAAACCCAACGGCGCAAGAACTGTATGGCGTAAATGATTTGCAGAATTCTTTGGCGCAAATTCAATCAACTTTGCCCGACTTAGTGCCAGGCTCTCCGTCTCATAAACGGGCATTGGCTGACATTCAAAGCATCCAATCTGAGTTGCAACGCCATGCAACACAACAATCTGCGCCAGCAATGCCCAAAACTGGCACGTTGTCGGATTTTCTTGATGCCCCCGCCTCACCAGACACGTCTGCCGTTGGCGCAACAACTCCGCAGGGGCATTTAACTCCGCAGCAAATGGAGGCTCAGGTTAAGCCCGTTCAGCCCGATTTGGTTACACAAGCATTTCAACGTGCATTGGAATTGAGGCAGCAATTAAAACAACGTCAGCCGGGTGAAATTGCCTCTACTTTGGATGTTGTTGGAAATCTGCCATCACAATTTGCTGGAACGGTTGGTTATGGCGCTGGTCGTTTGTTTGGTTTAACTGATAAAGAAGCTACCGCTGCCGCTGCGCCCGTGTCTCAAGCATTGGCAAACCCTGTTGGCCGTTTAATGGGCGTTACAGACCAGCCAGGCTATCAAACTTCTTTGCCTGCAATGGCGCAGCAAGCAGTAGGCGGTGTTGTACAAAAAGGCGCTGAAGCTATTGGACAACGTACAGGCATTAGTCCAACCGACATTGAGCAAGGCGTGTCTGCCGCAATGATGGCTGCTCCATTTGTTAAAGCACCTTTAGGACGCGCTGGCGCTGCTATCAAGTCTGCATTGCCTGAATACACTTTTGTTGAACCTAAAACGGCTGTTATGGCGGCTCCTTCTGAAACCGTTGGGCTTGGAAGTGCCGGTGCTGCTGCATCTAAAACAGACCCTTATGCGGGTCAAATAACTGGAGAAGAATCCGCAAGAGGCGGTCAATTCCCGCAAATTAAACTTTCTAAAATTTCTCAAGATGTGCCCAAATCCGAACAAGCAGTAAGGGCGCAAATTGCAAATGAAATTCTTGGAGATAGTGGACAAATCCGACCCGGTGTTGTTACGGGTAATGAAAACACGTTACGCAATGAATACACATTGGCAAAAATGCCAGACCCTACACCAGAAGGTCAAGTTTACAAACAACAAATTACAAACGAACAAAATGCGTTGTCTAACTATGCTCAAGAACGTGTAAAAGCAACTGGAGCAGACCCATCATTGATTGATGATGAACAACGTGGACGCTCAGTTAATGATGTGTTTTATGGAAACCATCCTGATGACCTGGTTCCAACAAGCATTACCGGATATTTTCAAAGAGCAAAAGAACAAATTTATCAATCAGCAAAAGATAGATATGGAAATAATCCAATTCAAACATCCAATGTTGATAATTTGCTAAACAACCCTCAATGGATTGCCGGTCTTGAAATTAAAGGAAATCAAGGAGTTGCCTCCTCTGCTCAAAAATTTCTTAATCTTGCTAAAAATGTTGGATTTGAAGATGCTAGTGGTGTTATGCAACCCGCTGGTTCTGTATCTGCTTATGATGCAGTAAGAAAAGCATTAAATAGCGAATGGTCTCCACAAAATTCTAGAGCAATTGCGGCTGTAAATAGTGCCATTGATAAAGACATTGCAAGCGCAGCCGACCCATCACTTTATAAACTTGGTGATAATATTCACAAGTTAGAAAAAACAATTTTTGAATCAAAAGGAATTGCAGATATTTTTGGGCCGCAAGATAAAAATAACGTAACTTTGTCTAGCACTCCAGTAGAAAAAATATTGCCAAAATTAAACAATTTGCCTATTGAGCAATGGCGTCATATTCACGATACATTAAATCAATTTGCAAGTGGAAGTTTGCGTGATGCATTAGAAGGAATGCCTCCAATCCCGCCTGAATTGCAAAATGCAGCTTCTGCTGCTCAAAAAGAAATAGCAGGCGCATTAGCGCGTAAAGTGTATGAATCGGGCGCTTCTAAAATTGGCACATGGAATCCGAACTCTGTTAATTCCACGCTTAATTCAACAATTGGTCAAAAAATACTTCAAACATTTCCACAAGATGAAGTTGCAAAATTTCACACATTAAATCGTGGTGGTTATTTAATGCCTGGCATACATTCGTATGAAGGTGCAGCGTTACAACAAAAACGTGTTGGTAATTTGGCGGGAACTCTTGCAGAAAAAGGACTTACTGCCGGTGGTGCGGGTTTAGGAGGTGCATTGTTTGGGCCTCCAGGTGCTGCGGCTGGTGCTGGAATTGGTCAACAAGTAGGTGGTAAAGTTGCTGGTGCATTGGAACAACGCGCGTTATCTAAGAAAGCTACTAAAGCTGTTGAAGAAATGCAAAAAGCAGCAGCACTTAATAAAACTTCTTTAAAAGACATTGGTAAATAATCATGGAAATGCAAAGCCTAATCGACGCTGGCCTTGGTTTAATCATGGCCGTATTAGGCTGGTTTGCCCGTGAGTTGTGGGCTGCGGTCAAAGACCTTAAAACAGACTTGTCTAAGCTGCGGGAAGACCTCCCCAAAGAATACGTTGCCAAAGACGACTACCGCCAGGATATACGCGAACTCAAAGAAATCATGAACAAGGTCTTTGACAGGCTGGAAAACAAGGTAGACAAATGATTGACCCCATTACCCTAATTGCAACTGCAAAGGCTACCATTGCCGGGGTAAAGCAGGCTATTGCATTGGGAAAAGATGCGTCCGAATTAATTCATCAGTTTTTTGATGCAAAAGACGCGGTGATGAAGGAAAAGGCAAACCCTACTAAAAAGCCATTCCAGTCCGTCAACAGTCAGGCCATGCAGATCATTCAGTTGGCAGAAGAAATGCAACAAGTGGAAGAAGAAATCAAGATGTCTTTCATGCGCCGAGGCAAGACCAACCTTTGGATGGATTTCCTGCGGGAGCGCAACCGCATCGTTGCAGAAAATCAAAAAAACGAAATTGCGGAAAAGAAAGCTAAAGCTGCTCGCAAAAAAGAAATTCAAGAGGCCGTTGAGTTGGTTGCCCTAGTTGCTTTGGCTGCGCTTTTAATCACCGTAGTTGCGTGGGGTACTATGGAATACGTTACCTTCATGAAAGCATGACATGAAAGCGGCGCTGGTTGTCTTGTTTGTTGCGGTGGGCTTGGTGAGTTGCAAAGACAGTTACCGTTACCAGTGTCAAAACCCCGACAACTTTAATATTCCAGCTTGCACCAAGCCTCGTTGCGAATTTGACCAAACTTGCCCAGATTACTTGGTGGCTCCTGTTCTGGAGAAGAAAATTGAACAACCAAAGACTTACCGCTGAAGAGATCGAGGTCCGCGTTTGGGCGGTTACAGTTTTTGCCATCACGCTAATTCTGTTCGGGATCGTTGCGTCCCTGTTGTACTCGGTAACCTTTGTGGTGCAGCCAATCAAGAGCATGGCTCCTATTGACCAAGCCTACACCAAGATGTTGAATGACATTGTGCTGCTCATTGTGGGAGGTATCGGCGGTGTAGTTGGGAAACGTGCCGTCAGCCAGGCTGCACAGCGTATGGCCTCGCCAATGCCTCCGTGCTACCCACAAGCACCTTACCCATCGCCCTATGGATTCCAGCCTCAAAATACGGCTCCTGCGCCTTTTGGCGGTATGCCTGTGTTTAACAATCCTCCGTTAGATCAATCGTGGACTCCACCACCACCTCCAAACACGCCTCCACATTACTTGGAGCCTGATGAAGAACGTGAAATTTTGGCCATTGCCCGTGCGGAGATGCGAAATGTTTAACCCTTGGATTATTTTGGCCGCAATCTTTGTTTTTGTTGGCTTTGGTTTAATTGAGTACGACAAGGGCTACGCCAAAGCTACGGCAGAGAATGAAGCCAAAATAGCCATTGCTAATGAGCATTCACGAGATACAGAAGAAAAGTTAGCAAATGCTTTGTCCGATAACGAAAATCAACTGAAAAAGGTGCAAAAAAATGCTGACAAGAAAATTAAAAAGCTCAAGTCTTCTATTAGCGATGGTTCTTTGCGGTTGTCAATCCCTGTCATCGCCCAAGGTTGTGTACAAGCCCCCGCAAGTGCCTCCTCTGCCAGCGGAGATAGCGGACAAGTCCGAGCCGAACTTGACAAATCGACTGCTCAAGATCTTGTCTCCATCACAGCAGACGGAGATGCAGCCATCCGAAAGCACGCAGCCTGCGTTGATGCCTACAACCAAGTGAGGGAGCAAATCAATGCTAACCGCTGAACAATGCCAAGCCATGGGCATCCCACAAGGATGGGATACCGCCCTAAATGCCACGTTTGACAAGTTTGGCATTGATACCCCTGCGCGTCAGGCCAGCTTCATTGGGCAGTGCAGCCACGAGTGCAACAACTTTCGCACCCTTGAAGAAAACTTGAACTACAAGGCCGAGGCGCTGATGCGTCTGTGGCCAACTCGGTTTACAACCATTGAGATCGCTAACCAGTATGCCAAGAATCCCCAGAAAATCGCCAACAAGGTCTACGCTGACCGCATGGGAAACCGTGACGAGGCTTCTGGTGACGGCTATCGTTTTCGTGGTCGGGGCTGCATTCAGCTTACTGGTCATGCTAATTACTTCCACGCTGGCGCTTCCTGTGGTGTTGATTTTGTTATGCAACCGGATTTGGTCGCCACGCCCCAATACGCAGCAATGACTGCTGGGTGGTTTTGGTCCACACATGACTTAAATCAGTTTGCAGACTTGCAAGACTATGTGACGATGACCAAGCGCATCAACGGCGGAACTATTGGACTAGAAGAACGCATTACCAAAATCCAAAACGTATTGAACATCTTAAAGTAACAAAATTGTGTTACGTTCCAAAGGTTGTAACTACAAGGTGCTTTATGAACTTGTCAGATGCTGAATTTATCGAACTTTGGGGAACCCATAAATCACCTGCAAAGGTGGCTAAAGCAATGGGAACAAACCTTCGAAACGTCTATCGTCGCAGACATAATCTTGCACAGAAATACAACATGAGCCTAGAAACCCACAAAGAAGTCAAAACCTGGGCGCCACCTCCTCCTAAATCCGAATTGGGCATTGAAAATGGAACAGTTATTGTTTTTTCTGACGCTCATTTCTGGCCTGGGATACGGACTACTGCTTTTCAAGGTCTACTGTGGGCAATTGAAAAACTACAACCGAAAGCAGTCATTTGCAATGGGGATGCTTTTGACGGTGCATCTGTATCTCGCCATCCACCTCTGGGTTGGGCTAAAACACCAAGCCTAATCGAAGAACTCCACACTTGCCAAGAGATGCTTGGTGAAGTCTCTGAGGCCGCTAAAAAGGCTCGGCATAACGTCAAGCTGATCTACACAATGGGCAACCACGACGCTCGGTTTGAAATGCGTTTGGCCTCCAACGCCCCACAATACGTTCAAACGCCAGGCTTTAAACTCTCGGATCACTTTACGGATTGGCATTTCTGTATGCTCACATGGGTGACAGATGACGTTATTGTCAAGCACCGCTACAAGGGCGGCATCCATGCTACCCACAATAACACGGTAGGGGCTGGTAAGTCGATTGTCACGGGGCATTTGCACAGTCTGAAAGTCACGCCCTTTGCTGACTACACCGGCAATCGTTTCGGCGTGGATACAGGCACTCTCGCAGAGCCTTACGGTCCTCAATTTGAATATGGTGAAGGCAACCCACTAAACCATCGGTCAGGCTTTGCGGTGCTGACAATCAAGGATGGCAAACTGCTCTGGCCTGAGCTAGTCCACAAGTGGGACGATGGGCAGATCGAGTTTCGCGGTGAAGTGATAGACGTAAGCGGCCTATAAAAAAAGGGGAGCATCAGCCCCCCTTCCTTGTGTTTGCAGAATTTACTCTGCTTCGTCTTCTACCAGCAGCCATTCGCCGGTATCTTCGTTCAGCCAGTACCAGGCATCGTACTCTTCGTCGTACCAGCAGAAGCATTCTGCGTCTTCGTCGTAGACATACTCTTCGCCTTCGTCAAAGAGATCAACGATGTTTTCGTCAAGCTCTTCGAACTCTTCTTCCTCAAACTCTTCGCACTCTTCTTCTTCGTTTTCTTCCTCATCGGAAACAACTTCTAGATTGCCCATCATGTGAGCAATTTCTGCGAGACGAACGATAGAGCTGGTGCAGAACTCAAAATAGCCACCATCTTGCATATCAATAGATACCGTGAAATTCATAAAACCCCCAAAAATTTAGAGCAGCAAACCCGCTGCAAGAACATCTTACACATCTTTTTTGACGGAACGTGCGTACTTTGTATTAGGTGTCTTTTCCGGTTTAGGGCAGTTTTCTGGCACAGAAACAACGCACCAGACCGCACTAAGATACCTTTGTGTTCCACGATATTGCCACCGGTCAATATAAGCGTCAGGCATCGAATGCAGTACTGCTCGCATACGTCCATCTGGCGCTTTAATCATTTGGTGCAATTGTGTTGTGGTTAAACCATCTGGATGCGCTTTAAGCGCAGCGCGGACTTCTTTGTTATAGCTATACATTGTTCCCCATTGCTCGTATTGCATCAACGTTTACCCAGCCCAAAGAATCCGCAAGCTCCAAAATAGCCTCACGCTCATCGGCGCGGATGAGTTCGGCAAACTTTTGTAGCGCATCCTCGGTAAACTCAATGCATTTCATGCCGTTGTCGTATTTTGTGTTGTATACATCAGGCGTCATTTCGGCTACTTTATTAACAAGTTCAATGTCTCGTTCGTTCATGTGTTCTCCTTGAGTTTGGCTTCGCCCGCCTCCAGTGCGGCTTGCCACTGCTCAAACTCGGGACGTTGCGGGCAGTAATCCATGTGTGGATGACGTTTATCTCTGCCGTTCATGCTTGCCGCATATCCACCGCAAGTGCAGTAGTTCTTAAAGGTTTTTAAATTCTTTGCCTCCTCGTATGTCATGTGTTCTCCTTTATGCCATGCAATGCTTCAATGGCGTCAATTACTTTTCTGCCTTGCTTTGATACAGGGCCAGCACCGTTGTTTCGTCCAAAGTTGTAGCGCAAAGTCTCATCTGCCAAAATCTGTTTATCTGTGAGCGGCTTGCGCTGGGGTGGGGTGGTGTAAAGCAATGACCCTCTAGCTGGTTTTTTAGCCCACACAGGCAATCCGTCCGCATGGTCAATGTATCCGACCGGCTCCTGCGCTGGCTGTTTAGCCTTCACATACTCCAACGCTTTCCACCAGCCAAAAGAGTACGCGATTTTTTCGGCCTCGGTCTTGCATTCTGGTGGTGGCGGCGCTGGCTGTGCTAAGGCTTCGCGCAGTTCGTCTAAAGTCAGGCTATGTTGCCTCACCGCCTCTTGGTACGCAGCCCTCCAGTCGGTTTCCTGCGGTTGTGCTAGGGCTTCTTTGATTGCGTTAAGGGCGACTTTGCATTTAGCAATGTAAGGCTTGTCATCACTAAGCGCCCCCTCCAACGCCTCAAGCGCCAGCTTCAATGCTTCTTCTTTAGTCAAAATGGTGCATCCTCATAGTTGTCGGGGTTGGGTTTCAATGGCGGTGCTTTGGCAGGCATGGGGCGAGGGAATGGTGGAAATGGCCACATCACAACCCCCTGCTCTTGATGCGTTGGTGGTCGTTAGCGCCTGACCTGACGTAATCATTTTTTGGCACATACACAGGGCGCTCCCACAGGTTCATTGCTGGCGGCAATACTGCATCTGGGTCTTTACGCGCCGGCACAAATCCTGTGCGGTATTTCTTGTGTTCCTTGATGCCGGTGGTGTTTGCAAACGCACCGAGCGTTGTTTCTTTATTGATTCGCATAATTTAAGGTGGGGGTACTCGCTGCGTCTGGCTGACCGCCGTTCCGCAATCCCCTGTACCAACATCCGCTTTCCCCCCTAAAAGTTAAAAACCTATACTTAATTCTTTGTGACGTTTTTTGTGGCAAGGCTGGCAAAGCCACATAACTTCAAGAGGTTTATCGTAATCTTCGTGATGTGCAACTGTTTTTGTTTCTCCACATCTGCAACAAGATTGTCGAAATAAACCGCCAAATCTTATGGCTTTAGCCACCATGTTGTGTGCATAAGCTCTTCTACGATCTTCTGCTCTCCATGCGCGTGTAATTTCCGTAGTTGCTTTGATGCGATCAGATTCTTTTGCGCGCGCCCTATCATAAGCCCGTATTTTTTCAATATTTTTATTTCTATGAGATGTAACATCATTTTTGTTGCACTCCTTACATTTGTTAACGTGGCCGTCACGCATTTGGGGATGTTTGTAAAAATCTTCCAAAGGCTTGACGGTATTGCACTTAAAACATTTTTTAGAACGAATCATGTTGACTCCTGTGACTATAGGAGTAACCATTATAGACCCGTTCTAATTAAAAGGTATATCTTGATCGTCAGCAGCAGGTCTGCGGCCTTTTGGGGCCTCATCCTCGCGTGGCGCGTTCATAAATGCCCAACCGTCCCAACCGCCTTCTTTTAAAGGGATAACGTCCAGTTTAAGCATTTCGCCGTTCTTGGTGGACAGAACTGAGCCGATACGTTGGTAGCGGTTCTTGGTCTGACCTTCTTTGTTAGTGTACGTCCCGACAATGCAGGAAATTTCTTTAGTAATTGCCATGTTTGTGTTGCTGGTTGATTTCTTGAATGACTTGGGCGTAGTAGTCCCGAGCCGCATTAACTTTAACTTTAATCTTCTCTTCTAGCGTTGCGTCCCTTTCATATTGAACGGTGGTTACTCTTAGATTGCGGTGGATGTGGTCTACGTTATGCAGTAGGGGCGATTCCCATCCGATCAGGTCTTCCGGCGTGGATACTAGGCAATACGCAATCTCAGCATAGGGTTTGTCCCACAACATCATGTAAGCACGGAGTTGCCATTCGTAGCCCTTGTCTTCTCCTTGGTCGGAAAGCACAGGGAACGTAGTCAAGCACCAACTAGATTTAATGTCAATAATCTTATGCGTTGCCACAATGTCAGCTTCGCCAGTAATCCAATCGTTTGTGCGACGCTCCGTGTTTTTGGCATAGCTGGTCAGGTGCACGGCGTTAAACAAGTCAATTGAGGCGTCTTCCACGCGCAGACCTTTTTCCATGTATTTGTTAGACACACGTTCGTCGTAGCCGTAGATAAATTCTTTAGCCAACTTGGTGATGTACGTCTTAGCGCCGACTGACAGTTCGTCTTTGACTTTGCCGTCGGTCATGATGGAGGAGAGGGCCGAAGCCCGGATGGTGAGTTTCATAGTGTTGCCTTCTTCGCGTCTTTGGCTTTGATGATTGCGTCTTTAGCGTGGGTGTCGTTGCCCGCGGCCTTGATTGCCTCAAAATATGCGGTCTTTAGTTGGTCATGCGTAGTGCATTCGCCAATGTCAGACAAAAACATTTTTAGTGTTGCGTCTGTTAATTTTGCGGGTTGCACCAAGTGAGTGTGGGCATCTGCATCGTTGTCCGATTCTGTTGGAATGCTAAACGCCTGGAAAGCTGCGTATTTGTAGGCCGCAGACATTGCTTTGTTGGTTGCCTTGTCACCGCTATCCATTGCTTCGCCAAACGTCTTGACTGTGTGTTTGCTTCCGTCTTCAGCAGATACAAAATCGAATTCCACTTCAACTGTAACGTAAAACAACGCACCACCGTTTTTGCTAAGTCGTTCAACGCATTCCCGTGTTAAAACCCTTGGAAGAATGCAAAGAGCGTGTTTGGCAAGCATGGGGCTGATTGCGTTGTACACATCATCAATACCGCGAAATTTGTAACCAGACCCTTGAGTGTTGGTGCGGTCTTTGGTAATTCCTACCGTGGACAGTTCTTTTTGAACTGCGTTGATTGCTTGATAGACTTTCATTTGATGATGTTCCATGTTGATTTGATTGCTTGTTTGACTGTCCAACCTTTACGGCGAAACATGAGGTAAATGCGAACGGCGTTCATAATGGCCATCCGTAGACTAAGGCGTAAGCCAGGCCGATGCCAATGGCGGTAGCGAGGGCAATGTCAGCGAACTTCATGCTGCCTCTAGGATTGCTTGCAGACCCTCAACCAATTCAATGGTTTCGTCACGGGTTAGATTGGCATACATAGTTGAACCATTGCGTTGGATATGCAACCAAGCACATTTATTCCAATTGGATACGGAGATGCGTACATCGTCCTCGGTGTAGATGATTGTTTCAATGTCGTCCATGATGTTTTCCTTAAATAACAATTAACAGTTTGTTGCTTTTTATGGCAGCGTCACGCGCAGAATATTTGCCAGTTATGGTTTTGATCATTGTGCAGACCCCAACATACAAGTTGCCCATGCAAAGCCTGTAAAAATGGATCGCTCATCTTGGCGCACTGGATGACCATCAACGTAGATTGTTAAAGTGCCCTCTCCGTATAACTCGCCGCGCACATATGCGCGAGCGGCGCGCACCGCAGCAAGCATTGATTTAGCAGAGCGGCTACGATTGAGGTAGGTGCTATTGTTACTTGCAGACCATGTAATTTTCTTCATAACTTACTCCTAAAAAGACCCCGAACCGTTCGGGGCATGGGTGTAGTATACACACATTTGTGACTAGCTCAAGCTTTTTTTAAAAAATATTTCTATCGGTTTTGCATTTGCCATAGGAATTTTTTATAATGACTTACTCACAAACGTGATAAAATGCTTGTATGAATAGCTTAGAAATCGCAATCATGGCCGCTGGAGGCGTTACCAAGCTGGCTGAGAAGCTGGACGTAAAGCCCAACCGTATCCACAACTGGCGCGTCAGAGGCGTACCGGATGGCTGGTTGTCGCTGATACGCATTAAGTACAAGAAACAGATTGCAGCAGCTAAAAAACT
>Ga0208744_1000135_pt1 | contig 34734 bp, 38 predicted proteins | sample CryBogCBH24Aug09_FD_184620 | JGI IMG/M metagenome (GOLD analysis project Ga0208744, IMG submission 184620) | Freshwater microbial communities from Crystal Bog, Wisconsin, USA - CBH24Aug09 (SPAdes) (version 2) | ecosystem: Environmental > Aquatic > Freshwater > Lake | place: Crystal Bog...
CTGCGCTTTTCAGCTTTGGCGTGAGTTGGAACCAATGCCGCCTTGGCGTCCCGCAGAGATCTCGTGCCCCTCCGTAGGGGCCCGATCTCAGTCTGCGTGAGCAAGGCTTGGTCGTCTCGCTCGCGCGAGAAGCCTCGTCACCATCCGTCTGCGCCGGATGCCTCCTCTGCTTCTCTCGCTTGCTCGACTTTGTGAGGAACTGTGGTGGTGGTGTTCTGGGTGGTGTTGTGATTCGTTGTTGTGTGGTTTGATCCATTGTCCGTCGAGCGGCGCACGATGGGGCTAACAGGTAGCCCCTCTGTGCTTGTCGACGTCTGCATCGTGATCAAGTATTGTTTAGTTGTCATGGAATCCATTGTCGTTCGGGCGGCACCCCGCGTCTTAGCTAACCAGGTTCCGTGCCCAGACGAGGTCTTAGCCCTGCACCAGGTTCGCTGCCTGGCGAGGTTGGCCGAACTTTGGGGTGGGGAGGGGAGTACGGGAAGAGATGGGGTACGAAGTACAGGAGATCGGGTAGAGCCCAATCCATGGTTTGCGCAGATTCCTGCACAAGAACAAGTTACGCGCCCCGGCGACTTGCGATAGGGCCGCCTCGGCTACGCCGGGCGGCTCTATCTGTCACAAGTCTTGTTGCGCTCACGCTGTTGATCGTGGTGTTCAAAGGCGAGCCGGGTTTGCCGATGCGTCGCGCTGATCAAATATGTCCTGTCGCTTCCTCGAACGGGTCTCGTCGCTCGGGGACATATCCGCTCATGCGCTTGATCGTCCTGAACCGCTCAGTGACGAAGGCATATCGGGCGGATTGATGAGGATGAGAATTGTTCTGGTTTAGGGCCCGATGAGATCAGGTTGTGGACTTCGGGGCGCGATCGCCCAGTCTGTCTAATCGCTGATGAGCCAAAAAAACCTGAACGCTTTCTCAGCCCGTGCTTTGCCATTTTCTTTTGTACCCGGTCCCTTGTTGTTAAAAAATTTGCTAGAAAACACTGTTAACCAAACCGAACACAAAAAAGTGGTGGTATTCGTAGACGAACTAGATCGATGCTCCCCAGCGTACGCAGTTCGCTTTCTTGAGCGTATCAAGCATCTCTTCGATTTAAAGGGCGTGGTTTTTGTACTATTTTGGAACCGGAAACAGATACAACTAACAATAGAGAATTTTTATGGGGCCGGTACTGACGGCCCAATGTATTTAGACAAATTTATCGACTTCCCATTCCACTTACCCGCGAGTCATATAGGTAAGAGTGTTGGGCCGATGTTGGGGCTACTTAATTCACTAGTGGATAAGTTTGGAGAATCTGAAAAAGGTGCGCTATCAGAAAATCTCAAGCAATTCGATCTAATCGCAAAATTGCTGCATCTTACCGCCCGAGAGACCGAGCGTCTAGTACGCTGGTGGTTAATTTCACCAAATCGGGAGCTTGTCCTGTTGGAAACTTGGCTGCTCGGATTAAAAGTGAAGCAACCCACTATATATGCTCAAATCAGAGATAATAAGGCGCAGGGACATCTCGAAGTTTCAGAGATGATACGCAACTTACCATCCGAGACACAGGATGATCCATTCGTAGCAGCGATCAAGTATGTTCATCAAAGCTACCTACAAAATAATTTTGATAACTTAGACGCGGCCGCAAAGCACCTTCTTGGGGTGGGGGACGAAATAAGGAATCCTCGTTACGTTCTGCCGTCAGCCATCATGCGCTTGGAATCTTTTAGTTGAAAAAGTGTTGCCTGCTTTGAATAGTCCAAAGATCTCTACAGAGCATATCGTAGCTGTTTGAATGATAGCCCTGACCCGTAACAACTTGCGCATAGAACGAAGATTCAATGAGAGTGAAATAGAAGCTAAGTTTATTCCGGCGTATGCAAAAAGAAATTGCCGCTGTCCGTGTGCATGTCAGCGCTGGCGTGCTTCAACAAAAGCTGATTTGAAAATAGCTCGTACAGGCGGATAACCGTTAGTTTCGCTTCTACGTTCCATTTGCGCGGATTATTCCAATCCATCGCAGTTGGTGCGATGGTGGTCATAAGTGGGTCATTGGACATTTGATCAAAAGCCAGATTCAAACTACCCTGTAACGATCGCTTTGAGATGAAATCGATCGGTTTAAAAAATCCGCCCCATATGTAAATTTGCACTAATGGGACCTCCAAATAATTTGCGAGCTTTTCTACCGTTACGTCCGATTTGACGACGTCATACTTTCCATTTCTCAGCCCAACTAAAGATGAATAAGAGATACCAATCGCGCTTGCAGTTTCTCTCAGAGACTGATTATTCTCTTGCATTTTGGCCGCAATTTTTTTTAACAGCGATTGTTGTTTGACCATGATATTTTGGGCAGTTAGCTTCGCTTTTCGTACTTTAGTACTGTGCGATATTTCATTTTCTTGCGTCATTTTTTATACTTTTCGGCAGAGTTGAGGACTGTCATCTGTTTTCGCGCGTGGCTTCAAGTTTTGCTGATCCCAGCAACCGAGTGCCAAAATTATGACACGTTATCAGCTTTAAGCGACACACTGAATACCCCAAGAGTGCGGGATTGATCGACCAGAATTAATTCTGTAAAAACATCGTACGACTATTAATTGACAAATAGGTTGCCCAAAAACTGTATTGGTAAATCAAGCTTACTCGGTACTCGAAGCGTATGCATTCTCAAAGTAAGTTATTGTTTTTCGCTGGCCTCCCTTGTTAACCTAACCACAGCTAGACATCCCATTCTGTGTGATCCTGTGGCTCCGTTCAAATCACGAAAATAAGATCATGTTAAATAATTTATTACTGGCTTTACTTTTTGTGCTGCCTATCGTGTCTAAAGGAGCACCCAACCCAAACGACGGCGAGTGGGATATGAGTTTTGTCTGCGAAACAAGACGTCCTCATATCAGTGGACACAATGAAGTGTTCTTTGAATCGGCAAAAATTGTCAATGGAAAAGGTGAATTTCGTGCTCAAGGAGATCGCGGCATCTCCAACCTGTCAGTTGAGTTTGAAAATGACACTGTTCATTTAAAAATATTTGGATATGCATCAAAGAATCCTAGCTGGTTTTGGCAACTAGATGAACGTGGCCCTGTCGCTGAGCATGAGTTATTTCATTTCTCTGGCATCCTCTGGCCTGGTGGCCGAGATAACGGAATTTTGTCGAATTGTGTGATCGACGGAGTTAATGTGAGTCGTCGTAAATGATATTCACGTCACCGAATAGGATTGCTTGAGGTTATCAATCCTCCTTGTCTTCTTCTGATCGCTCGGAATTTGTTAACAGATCAGCCGCTATCTTTGATAGGTTGGGCTAAAGCTGTAACTTATGAATATTGCGCTTAAGCATATCGACAGTTACCTTTAACTCCGCTCAGTTCCAAGCACAGATCACCGAAGGCAGGGTGAAGGCTTCAGAGCGAACAGCCCTAATGCCTTTGTAAACTAGCCACTTCTCAGTATCGAGAGATAATGCATCGCCCCATATTGAGGGCTTACCTATTAACGGATATCCCAATGCTCTGACGGTGCCCGCTTTATAGCCGTCGAGGCCTAGGTGACGGTCGACGGTTAATTACTGCCGTTGCGCTGAATGCCTCATCCAAGATCGACCGCAATCTTTCGACCAACTTTGTCGTTGCAATGTGCCTATTGAGCTTGATGTCCAGCTGAATAGCTCGATGTTGGTCTTCGTGTGAGTGCATGAACTACTTTTGAATCCTCTAATTTCTCACCTGTAGCGCTTACTGCATATTTTTTGTTGGCTTCAACACTTATCACTCAATAATTATTCTGCATCACATAAAGCACGAAGTGTCTTAATGCCCATTTTGAGCTTTCGCACAATTCGAATTCGTAGAAAATGATCTAAATATCGAAGCTTTTAGTTGAACTATTTAGCGCACACACGGGTGACAATTTGTAATGAGTATTCATGAAAAACCTCATCAATATCGTCGCGTCTCGAGAGGGCTACAAAACGATCTTGATCGTCAAAGATATGTACGTTTTTTTGACCATGATCGGTAAAAGTAAATGCGTTCTAGACCTATTTCTGAACGCATAGCGGATAGCAAGGAGGTCAGTATCGAAATGCTTGTAGTTTCAATTTTCTGCTCCGAAGCGCATGTAAGCGGGCTTGCTTTTAGTTGTGAATCAAGATGCAAAGGGATCTTACGGTGAAGAAACATGATCAAGACAGACAGAAAGAGCTATTGATTGAAGCTGAGGATGAGGATCGCGCTCGTAGGGAGGCCCTACTCACTACCATCCGAGTCTTGCATACCCAAAGCGTCGAGCTCTTTCAAAAGCAAGGTGCTACTGTTCCAAATAGATCTTTACAACGGCGTGAAGTCAAAAAGCCGCACAGTAAAAAATGACTGCTCCCTAGCTTGCGATATCCGCAGCCCTTTTTAATGTTTAGGGCTTAATCAAACTATGCTCTCACGAATTAAAAGTCATTATGGAAAGTCTGATTGAGAATCTGTTTATCGACGAAGTCCGTCGAGATGCATATCATTTTTTTGTCAATGCTATTCCATCAATTATTAAGCCCGCAGTACGGAATAAATCTGGGCGATCAGATTTTCTCATGATTGTTGAGCATTTGATTCTGCGTGACACACCAGCAATAAAAATTGTGGTGACTGACATCGTGAATGTTGGCGCTGTTTTTATATGTTTTGATTCTGATTGGGCGCCTTATTCAATTGGACAAACAAGTTTAGGTTTAGGCCAAAACTTGACTGCATTGAGTTGTAGAGGCAGCGCCTTGTTGGAAGTTGAAAGACAACTAACGGACATCATTAGGCACTGGATATAAGTAGCCCCAATTTGTCATACTAATTTTTCAAGTGATCGATGCTTGTTTAATAGTTGTTCCGTGTCGGTGAAGTAGTCCGCTGATTCACAGTGTGAAATCAGATGACTTAGATCTTGAGTTGATGACTTTTCCTGCGTATCACACCAAGCGATCAACTGACCTCTTGGGTAGTAATGCTAGTTGTCTACAGTAGATGATGCAACCATCTCTTCTTCATAAGTGGCGACGCTCAAGCTGGATCGAAATGCACCGGGGGGTAGGCCGAATTTACGCTTGAATGCAGTAATGAAGTGATTGACGTGCGAGTATCCGAGCGTGTGCGAAATGACTTTGATCGGCTGGCGTCCGTGCTCAAGCGCATGTTTAGCTTGTTCAAGTCGATGATTGGTTAGGAAGGAAAAAATGGACTCTTGATATTCGTCCATGAACTCTTTGTTGAGTTGGTTTGGGGATGCCCCAAAACGTTTACCTAGACCTGCGAGTGTCGGGGTCTTGCCGTCAATCGTAATCAGATGATCGTGCACTGCCTTGGCCCGCGATCGTGACGGTTTGTTGTGCAGTGTCACGACTTTTGAATCCAGGTACAGAGATAGACTGCACAGGTATTCCAATACGCCGGAATGCAGTCTCAACGCTTTCAATTTATCGGTGAGTCTATTATCGAGACAGTCATCAAGAATATTTGAAATAGAGGGTGGTACTTTTAGTGCTGGATTCAAAGAATTTAATTTTTCGATACCGATCGTGCTCAGCATAGAGGAGGCTAGCTCTGCTCCCATCAAAATATTTAATTGGCTCATTGGGATCAGCAACCCGCTTAGTTCAAGATCGGTCTTTGTATTAAAACTTTGTTCAAGTGAGTATTGTGCAACGTGCGCAAACAGATCTAGTCCTGGCACTTTTAGAGTCTTTTGAGGCAAGAGTGAAGGCTCTGAGATCGCAAGTGATCCGCGATGAACGATAGTTACGGCAAATACAGGTTCAGCGAAAGTGACACTGAATTTGCCCACGTTTATTTCTGGTGGAAATACCTTATGAAAAAAACGATGTGAGCTTCTGACCAACTCCATCCCATCGGATGTTTGTGTATGTGATGAATATCCTTTGGCCCAGCCGTCGGGGTACGGATAACTCACTTCTTTTGTGTCAATCGCGGCACCAACTTCGCTAGCAGTATCTTCAACCTCTGGTGAATCAAGGAGCCAATTTATTTTATGCACCTGCACTTTACCTGACATACTTTTTTACTCTCGCTCTTATTGTTATTGACACGGACAAGTCAAATTTCACAACCATCATTAGACCTCAGAGGCCTCAATCTGTAGCCTAACAATAATTCTAAATCCTTCTGATTACGTCATAAATATGGCGTGTCATATTTATTCGTAGAAGTCATGTGTGATTTCGTTGTCGATACTTTACTCAATGAGTATCCGGATCAGTCACAATCAAATATCGATTTGTTAGCTTGTATTGGCAGAGGCACAAGTCGTAGTTCATATCAAGCAAACCTACCATTCTAGACACGTAAATCAATACTTCGTGTCTAAGGCGCTTGGTCGCCTTGGCGAGGGTAATGATTGCCACTGCTCAAAAAATTTCCATCAAAGTAAATAGCCCCATGACCTCAAGCATTCATTTAAATTTCCTGTTGCGATCGCTCAGCGCTTTATCTGTGCAGAATATTAGAAAGCGACGCTTAATTAGTTTATGCATTGCCGTCGCTTGCTGTGGAGTTGGATTTAATGAGGCCGTGTCAGCGGCGACATGCTTGAACAGCAGTGGGCAGGCCACTACGACGACCATCACAACGGTGTCCGCAACCACAACATATGGCGGTACCGCCAGTTCAAACCCCGCGGCAGACTCGTGTTACCTCTGGTCGGGAGGGAATCTAACTTTCGGTAGCTACACCAACTTTAGCTCGACAGTAGCGAATGGCGGTAATTTAATCAACTTTGGTGCCAACAATGTTCCTTACGCATTTGTAAACTACGGCACCATCACGTTTAACTATAGCGGAGGGGATGCGTTTTCCGTACTTGGCGGAACCGGCACAGTCACCTCGGCCACTAACTATGGAACGATCAATAGCATCTCGTCGAAGTTTGTCGCAGGTATGGGCAGTGCCGCTGGCTATATTGGTACGGTTAATAACAGTGGCACGATATCGAGTACCGGAAGTTCAATTAAATTTGTTAGCGACGGCTATTTTGGCACGGTCTCTAATAGTGGTACCTTAACGTCGTCCTTAAATACTGCAGACGGAATTAATGCCCATACCGCCGCCAAAAGTTTGACTTACGGTAGCGTCACTAACACAGGTCTAATCAAAGCTTCTGGTGACGGGATAGCTTTATACAGTGCGTCAGCGACGAACCTCGGAACAATTTCTTCTATCACCAACAGCGGAAGCATCATCTCAATCGCTATCGCTGGTGGGCATGACAACGCACTTAATAGCGGAGCCGACAACGGATCTGGTATTTACACTGGCTTTGCTGCGACGAGTGTCTCCAACTCCGGCACGATCTCCACTGCAGTTGGCTATGGGATTTATAACGATACGCCAGGAAACATTACAACACTCACCAATACTGGCAGTATTGCTGCAACGGGTAGCAGCCGATACGGAATTTATAACCTCGGGACGATTGGCACGTTAAATAACAGTCAGGGTGCTGGTAATGCGAATGGGGCGCTGACCTATTCAGGTAAGTTGCCAACGAACTACAACATTATTATCAATAGCGCGACGAACTTCGGACGGCTCGCAGTGACAGCGGTGACGGGCTCAACGTTATTTGGTATTTCATCGCTGTCGACACCTGGTGCAATTTTAAATACGCCACTTACTTCCGTCCTGAGTGGCATTACGCCTACACAACTGGGCCTCTCGGGGACAGCAACGAGCACGAGTGCTAGTTCAAACGGTTACACCTACACCCTGAGTGAAACGGGATTGAGCACGAACATTTGGAACTTGCTCATCTCTGCTTGTTCTGGATGCAGCGTCTATACGGGTATCAGTAGTAGCAGTAACGGTGACAATAACAGCAGTAGTAGCACTAGTGGCAATAGTAAAAGCAGCAGCACCAGTAGCACTCCCACTAGTGTTTCAACTGGAAGTAAGTTGAGCTTAAGTAGCTTGAAGTCTCTCTTAAGCATTCCGATCTCTGGAGGCGTTTTAGCGCTTGACCCGGACGATCGCTCTACCCAGTCCATCGTGCTAGCGAACGTCGGTGGCACGATCGCACCCCCGACTTCGGGTAAAGCGACCCTTTCAGGGCCAGTGACAGGGGTCGGTCCATTAACAGTTAGTGGATCCGGCACCCTGAGTCTGACTGCGGTAAATACTTACACGGGCGGCACGACCGTTTCGAGCGGAACGTTGTCGGTGGCCGGATCATCGCCCACTGGCACCGGTGATGTTGTTGTGGCATCTGCGGGGGGTTTAATGGGGACCGGTACGATTCCCGGTAACGTCCTCGTCTACGGTTTACTCAAGCCCGGTAACTCACCGGGTTACCTAGCAGCGACCAAGAATCTGACACTTAACTCAGGGTCGGTGTACCAGCAAGACATTGCGGGCACGACGCAGGCTTCTAGCACCTCACCCGCTGGAGCCACAGGGTATTACTCATTCATGAATATTGGTGGTCAGCTCACCATCAACTCTGGTGCCACGCTCACTCCCGCATTGCAGAACCTATTTCAGACAACAGAATCAGGCTATGGAAGTGCGCCGTACGTGCCGAACTTGGGTGATACATTTCGGATCGTCACGGCGCTGGGTGGTATTTCCGGTGCTTTCACATCCGTTTCTCAACCGGCTGGGTTGGCGTCTGGCACCCAGTTCATCCCCTTCTATAACTATGCGGGGAGTAACAGTATAGATTTGGCGGTGATCCCAACGTCGTACTCGACCACCTTGGCCAATTCCAGCCGCAATAGCCTGTCTGTGGCATCCGCACTTGATCGGCTCAGTGCAGTGCAGTTGGCAGGAACGGCCACGACAACTCAAACCAATCTGATGTACACGACAGCCACTCAAACCTTGTCGTCACTGCCAAGCTTTAGTCAAGCTCTCGCTGGTGAAGTCTATGGCGCTGCTTTGGTGACCATACCTCAAGCGACCTTGCGTACGCAAAGTGCTGTCATGGCAAGGCTTGGTGAGAAGGGGCTCGGTGCAGCACCTGGGATGAATTCCCCAATTATCAATCCAACTGGGGTTACTGCCCAGAACCCAATGGGCGAGCCTAACGCTAGCGTGAGCACTAATCCCACCGTGAACCCGACAGAGGACTTGGCCATTCCCTATCGCCCGAACGTCTGGGGGGAGATTGCTTACCAGTACGGAAGCAGATCCTCGGACTCAAACGCCAGTGGCTATAACAGCAGTCTTTATCAGGCCGTGTTTGGGACAGATCTCTACCAAGAGAATGGCATCAAAGCGGGTGCGGGCTTTACGCTATCCACCACAGGCCTGTCCAATAACAATGGTAGTGGCACGGTTGGGCAAGAGTCTATCTTTGTCTATGGCAAGCTACCTGTGTTCGAGAACTATGTGCTTGATGGCATGGCAAGCTTTGGTTTGAGCAACACCAGCGTCACCCGCAACGATCCCACGTCCAGTGCAAGTCTCAAAGGGAAGAATATATTAGGTAACGATACCTTGTTAAGCCTTGGCATCAGCAGACCGATTGAGGTTAGCGACTACAACCTTATTTTTACGCCCTATGCACGGGTAACCTGGCAGATGGTCAATCAATCCCCGTTTGATGAGGGCGCGGCGAGTGCAGCGGCCCTGAGCGTGAACGGCTACTCGGGTAATGGAGTCAGGGGCGTTGTTGGCGTCTCAGCCGGATCTCTAAACAAAGATCCAATGGTCGATGATTACACCTACAGCGTGAACCTTGCTGTGGGTGCAGACACCAACACGCTTATCAATCCGATCTTGACCGCAAACCTTGCAGGCTTTGGCACCAACATCTACACAGCTAATGTGGGCAGTGTCTTTGTGCAAGCAGGTCTGCGTGCTACTGCGAAAGTTGCAGACAGTGCATACGCGTATGCGGGTATCACGGGTGAAACACGGACTGGTCAAAGCCTTGGCGTCGTGAACGTAGGCTTAATGGCTCAGTTTTAAAGACAAGGTACGTCAACGTGGCAATTATTAGGCAATCTATTAGGCAGTCAATTAGCGACTCATTAGCCATTGATTTAATTGGATTTTATGCCCTAATTATTAGGCAAATTATTAGGCAAATTATTAGGCAAATTATTAGGCAATCTATTAGGCAATCTATTAGGCAATCTATTAGGCAGACAATTAGGCAAACGCGAATCCCATCGCTTTAGCAGCAAAATAGCCGCCATTTTGTGACTTTCGGTCGCTTTTTGAGTGATCAAAAATTGCTCACATGCTTGAGACGCACGGTAGCGTAAAAAATCACCTAGTATCTTAGGGCGGGTCGGTCGGTAAACTGCCCGCATTTCATGATGATTTTTAACGGTTTTTTCGCATTTTCTAGGTGAACTAGATGCCATCGCCGCTCGCCTTCGCTTGCGACGCTTGAAACCGCCTGCGCTTTTCAGCTTTGGCGTGAGTTGGAACCAATGCCGCCTTGGCGTCCCGCAGAGATCTCGTGCCCCTCCGTAGGGGCCCGATCTCAGTCTGCGTGAGCAAGGCTTGGTCGTCTCGCTCGCGCGCCGAAGCCTCGTCACCATCCGTCTGCGCCGGATGCCTCCTCTGCTTCTCGCGCTTGCTCGACTTTCTGAGGAACTGTGGTGATGTTGTTCTGGGTGGTGTTGTGATTCGTTGTTGTGTGGTTTGAGCCATTGTCCGTCGAGCGGCGCACGATGGGGCTAACAGGTAGCCCCTCTGTGCTTGTCGACGCCTGCATCGTGATCAAGTATTGTTTAGTTGTCATGGAGTCCATTGTCGTTCGGGCGGCACCCCGCGTCTTAGCTAACCAGGTTCCGTGCCCAGACGAAGTCTTAGCCCTGCACCAGGTTCGCTGCCTGGCGAGGTTGGCCGAACTTTGGGGTGGGGAGGGAAGTACGGGAAGAGATGGAGTACGAAGTACAGGACATCGGAGATGGCGACATTGAGATCGGGTAGAGCCCAATCCATGGTTTGCGCAGATTCCTGCACAGGAACAAGTTACGCGCTCCGGCGACTTGCGATAGGGCCGCCTCGGCTACGCCGGGCGGCTCTATCTGTCACAAGTCTTGTTGCGCTCACGCTGTTGATCGTGGTGTTCAACGGTGAGCCGGGTTTGCCGATGCGTCGCGCTGATCAAATATGTCCTGTCGCTTCCTCGAACGAGTCTCGTCGCTTATGGACATATCAGCTCACGCGCTTGATCGCCAGTTGGGTGTTGATTAGGATGGTGATGTTCGATGAACTGCCGACGATCCGTCGCGCTTGATCAAATATATCCGATACCGGACATATCCGTTCAGGCGCTTGATCGTCCTGAACCGCTCAGTGACGAAGGCATATCGGGCGGATTGATGAGGATGAGAATTGTTCTGATTTGGCGCCCGATGAGATCAGGTTGTGGACTTCGGGGCGCGATCGCCCAGTCTGTCTAATCGCTGATGAGCCAAAAAAACCTGAATGCATTCTCAGCCCGTGCTTTGCCATTTTCTTTTGTACCCGGTCCCTTGTTGTTAAAAGGGGGAGGTACCCCCTTTAGTTTCCCGATGTCGATCGGTGTCGAGAGAAGTCATGGACGTGACGGTTGACGGGTTTGATGTCGTGGTTTGTTTACGTAGAGCATTTGTCGACCAAGGCGGCTCGATCCACCAGGTGTCATGGATCCCTTCGTTGCACTTCATGATCCAGGGCACCTGGTTCTGGCTCGCTTGCTTGGATCTCTTGTTGCAAGTCGGTATGCCAAAGCGGAGTAGGGTGCGGTCTCTCAGTGACTCCCGTTGCCCGGCGCGCTTGGCTAATCGGCTCGCCGCCGATTTTCTGTGCGCCGTGCGGTGGTCGGGGCAAGGGTGCCCAGATGTTACTTGCCGTTGATCAATTTAATGTTGCGGTTCGTTATCGCAGAGCTTTGGTCGACCAAGGCGGCTCGATCCACCAGGGGCCTGTAGCTGTACGCTGCGCTCCCAGCTCCTGGTCCCTGGTTTTGGCTCGATTGCTTGGATCTCTTGTTGCAAGTCGGTATGTTAAAGCGGAGTAGGGTGTGGTCTCTCAGTGACTCCCTTCATCAGGCAAGCTCGGCAATCGGATAGCCAGCAAGCAGGCTACCGATCTTTTGTGTGCCTGCCTTTGGTCGGGGCAAGGGTGCCCAGATGGGTGTAGTTGAAATTTCGTCCTCATGCTTGGTTGACTTTGTCGACCACGCGGCGTGCTCTTGTGTCGCACTTGGCGGTCTTGACGCTGCGATCCATCAGGTATTAGCCATTTTTTCTTGTCCCCGAGACCTTGGTTTTGATCAGGGAAGTGCCCGATAGCACTGCGGGGAAGAGCGGGTCATGGTTTCGTCGATGCTGCGCCCATTGCTAATTTCTTCAATCGTCTTCCTTGAATCCTTCGCCTTTAGCCAAGACTAAAGACTCTGGCTCTGCGTCATCCTCAAGAATAAATTAACAAAGGACTGGATCGTCTACGATCCTCGTTGACTTTGTCGACCGCGCGGCGCGCTGGCATCGATAACGAAACTCGGGATGGCTTCGCAATCCTTTCGATTCGTTATTGCTGTGGTCCAGCACTGGGCTGTCTTGGCACCGTGATCCATCGCGCGTCAAAGCCAATCGCTGTTGCTGCCATTTTTTTTGTATCCGGGCGTTTGCAGTGGTTCGGGGGCTGCCCTAGGGTGAGCAGGCTAAGCTTCGTGCGTACAGGCATCGCTTGCACCACTCCCCCCCGAGGCTGCTCGATCTACCCAGGTACCCATCCTTACAGGATCGGCACCTGGTTCTCTGATCGCTTGCTCGGTGTCAAAGCCGTGATGCACTGCGCGCCGCTTGTCCCACGGCGCCCGAGTCGGCGCGGTGGGTATGTCCCTAAACGGAACATCCTGTCCCCCGCTTGCTCGATGCTGGTCTCTCAGTGACTCCCTTCGGTCGGGGCGAGGGTGCCCGGATAATTATTAAAAGTTTTACATCTCCCAATGGTCTTGGTTCCAAAACCAAATTATTCAGGAGAGTATATGTTTAACAAAAATCAAAAAGATGCGGTAGCAACGGTTTGCGATAATGTTGCTACTGCGGCGATCATTGCTATGGGTGTTGATTTGTCGACAGGTACCGAGTTATCATATTTTCATGTGATTGGGCTTTTCGCAATCAGCGCGCTGCTGATCATTCTTTCATTATTTTTGCGAGGAGAGTAAAACTATGGATAAGTTCACTATTTACTTATTGGTTCTAGGCGCTTGTTTTAGCGCACTAACCTTCGTCATGTTGAAGTACAGCAAAAAGAGCGATGATCAGAATTAAGGAGGCATTGACCATGGATCAAAGCTTCATTTTCATTAATGACGATCAGAAAAAAATAATTGTTCTGATCTTTAGTTGAAACACAAACCCCGTCTTCGCGACGGGGTTTTCTTTTGTGTGTCAGCAGGCGGCAAGCTCTCTCACCGTCGCCTCTCAGGTCGTCCGCTATAGCAGCTTCCGAATCTTCGAGGCGACCGTTCGTGGACGAGCTTTGACTGCTTTTGTCTTTTTGTAACTGCGGTCTTGAGTCAAACCAACCAAGGCGGCTCGATCCACCAGGGGCCAGTAGCTGTTCACTACGCTCCAGCTCCTGGTCCCTGGTTCTGGATCGCTGGCTTGGCTCTCTTGTTGCAAGTCAGTATTTCAAAGCAGAGTAGGGTAACGTCTCTCAGTTACCCCTATGGGTCAAGGCGGGGTGCTCGGACATATTTTTAATCCATTACATCTCTGAATGGTCTTTCGCAATGGGCGAAATTATTTTCAGGAGATGAACGTGAAGACGTTTCAATTTGATGTGAATTCCCTTTTGGGATGTATCAGAACCGCTGGTGCCTTATTGATTGGAAATAGTATCTTGATTTATACTGGAATCATTGGTAAAGACATGATTGAACCGGAGTGGGCTGCAGGCAAACTCGTTTTAATTGGGGCGGCTATCGCAATCTTCTCTTCGTTTGTGGAGGTGAAAAAATGAGTCAAGACAACCTGATTTTGTTCCCTGGCATCGTGCTCCTAGCTATGGTTGCAGGCATTCATATTGTGAATTATTTAAGTTACCTCAAAAACAAGTCAAGGAAATGAAGGCCAGCTAGGCTTAGGAAAAATCGTAAGATTTTCTTGATTTATACAAAGCCCCTGTTAGTCAGGGGCTTTTGTTTTTTGGACAACAATCGCTCATTTGTCATATCGCCTGAAGCAACACGTTGACTGAACCAGCCAGTCAGTATTCGCACCAAGCGGCGTTCTCGTGCTCGGTACGTGAGCGCCATAGGCTCTCACCGCATCTCTTCGCTAGAGACCTTGTTGGCGCTCGTGTGTAAAGGATGCCCTCTGCATGCGCTCATATTGATTCGTCAGGGTCGCCGAGGTGGCGGCCTTATCGGCTCGGGGCTGACGCGGGCATGCCTCAGCCTCTCTTCACCTCAGTCCTTACTCGGACTCGGGCCGAATCATATCGCATCAATTTATTCAAAACATACATCTCCCTCACCGTCCGAGCGCATGTTGCGCTCACCTTTAGGAGATGATCTTGAAAACTGCAATGAATCCACTACTTCAGTCTGAACTCGATAAGTTCGAGCAATACATCGTTAATCGTGAAGCTAGAAAAGCACAAGCGAAGATTGCTGCGCTGGGAAAAGCCCTTGTTAAAGAAAGAAACAAGTTTCTGATCTCAACCGGCGTGACCTTTGTGACAAGCCTTACCTTCATTCTTGTGATTGCTGTCATGCTCAAATGAAGATCGGTTCTTGGAATTTTTGACTGCTGAGCGGTATCATTGTTCTATTGTTTGCCGCTTCGACATTGTTAAGGAGTGAATAAATCATGGATCAAGCTAGTTTTTTCTTGATTGGTTTTGGTGTGTTCATCATCGGATTCACTTGGTTTGTCATGACTCACAGTGAGCAGAAACATAAGCCTGAAAATGATCAGAAAAATTAATTTTTCTGAATTGAAATCTAAACCCTTACCCCGTCTTCGTGACGGGGTTTCTCTTTGCGCGTCATGTTAGACAGTGCTCAGTGATTGAACCCCCGACGCGGCGTCTTACACTCACCTGGTCTTTTGTATCGCTCCCTACGTTCGCTTATACATCGCCCAGGTGGGTGACCGACTTGGTCGGGTCTGTCGGCATTTCTGATTGGGGATTGCCCCATATCGCTCTCATAGAACCCATCGTTAGGAACAATTTCGCTCGAGGCGGCGCCAAGCGTTCAGCGCGCCCGAACGAGTCAGGCGCGCTTATCCCTAGCTTGGCTGACCCGTGCTTGTCTCTCAGTGACTCCCGCCATCAGGCACGTTTGGTGATCGGATAGCCTGTACGCGGATAGCCCGCTGCCAGGCTACCGATCTTCTGTGTGCCTGCCTCTGGTCGGGGCAAGGATGCCCAGATCTCGATTGTCATGATCGAACACATGAATCAGGGCGCTTCAGGCGACCCGCTCGATTAGGCCGAGCGGGTGCTTACGCTTGCTCAATATCACGGACTGCCGCTGCAGCGTTGCGGGCAACACCCGCGTCCAATCGCATCCCGCGCTTGTCACGGCTCTTGCTGTGTCCGCAACTCGAGCGTCACGTCAGTCATTAAATACAAAGTCTTACATCTCCTCAAAGTCTGAAAAACAAACCAACTTTCAAGGAGATTCAATGAAAAAAAAGACAATTTCTGTTAACCAAAAACATCGGGAAGGATTCGCTGTGATCAGCGACAACCTTATTACCGCAGGAACATTAACGCTCGTGGCGAGCTTTTTTGATCAGGTACCGCTTGAACCTTTACTTCAAGGTGCACTTGGATTTATCATTGTGGTATTGGCTATCTGTTCTTTTATTTTGAGAATGGACTAAGGAAAACATCATGAACAAAGCATTCATTGCATTAATGTGTCTTGGCGCGATTTTCGTCGCGCTGACCTATTTTGCAACGAAGTACCGATCTGAAGACAAAATCAAGCATCGTTAGGATGCGCAGATCGTCTTGGCTGCCATTTCAGCCTAAGCTCAAGCCTTAACCTCAACCCCAGCTCTCACGCTGGGGTTTTGCTTTTTAAGCAATCCGTACATCTCTCGTTCCATCAGGCAATGTCGCCTCACTGGAGCATCAATTGAACGAAAAAATTAACGTACCGCTTTTGCCGCCTCGTAATCACCTGGTTGTACCCGCTTTGCGACGACGAGCCGGTTCTCATGCAAAGCCATACAAGGCGATTCGTCGGCTTCAAAAGCAAAACCGCCACCAGGACGAATAACCGTCCCATATATTCACCATCAAAGGAACACCCATGAACAAGGAACTAGTGAAAAAAGAACTTCAAGCGATGCAAGACGTCGGGATGCGAGTGCCCGATAAGGCCTTCGCTCTTCTCGATACGCTCGATCTCGATGAATATTCGGATATGAACATATCCGACTGTGCTGATCTCATCGTTCAAATTGCTGATTTAACCTAACGTGATTATTCTTTCCTGCAATACATCTCTTCGTGTCTTGGGTTTTCCCAACTAACTTAATGAGATGATCATGCTTAGAAAATACAATAAAGAGCAGCGGGAAGGTTACGCAAGGATTTTCGATGCCTTTACCATTTTAGGAGGCGTAACAGTTGCCGCTAATGTCTTTAAAAAAATGGAGCTCAATTATTGGCAACTAATAGGGTTGGGCGTTATGATGATTGTGTTTTTAGTGATATCCACAAAATTGAGGAGGTATTGATCATGGATCAAGGCTTCGTTTTCATGATAGCGGTTTCTGTTTTGGCCAGTATTTTCTGTTGGTATGTGCTTAAAAACAGCGACAACAACAATAATGACGATCAGAAAAAATAATTGTTCTGATCTTTAGTGTAAACACAAACCCCGTCTTCTCGACGGGGTTTTCTTTTCTATTTATCAAATTGTGCGCAAAACCTCGCCGTTCAGGGCGAGGATGAATAGCACGGACAGCGTAGCTGTCCTAGATGTTGCTATCTTGTGAATACACAGACTGCTGTATATAATCACAGCATGAAGCGATTGCAAGCGTACAAATTTGAGCTGATGCCTCATGGTCAACAGCAGCGCAATATGCGGCGCTTTGCAGGCGCTTGCCGCTTCGTCTTCAACAAAGCATTGGCGTGGCAAAAAGAGCAGTACGCCTCTGATCAAACCATCAGATTCAGCTACACCGTCTTGGCAAACTTGCTACCGTCGTGGAAGCAAGACCCGAATCTTGCCTGGCTGAAAGAGACCCCAAGTCAAGCCTTGCAGCAAACGCTTAAAGATCTAGAGCGTGCCTATAAAAACTTTTTCTCTAAGCGTGCAGATTTTCCTCGCTTTAAGAAGAAGGGTCAATCAGACAGCTATCGCTATCCGCAAGGGTGCAAGCTCGATCAAAGCAATCGCCGTATCTTTCTCCCCAAGCTGGGCTGGATGCGCTATCGCAAGAGTCGCGACGTTTTGGGTGAGGTCAAAAATGTGACCGTCAGCCAATCCTGCGGCAAGTGGTTTGTATCTGTTCAAACTGAGAGAGAAGTCGAACAACCTTTGCCTCAAGCGACAACCGCGATCGGTATCGATGTCGGTGTTGTTCGATTCGCGACGATGAGCGACGGTACTCACATCGAGCCGCTTAACAGCTTTAAGAAGCACCAGCAACGCCTCACCCGCTATCAGCGTCGCATGAGCCGCAAAGTCAAATTCAGCAACAATTGGAAGAAAGCAAAAACCAAAATCCAGAAGATCCATAGCGACATCGCCTGCGCACGCCGCGACTTCCTGCATAAAGCCACAACAACGATCAGCCAAAACCACGCGCTCGTCTGTATTGAGGATTTGCAGGTACGGAACATGTCCAAGTCTTCCAAGGGCTCAAGCGATCAGCCGGGCAAGATGGTCAAACAGAAGTCAGGCCTAAACCGCGCGATCCTCGATCAGGGATGGGGCGAGTTCAGGCGGCAACTTGAGTACAAGGTAGGCTGGCAAGGCGCAATCTTGCTCGCTTTGCCTGCGCACCACACAAGCCAAACGTGTCCGGCCTGCGGCCACGTATCAAAAGATAATCGGCTCACACAAGCGAGATTCGAGTGTGTCGATTGTGGTTACGAAAATCACGCTGATGTGGTTGGTGCGATCAATGTTTTAGCGCGAGGACATCGCGTCTTAGCCTGTGGAGAGTTGGCGCAGTCAGGCCGCTCTGTGAAGCAGGAACCCACCGAAGCGACTCGCAAATCATCGCGTAGCGCCGTAGGAATCCCCGTCCTTTAGGCCGGGGAGGATGTCAATAAAAAACGGTTGTCCCGTTTTTCACCTGAGTCATTCTTTTCATTCTCGATTGTCCTTTTCGTGTTTGAATTTGCCTGCCATCAGCAGATAGCGTTCATCGTCGTCACGTTTGTGTCCACCACTTAACATAACCAACAAATTATGCGAGCGTCGGGAAGTACACCCTCCGTCGCATAACTGGTCGTTATGTCTCGCGCCCTACCGGGTAAGTGTGCCCTTAAGCGCCTCGCGACTCGACCCCTGCATGCTCGGGGTCAGTCCCGGCCTAATGCGGTAAAACCGCATAGCTCTGCGCTCTCGCTTGAGCGAGGCCTGCAAGGCTTGAAAAAAAACCCTGAGCCGTTTTACATTGTCGCTCAACCGTACATCTCCTGAACGGTCTTTCGCATCGGGCGAAGATATTTTTTAGGAGGCTAAACTTGAAAAATTTTGTATTTGATATTAACCTGTTGAGCACAGGAGTACGAACCAGCGCATCCCTGCTAATGGGCAACAGCGCCCTGGTTTATACGGGTATTTTGGGATCCAACCTGGAACACCCACTAGCGACTTGCGCAACATTATTTTTTTGTGGCGTGCTAGGTCTAATAGTATGTTCTTTTAAGGAGGGAGTATGAGTAATGATCTGGTATTCCTAATGCCTGGCATCGCCGTACTTATGATGGCGATATTTTGCTTTTGGTTTCGATTTATTCGCAAACCATCAGCAACAGAAATTGAGCGCCTGATGCGCGAAAAAAATGAGGGCTTACAGCCCCCAGCGACCTTACTCTAATGCCGCTAGTTTGTCACAAGCCCCAGTTCATCTGGGGCTTTTCATTTGCTGCGATCGGCTATCAAAGCGGGTTTGTCCCCGTTAATCGATCGACAGTCGTTGCTTTTAACTGCCATTGCCGTCCGGCCACAGGTGTCGCACCAATCGCCCGATCTCATCACTGATCGCATCCAAATAGTTAGCGTAGTCGCACTTGCGGCGCATCGATCCGCCCGTCAGCCACATCGCCCCTCGATCGAGCCAGCGGCAAGCCCCGGTCGATCTGAGGCATGACCCAGCACAGCTGACCACGCGCATGAATCAGTTCACGCCTTCGCAGCGCGCACCACCTAATTTAGATATCCGAAGTAGAAAATCTAGCGTGGGACAAACACGTTTTCGCAACGATGGCAAAAGAAACCATTCTTCCAAGTATGAATCTGTTGCGGATATACATTCTCGTTATGCTGTTTAGCTATGATAAGTTCTTTTTTTAGCTGCAGAAAAAACAGACAAATAGTGGGTCCCAATATCGAAAGCATAATAAGGATCTTGTACTGGTCAGTACCCGCCTTTCCAAAAACATCAGCTAGAAATGCAGCGGCAGGGAAGCTCAAAAAGTTTTTAAATAAGAATTTAACAATGATATAAGCGCGAGAATATTTGCCGGGCGCAGACAATTTGCGAACCAATACACTTCTGTGTGTTGCACTCGAGCTTACCGTCCCCGCTTGGCTTGTCGAAGTACCATGACTATGTGTTGTGCCACTGTCGATAATTGCAGTAATTTTTTGTGTATTTTCGCTATTACATTTTGGACAATTCAAATCCACAGTCTTCCCCCTCGTTTTAAAAAAACCGACTAAACAACTCATTGCCATACAAAGTCGTTTCAATTCCGGACCGAGAACTTTAACTTCTAATTCTGTGTTGGCAAATTCCGCGAGTTGCTCTCTAACGCCTTCGAGAAACGGTACTTGTTGTAAATTAATATATTACGTACTTTGTAGCTGACTGCATAATCTGACGTCAATACCCCATAATTTCATTTGTCTGTTTAGAATCCTTTCCGCATTTCCTTGCTCGCCAATAACCTCTCGGCTGCTTCAACCGAGATTTTCCATTAGAAACCCATTACGGCGAATAAATTGGCCTGAGTCTGACCGGTAAATCAAAAGCTTTATAGGGATCCCAAAGGCTTTGCATCCATGTCCTTTGCTGCATAGCTATCGCTAAGATTCAAGTTGGATTTCCTGCTCTCCGTTGACTACCGAAGTGTGCAGAGATACACTTTACAATCGAAATTTCGCCTGATAACAAAAGGATGAATGCACTCATTATTCATCTCTCTTTGTTGATCATTGCACTGATTGGGCAATTGTTTAATTGTCGTCAAAAAGACGATGATCAAGAAAATTAAAATGACCGCTAATTGAGCTCGTTGCGAATTTGTTAGATTGAAAATAGTGCGATGGTTTGGATTGGTTTGGCTGTCTGTTCATTCACGGAGATCTGATCATGAGTAACGATTTAATCGTCTTATTGCCAGGAGTCGTTGTTGTATTTATGGCGATTGTGATTCAGTGTGTTACGTCGAAAATTAAGGATAAGTAATCTAGGCCTATAAGAAAAAAATGAACGCAACAATTATTCCCCTCTAATTGTTGTTTATTGCACTGATTGCACGATGGTTCAATTTTCGTCAAAAAGACGAAAAAGATGATGAGAAAAATGAAGGCCAATTGAGCCTACTGCGAGTTTGTTAGTTCGCAACAATCACCACAAGCCCCAGTTCATCTGAGGCTTTTCTTTGAGATCGTCTCAATCCGCTGAGCCACTTTCCGCACGCTGCGCGTGCTTGCAAAGCCGCCGTGAGGCCGCCCCGCAAGGGAGTCTCCTTTGGTGCGCTATTCGTACAAACAGGACAAGGATTCACTAATCGACGAAGATCCCTTCAAATGCGTATTTCACTGAACGTTACTGGTGGTTTCGCGAAAGCGTGACCGATGGGTAATCCCCCCTTTTTAATAGGGATGTGAAGTAAGGCCAGGTCAGTCGAGAAAATGCTACTTTTAACTCCTACCCAACTACGGGAGAATCACCTCATGACCTAGAAATTGCCAAATTCACTGACGCAGGAGTGCCAAATTCGTTGATTTATTTTTTTGTAAATGCTTGTTTTTATGAGGTGACGAGTGCCACATTCGTTGACGTTCGACAGTTCTCTGGTCAAACATTCAGATTTTGCGTGTTATCGCAAATTCAGGCCATGTCCGATAACGTTTTGAGTAACATGCAACTAAACATGGACAACCAGTCATGACCATCTCGTCTTCATCGACTTCGATGTACTTAGGGTCTTCAAACAGGTTAAAAGAGCTCAATCCAATGAGGTGTGTGCTCATGAAATTTTTGATTTTAATTTTAATGCCTTTATTTTAATCGCGCCGTGGGACCCGATCAACTAAACCGTTTACGATTTCCAGCAATGGACACCGCCGCTTTGCACGATTGACTTTCATCAGTTGCGCGGAGATTGCCTTCGGTGCCTCACCTAGTGAGTCACTAGACAGTCATAATTCTTTCAGGGCGAGGCAGTTATTTTTCGGGGTTGGTAGGTTGCACATTGTTGTTATGTAGAAATCGGCGCCAACACGCATGATGTACGAAGGAATAAAAAAGGTGATGTGTGATGGAATCTGTGCCGTACTATCGGTATTGGGGTAAAGCCAATTCATCTGGACAGAGTGGTGGTTCATATCATCTGTTGCCATTTCATTGTCTAGATGTAGCTGCGGTGGGTGTAGCTTATCTGAGAACATCTCCTGCTTTACTGACATCCTGCCGTCAATTACTCAACTGTACTGAGCAGGAGTTTTTGTCGTGGGCAGCTTTTTTTCTAGCTTTGCACGATTTGGGTAAATTTAGTGAGGCGTTTCAGTCGCAACGACCTGATTTGATTTTGCTATTGCAAAGTCGCGCGCCGAATCCAGGCAAGCAATACAGCGAGCGTCATGACTCGCTCGGTTTCTGGCTATGGGATGATGATCTTATTACTGACGTATTGCTGCAAATCGGCGTCGGCGATACTCGCAACATTCAGCGTGGTTTGAGATGCTGGCTACAGTCGGTAACAGGACATCACGGCATGCCACCCAAGCCTACAGGCCCTGTGGACTTCTTCTTTCTTCGGGAAGACAAGCGCGCTGCCGCTGATTTTGTGCAGGTAATGGCAAAGTTGCTACTGAGTGATGATGCCAAGCGCATTCCGGTCGGCGCGGGAGCTGATTTTGAATGGAACAGTAAGGCATTGTCGTGGTGGTTTGCTGGTGTCGCCGTATTGGCCGACTGGTTGGGTTCCAACACGCAATTTTTCCCCTATCAGGAACAGCCTCAAGAGTTGGCAGCGTATTGGACATACGCTCAAGAGCAGGCCAGCACTGCGCTCAAGCACTCTGGAGTTCTTCCTACGATAATTGAAAAAGGACAGACACTCACGGATTTTTTCCCCTACATTCGGGCAGCCTCGCCATTGCAGGACTGGGCAGCAACGGTCGAAATTCCGCAAGCACCACAAATCTATTTGCTGGAAGATGTCACCGGAGCAGGTAAAACGGAAGCCTCCATCGTGCTGGCATATCGTTTGATGGCACAAGGTGCTGCGCAAGGATTTTTTATTGGTTTGCCAACCATGGCAACCGCTAATGCCATGTACCAACGAGTAGCACAGGTATATCACAAGCTCTTTGCAGGCAATGCCAACTTAACGTTGGCGCATGCCTTTAAAACGCTGGTGGAAGAATTCGCTGCCTCGATTTTGCCTGCAGACAAACCTGAACAAGACGATGCGCAACTGGATGAAACTGCAACGGCGCGCTGTACAGCTTGGTTGGCAGACCATAGCAAACGGGCATTACTCGCATCTGCCGGAGTTGGCACAGTGGATCAGGCTCTGTTAGCCGTGCTACACAGTAAGCACCAGTCACTCCGCTTATTGGGCTTATTCAACAAGGTATTGATCATTGACGAAGTGCACGCTTGCGACGCCTACATGCAAGGCGTGCTGGAAGTGTTGCTGGAGTTTCACGCACGTTCAGATGGTTCGGTCATTTTACTTTCTGCCACGCTGCCCAGTCGCATAAAGCAAAGCTTGCTCGGCGCCTACGCGCGTGGCCGGAATAAAGGATCAGTACCCAGCTTAAGTTCGACTGCCTATCCGCTGGCAACTCGATGGGTTGATGGGCAGTCTCCTTTGCTCGAAGATGGCGTAGCCTCACGCCCCAATGTTTCCCGCACTGTGCAGGTGCATTACGAGGACGATGAGGAAAAGGTCTTTGTCCATATTCGCGCAGCCTTGCAACAAGGCCAGTGCGTAGGATGGATCCGCAACACGGTAGCGGACGCAATGAATGCCTACAAGCGACTTTCGAGTGTCGTACCTCATGAAAAAATCACCTTGTTTCATGCTCGTTTTTCCTTGCAGGACAGGTTGGATAAAGAAGCGGATGTCTTGGAGTATTACGGCGATAAGAGTGGTGCGCAAGATCGGCACGGCCGCTTGATGATTGCCACGCAAGTTGCCGAGCAATCCCTGGATGTGGACTTTGATGTTTTGATTACCGACTTGGCGCCGATAGACCGTGTGTTGCAAAGAGCTGGGCGCTTGCGACGTCATGTGCGCGATGCGCAAGGCAATCGCCTGCATGGGACTGATGCAAAAGACGAAAGACCATCCCCCTGCTTGTGGGTGCTTGGGCCCGCATGGACAAGCCAGCCAAAGGCAGATTGGTATGGTTCAGTGTTTAAAAAAGGGCAGCATGTTTACAAGGACCACGGACAATTGTGGCTTACTGCAAAAATGCTGCAAAAGGGCAGCTTTACCATGCCGGCTGATGCCAGACGTCTGATCGAAACCGTCTTTTCAGAAACAGAAACACTGCCCGATGCCCTTGCTAAAAATACCTTTGAAGCAGAAGGGCAAGAAATGTCCGAAGCGAGCCTCGCCCAGCAAAATACCCTGAAAATCGACGGCGGCTATCAGCGTGGCGATATCGGCGACTGGTGGGGCGAAGCCAAGACACCCTCCCGTCTAGGTGAAGAAACGATGGAGATCATGCTGGCGAAATGGGTCGGTGGTAACTTGGAGCAATGGGCGAAAGGAGTCTGGTCTTACAGCATGGTCAAAGTGGCCGTCCGCTTGATGGCGAGCGTGGACGCGCCGCTGAATGGGCCGCAGAAGACAGCCTATGACCGTTTGCTAAAGACCTTGCCCAATCAAGGGAAGTGGTGCGTGCTGCTGCCCTTATCGCAACGTGCGGATGGTGTTTGGCATGCGCAGGGATGGACAGAAGGTAATGCAAAATTCGGAAAAAAGCCAGAGTTGCTGACCTGGCTTTACGATGCCAATTTTGGTTTACGCTTGAATGACACGGCCGAAGTTCAACTGGGTGAGACAACAGAATGAATCTATTACAAGAAAAATGGCTCCCCGTTCGCCGGACTACTGGGCAAACGGATTGGATAGCACCGAATCAAATTACCGACCCCGAAATTATTGAGTTTGCTGCTAATCGGGCCGACTTCAACGGCGCTTTGGCGCAAATGATGATTGGTCTGTTGCAAACGACCACGCCAATCAACGACGAGGGAGACTGGGAAGATTTGCTGAATGCGCCACCCACTGCGGAAGTGCTGCTGGAATGGTTTGCACCAACAGCCGCCGCATTTGAGCTGGATAGTGAAAAAGCACGGTTCATGCAGGACTTTAGTCTGACCGAAGGCGCTGAATGCACGATCGATGCGTTATTGATTGATGCAGCAGGTGGGTCGACGATTGACCAGAACACGGACCATTTCGTCAAGCGCAACACTGTCAAGGTGATGTGTCCGCATTGTGTGGCAACCGCACTATTCACCCTTCAGACCAATGCTCCGGCCGGGGGTGCAGGGCATCGGACAAGTTTGCGTGGCGGCGGCCCGTTAACCACGCTGGTACTTGCCACACCATCGCGCGGTTTGTGGCAAGACTTGTGGCTCAATGTCAAACCGCAACGAGTTTTTTTGCAGCATGGAGGTGATCTTCGCAAAACGGTAAAGCACTTTACTTTTCCGTGGTTGGCTGAGATTAGACAGATTCAATCTGCAGGCGGCGAAACACAGCCGCTACACGTCCATCCACATCATCTTTTTTGGGCAATGCCACGCCGTATCCGTGTTGACTTTTCTGATGTGCAAACGGGACGGTGTGACATCTGCAAGCGGGAATCGAAACAACTGGTGCAACGCTACGTTACCAAACCACAAGGTTTGAATTACAAAGGTGCGTGGCGCCATCCGTTTTCTCCTTATTACGAAACCAAGGAAGGCTGGTTGCCGGTGCATCCGCAGCCGAGTGGATTTAGCTATAGAAATTGGCTGGCATGGGTGCTGGGTAGCTCGCAAAGCAAAAGTCAGGTGCAAGCGGCAACGATAGTGAATTACGTCGTCGCAGAGGGGCGACAGAAGTCAGCGCTTCGCATGTGGGTGTTCGGCTACGACATGGACAACATGAAGCCTCGCTGCTGGTACGAAGCGACCTTTCCTTTGTACGATTTGGCAGGCAGTGGTCGAGCGGCGCAAAAAAATCTGCAAGCGATCGTCAAAAGCCTCATTGAGGCATCCGAGCAAACCGTTTTTTATCTGCGGCAAGCGGTAAAGCACGCCTGGTTTGGCGACAGCGATATGCGCGGTGATTTGAGCTTTGTCGATAAAGTATTTTGGGATAGCACCGAACTACGTTTTTATCAGCAGCTGAAAGACTTGCTAGCGCAAGCGCGCTCGGAGGGCGGTATTGACATGGATGATGCCGGTTTTCTGATCGACCTTGGCGAGTCGTGGCTCAAGGTATTGCGCGATAAGGCGTTGCGCTTGTTCGATGTTGATGTTGTTGGGGCTGGCTCAGTTGCGCAGCAAGATCCGCGTCGCATTGCCGAAGCCTACAACAGCCTAAAAAGAAACCTCGGAGGCAAAGCGATTAAAAAAATTTTGCATTTGCCAGTGGTCGAAAAAGCAGTGAACGTTTCTAAAGCATCGAAGTCTGTAAAAGCAGATGGTAAGCAATCCAATTCATCCGTCAAGTCGCAAGCTCTATCGCCGTTGCAAGAGAGGGAATAATGCAAGAAAAAATCAGTTGGACCGCAGAAGGCCATTTTGGGAAGGTGCTGTATCGTTGGTGGCAAGGTCTAGAAGAACAGCGCGCTAGCCGAGCCATGTTGCGACGCTGTTCCACGCTGGATGAGGTTAGCTTAACTCCCGCCTATCAACGGTTTTATCGGTACATGTTGGCCTGTAACTGGCCTGCGGATGCTGCACTGTGGCAGAACGATAAATTGGCTGCGATTGCGGGTTTGCTAGCACATGTCAAAACCGATGACGCACAACGCTTGTCGCTCAAAATGTCAGAGCTGAGTGGCGACAAGCCACTCGTATCAGAGCTCCGATTTCGTGACCTGTTAAAAATCGATACCACCGACGATTTATTTATTAGTCTGCGCCGTGCCTTGCCCTTGATTGGCTACCAAGTCAGCATTCATCAAATGGCTAGTGATATCTATTGGTGGAATGACGACACTAAAAAACAATGGGCATACAGCTATCGCTGGCCCGTCAAACTATCTGCCTAACTCAGAATAAGCCCTTAATTAAATTCACTTCAAGGAAAAAAATATGTCCCGCTTTATTCAATTGCATATCTTGACTAGCTATCCGCCATCAAATCTGAATCGCGACGACACTGGGCGTCCCAAGACAGCTTTGGTTGGAGATTGCACCCGCCTGCGTATTTCTTCCCAAAGTCTGAAACGCGCTTGGCGTTCATCGGATATTTTTGAATCAACATTGAAAGGACATCTCGGCACACGTACCAAAGAAATGGGAATTGGCGTGTATCAGTCACTGAGAAATCAAGGCGTCAGCGAAAAAAATGCACGTGAATGGGCGAAGTTGATTGCCAGTCAGTTCGGTAAACTGAAATCAGAAAAAAAGATCGAGAACGACGAAGACCTGCAGGTGGAGCAACTGGTGCATTTCAGCCCCGAGGAAGAGCGGGCGATTGCTGAACTGGTAACACAATTGGTTGCGACCAAAACCGCACCAAACGAGGGTGATTTGAAGCTGCTGCGCAAACAACACACCGCCGTTGATATCGCGATGTTTGGCCGCATGCTGGCGTCCTCACCTGAATTTAATACCGAAGCTGCAGTGCAAGTCGCGCACGCCATTACGGTTCATAAAGCCGCAGTTGAAGACGATTATTTCATTGCCGTCGATGATCTGAATAACGGTGAGACAGATCGCGGCGCGGCACATATCGGCGAAGCTGGATTTGGCGCAGGCGTTTTCTATTTGTACCTCTGCATTAACCGAGAGTTGCTGCAGAAAAATTTGAGTGGAGATGTCGCGCTGACACAACAGGCGCTGAGGGCATTGCTCAATGCCGTTACCAAGGTGTCGCCGACTGGCAAGCAAAACAGTTTTGCTTCGCGTGCTTATGCCGGCTTCGTGTTGGCTGAAAAAGGTGATCAGCAGCCGCGCTCACTGGCGCAAGCCTTTCTCAAGCCGGTGAAAGATCAAGATTCACTATGCCGTGCGATCGCAGAGCTGAGCAAACGTCGTGACAACTTCAATGCCGTGTATGGCGATTGTGCAGATGCCAGTGCGGAATTTAATGTAGAAACAGGACAAGGCAGTCTCAGCAAAATAGCTGACTTCATCGCAGGATAAGTGCGATGGAAACCTTGATTTTTCAACTGCAAGCTCCGTTTTCCTCCTGGGGTGAGCCAGCTGTGGGTGGGTATCGACCCAGTGCCGAATATCCGAGCCAGTCCGCCATACATGGTTTGTTGGCGGCTGCGCTAGGCATTGATCGGTACGATGACGTCGCACAAACGGTATTACGTACCAGCTTTCGACTGGCGGTGGGAGTATTGAGCCAAGGACGCTTGTTGCGCGATTACCATACCGCACAAGTGCCAAGTCGTACTGATCTAAAAAAGCGACCACATGCGACCCGACGCGATGAATTGTCATTGCCGACGCAAGATCTCAATACCATTTTGTCAGCCCGGGATTATCGCCAGGATGCCGCCGCCCTAGTTGCTGTGCAGGTCGTAGCAAACGCACGTTACTCTTTGATGCAGTTAGCCGAGGCGTTGAAAAAGCCCAAGTTTGTGCTCTATTTGGGACGCAAGTCCTGCCCGGTTGCGGTCCCTTTGCATCCCACTATTGTGAATGCTGACAACATCAACGCAGCATTGACGGGCTACCAGCAACAGTTGTCGGCGCTCTGGCAAGAGACCTTGCCAAACCATCCTGCTCCAAACAGTCTGTCGTTGCAAAAAATTGCCTGGAGCGATGATTTTGGCGCTGATGATTTGGCAGCAGTTGGAGTGCAACGCGACTTGAGCGTTAATCGCAAGGACCAAGTGATTACTCGTCAAGGCTGGCAGTTTTCCGACCGACGAGAACACATCGCTTTGCTAGTGAAGGAATAAAAACCATGTATTTCAGTGTTATTGCCCCTGCAGAAAATTTGCTGCGACAAGCCGCGCATGAATTGGCCCAATCGCCCTACGCCGAGCATCAATGGCTCTGGCAGTTTTTCCCCAGCGACGAGGGGCAGACACGCGACTTCATTTTTCGTCGTCACACGCTTGAGCAGATTCCGCGGTTTTATGTGGTGTCACAACGTCCGCCGGTAGCGTTTAGCGAGGCTTGGCAAGTACTAAGCCAAATTTATGATCCGCAGTTGTTAGAAGGTCAGCGTTTGTCCTTCCAACTTTATGCCAACCCAGTGGTAACAAAGAAAAACAGCGCTGGTAAATCACAGCGGCATGACGTGGTGATGCAGGCAAAAAAGCAGATGCTAGCGGAACGCGGATTGCGATTTGACGCGAAATGGAAAGACTTGCCTAACGAAGAAGCGAATCCTTTGTTATATGAATTAGTGCAGAACTCTTGCATCGACTGGCTAAAGTTTCGCTCTAGAAGCCACGGTTTTACGCTGATAGCGGCTGGTGTTGACGCCTATCAGCAAAATAGAGCAGGTAAGCGCGACATTCGATTCAGCACAGTCGATTTTTCGGGCGACCTAATAGTCACGCATCCAGAATTGTTTCAGCAAACGCTTTTTAATGGCCTCGGTCATGCTAAAGCGTTCGGTTGTGGCTTGCTGCTGGTTAAGAGATCGGACAGATGATGTCATGCTCCCGCCCTTAAAGCCCATCCCTATTAAAGAACGCCTGTCCGTTCTGTTCGTTGAAAAGTGCCAGCTTGATGTACTGGACGGTGCGTTTGTGGCGGTGGATACGCACGGGGTGCGGATGCATATCCCGATTGGCGGTGTTGCTTGTCTGATGCTGGAGCCTGGAGTGCGGGTGTCGCATGCCGCTTGCTCCCTTGCGGCGAGGGTAGGCACTTTGTTGGTATGGGTGGGTGAAGGCGGAGTCCGAGTATACGCCTCAGGCCAGCCGGGCGGCGCACGATCGGATCGTTTGTTGTATCAGGCCAAGCTTGCGTTAGATGATGACGCACGTTTGAAGGTGGTGCGGGCCATGTACAAGTACCGTTTTGGTGAAGATCCGCCGCAGCGCCGAAGTGTCGAACAATTGCGCGGCATCGAAGGCGCACGAGTCAGGGCACTTTATCGACTACTCGGTCAACAATACGGTGTGGACTGGAAGGCGCGCAATTACGATCGACATGATTGGGATGCCGCTGATATTCCTAATCGATGTTTGTCCGCAGCGACCTCGTGTTTATATGGCGTGACGGAAGCCGCGGTACTGGCGGCGGGTTACGCCCCAGCTATTGGCTTCATTCATAGTGGAAAACCGCTCTCGTTTGTGTATGACATTGCAGATTTATATAAGTTTGATACGGTTGTACCGATCGCCTTTAGTGTGGCAACCAAGCCCTGCCAGCACCTTGAGCGAGAAGTGCGGATTCGATGCCGCGATGCTTTCAGGCAAAGCAAATTGTTGGAACGGATTATTCCTGATATCGAAACAATTCTCTCAGAAGGCGGACTGACCCCGCCCGAGCGATCACAGGAATCGATTTCCCCTGCCATCCCTAACCCCGAAAGTATTGGCGATGTTGGTCATCGTTCTTGAAAACGTGCCGCCACGCCTGCGTGGACGACTCGCCATCTGGTTGCTGGAAGTTCGCGCGGGCGTGTATGTCGGAAATTATTCCCGTCGTGTACGCGAACATTTGTGGGAGCAGGTTGAGCAGGGTATTGAGGATGGCAATGCAGTAATGGCATGGCGTACCAATAATGAAGCTGGATTTGATTTTATGACTATGGGTGAAAATCGACGGATACCAGCAGAGATGGATGGTGCAAAGTTAGTTTCATTCTTGCCGTTGATCGACTCATAAATCTTAATAGTCCGACGCATGCGCATAAGCGTTCTTTAACAATCAAAATTGATTAAAAAAATTGGTAAAATTTCGCTATCGAATATAAGTCATAAAAATCAACAATTTATATTTGGTATGTTCCCCACGACCGTGGGGATGAACCTGGCATTTGCGTGGGCTGTCGAGCGACGGGATCATGTTCCCCACGACCGTGGGGATGAACCGCCTGTTTCTCGGTTGTAGCGCCCGAATAAATCATGTTCCCCACGACCGTGGGGATGAACCGTTACACCTTCGCGTGGAAACGGATGACGATGAATGTTCCCCACGACCGTGGGGATGAACCGGCGTGGAGAGTCTAAAATGAGTATCGTATTTAATGTTCCCCACGACCGTGGGGATGAACCGCGATTAGCTGACAAAACAAACGATACTGTTCCATGTTCCCCACGACCGTGGGGATGAACCGTCGACCTTCTTGCCGTTGCCGAACTCGTTCTCATGTTCCCCACGACCGTGGGGATGAACCGCAAACAGCCTTAGACAAGAAAGCCGATAACGCATGTTCCCCACGACCGTGGGGATGAACCGAATTACAAATTATTTAGCAGCCGGAGGTTTGGATGTTCCCCACGACCGTGGGGATGAACCGCAAAAAGCATTTGCCCGTGAGGTAGCGCAAGGATGTTCCCCACGACCGTGGGGATGAACCGGATGTACCCCCCGCACAAAGGTTGAAAGCGCTATGTTCCCCACGACCGTGGGGATGAACCGGTACTGACTGAAACGGGCTTTAATGCGTTGCTATGTTCCCCACGACCGTGGGGATGAACCGTATAAGGTTGAACGTGTAAGTAACAGCGACCCATGTTCCCCACGACCGTGGGGATGAACCATACAATTGACCTAAGTTCTGGCGGCCGTAACCATGTTCCCCACGACCGTGGGGATGAACCGTTAACCGCTAAACAAAGACTATTCGCAGGGTTATGTTCCCCACGACCGTGGGGATGAACCGATGACACAACCTGCCCTGCGCAGTTCGCCAACCATGTTCCCCACGACCGTGGGGATGAACCGGCGTAAGCGGTTTTTAACTCGTCGGTGTTGCAATGTTCCCCACGACCGTGGGGATGAACCGGATTAAACAGCATCCATATAGATACTCTAATAATGTTCCCCACGACCGTGGGGATGAACCGGGGATGAAGGGTATCGACTCACAAAAAACCCCATGTTCCCCACGACCGTGGGGATGAACCGCAACCAACCTGCCGTTTGAATCAACCACTGGTATGTTCCCCACGACCGTGGGGATGAACCGACATTAAGCACTGGTACGGCAGGCCTCTTTACATGTTCCCCACGACCGTGGGGATGAACCGCGCGGAGTTATTTTGAATCGATGACAGCTGAGATGTTCCCCACGACCGTGGGGATGAACCGTTTGATGACGATGCGGCATCCAAGGCTTGCGAATGTTCCCCACGACCGTGGGGATGAACCGTTTCGTCGCGGATGAACGCTTTGATCCTGACCATGTTCCCTACGAACGTGGGGATGAACCTGTCTGACCTAGTGTCAACTATCAAGCTATATCATGTTCCCTACGACCGTGGGGATGAACCGAGCGCAACACAACCATTCGTGATGCACGAAAAATGTTCCCTACGACCGTGGGGATGAACCGCCTGACAGAGCCTTTTTCTTTCGGTTTTTAGAATGTTCCCTACGACCGTGGGGATGAACCGTGCGAGCCACCAATACCTGATCGCCTGCCACCATGTTCCCTACGACCGTGGGGATGAACCGCACTAGGTCGACGTGACCTGTTGGCCAGTAGCATGTTCCCTACGACCGTGGGGATGAACCGCCACAGATCATCGTCCTGAATGGCGACGTGTTATGTTCCCTACGACCGTGGGGATGAACCGGATGCACGATGTGTTGGAAAACTTCTACACCAATGTTCCCTACGACCGTGGGGATGAACCGGCTAGTAGCCCTTGTGAGGCCACCAGCTTGTAATGTTCCCTACGACCGTGGGGATGAACCGCGCAATGCGATGACCGAGGGCATGATTGTTCGATGTTCCCTACGACCGTGGGGATGAACCGAGCCATAACGACCCGGCGGACGCAGTTCTGTAATGTTCCCTACGACCGTGGGGATGAACCGGCAGGTAAATAATGTCGAACAACTCGCTTCAAATGTTCCCTACGACCGTGGGGATGAACCGCGCTGATCGTGATTACCTATGACCCAAATAAACATGTTCCCCCCGACCGTGGGGATGAACCGGTCTTTTTCAAACTGATCCCAGCCCTTGATAAATGTTCCCCACGACCGTGGGGATGAACCGTTCCAATGGTTCTACACGTCCTCGCGTTTCATATGTTCCCCACGACCGTGGGGATGAACCGACCATTGAAGAAGAACGTGCAAAGGTTCTGGAATGTTCCCCACGACCGTGGGGATGAACCTAGTAGAGAACTATTACAGCAAGCGTTGGATGCATGTTCCCCACGACCGTGGGGATGAACCGCGAACGGACAGCGTGATAAATGACGAAGTAGCATGTTCCCCACGACCGTGGGGATGAACCGGCTCACAGGTCTTTCTAGCGGGTCGTATGACCATGTTCCCCACGACCGTGGGGATGAACCGACAACAAGAAATATGATTGTGTTGCTGTGTTTATGTTCCCCACGACCGTGGGGATGAACCGTAAATTGGATCTGCGTCGATCGATGACCAATCATGTTCCCCACGACCGAGGGGATGAAACGCGCTTGGTGGTATTCGATGATTTTGGGTGGTACATGTTCCCCACGACCGTGAGAATGAACCGCCTTTTGCGCTCATTTCAGTATTCTTGCCTAAACATGGGGCAAGTTGGTTGAAAAGATAAGAAAAAGTGCAGCATCAGCAACAGTAAGACGATAGAGGCGGAACGCTCTGAATCGGCGGTATGACGCCGTCAACGCTAGGGGAGACGGAGGTAAGTCGTTCGGGGGAGCACACCCCTGCGCTTTGGTCGTTGATCCGAGAAGCCTCCGCTACAAGCCAAAGGCTTTAGCAGTGGAAGATTTCATATTGTTTTGATGAGTCACGCAATTAAAGTCATTCCGGCGTGTTTAGACGCTCGAACATCAAATGTCATTGTTTTGATGCAGCCTGCATTTGATGCCATTCGTTCTATTAAGCAGTCCGCAAAATCGGAGCGTCCTTGCTCAAACACTCGCAAGGCACGCACTACCTGATCTGCATTCTCGACAACAAACTGTTTGGTTCTCAAGACTGCCTCAAGTGCTTGCAAGAACTCACCGTCCGTGAGCTCGTAGCAAGTTGTAAGCACCCAGTAGAATTCGATTACTGACACTATAGTGATGAACCCGGTGTTGTCGCTTTCTAAGGCCTCGATGATTTTGTTTGCCTTGGGTGACTGTTTTGGGTCATCTTGCATGATGTAGCGAACCAACACATTGGTATCGAGTCCGATCATTTGGCTTTGGCTCCACGCGCGGCTATCGTCGCGTTCATGGCCTCGATGCTCACCTTTTTCTTGGCAGGCCCGAACATTCCTTTTAGCGTCGTGACCTCGTGAGTAGATGCAACAATCTCAAAGCGACCTGGTGCGATCTGGACAAACTCAACTCGATCACCTGTGTCAACGTTCATCTCGTTTCTGACTGCAACGGGAATCGTGATCTGGCCTTTAGAAGTAAGCGTAGCAGTTGACATGAAAATCTCCCTTTCCTTACTTTAGAGTAAGGATTCACTCATGTCAATTAGTCTCTGAGTACCTCATTATAAGTCAACGGTGCTCGGAGGTGCCCAGTTTGCAGGTATGGTGTAGAACGTTGGTTGGTGCATGCTTACAAGACAGCCTGTGCCATTTAGGATTGTTTCAACCCTTCACGAGGATAGCAACATGGCAATCCCTGTTGTGTTCGAACAGACGGTTCAGGAGTGAGACAACGGCCTCGGGGTGCGAATCACCGCGCCTTTCGCTAAGGCGGCACGCCTCACGGGAGGCACGCCGATCAAGGTGGAAATTGTCGAGCGTGGTTTTTTCGTCCGAGTGGGTGTCAAGCTCATGCTGACGCTGGCTCAAAAGCTCAAGGTTTTCGACCCGCTCAGCTCTGCGGCAAGGTAATGGTGCGTGCTTCGTTCGGAGCGACATGATCTGAGTACAACGTAAGCGTCTGGGCAACACATATTGCCTAGGATCGCTGACTAAGTGAACATGTCTCCACTTAAATAGGTGGAAACATGTTCACTACAGAGTTACCAAATCCGGAGCCTGTACGTAAAAGACAGCGCT